>Ga0247825_10000851_pt1 | contig 19746 bp, 17 predicted proteins | sample 13C_Vanillin_Day_FD_194413 | JGI IMG/M metagenome (GOLD analysis project Ga0247825, IMG submission 194413) | Soil microbial communities from agricultural site in Penn Yan, New York, United States - 13C_Vanillin_Day48 | ecosystem: Environmental > Terrestrial > Soil > Agricultural land | place...
CGTCCCGATCCGGGGACTTCCGCCCGGCCTCCGTCACTTCTCCAGGCCCACGCTTCGTCATGCGCCCGGCTGCCTGTCGTCAAACACGGCGATCTCGTCGCATGGATCGCAGCGATAGGTGTAGATACCCGGAAGATTCGTCGTTCTCGGCATCTGGTCGGCCAGACGCATCGGCCGCAAACACCTCCGGCATTTCGGGTTCGACGATCCTTGAGTGCCCGGCTCGATCATCTTCGGCTCCTGCGACGACGCAAAAGCTTAAGATCGCGCCTTTAAACAAATTCTCTCAACTTTGAACGAAACGAAGCGGCAAACGCTTCCCTCCTGTTAACCTCGAAGGGCCCGACGTGGTTGCTTTTTTCTAAAACGTTTCTCGACATTTTGACGTTCGTTTTAAGCGCCGCTTATCAGGTCGCTGTTACACAACGCAATTGTTGCGGGCGTAGCTCAGCGGCAGAGCAGCACCTTACCCAGATGACGACGGTGGTTCGAATCCATCCGCCCGCTCCATTCCCCGGTAGCTCAGTTGGTAGAGCGGACGGCTGTTAACCGTCAGGTCGGTGGTTCGAGCCCACTCCCGGGGAGCCAAAACCGCGCAGTCAAAGGACCGCGCGCAGCCTCAGTGAAGCATCGTGTGCGAGGCGTCAGCGGCGCGACGCGGCGGCTTGGCGCTCATCGGCGTCGAAGCCAGCGAGAGCAGCCCCTCCGCGATCTGCAACAGCTGGGTCCGCTTGTCCGGATTCTCGTCGGCCAGTTCAACGCAGACCGCCGCGCATGTCCGGTATCGCGCAGATTCACTCATCCGGTTTTTGTCTCCGCCGTGCTGCTACGGCTCACGCCGCGATTCGATTCACTCTACTCGACGCTGCCGATTGGCAAATATGATTTTCTGAATATGTCCGACGGCGACAACACGCCGTTGCAGATTTGTCGCGCGGCCAATTGCCATTGATAATGTTCGATAAGGTCGCGAACTAAGTCATTTGATAATGCGCATTCGGATCACGGATGCTTATCAAACCTCCGTGACTCTCTATGGCGCATATCCGTTCAACAACCGCCGGATGGCAGCGCAACCTTTGACCGTTCCGGCTAGCCGGATGGCCAGGCTGTCGAACAAGCTCACGAGATTGCGCGCAAGTGCCGTTGCGACGTGGAGCGGTTTCGGGGACGCGGCTGGTGGCCGCGCCGGCGCGCAGGCGGATTGAATCTGCGGGCTGTTTCGTTGGCGGGCGGGAGATCGAGCGCGCAGGCTGCGGCAAGTGCGCTACCTCACACAGGCCAGCGCAATTCTTCCCCTAAGCTTCGACCATGTTCGAAGTCATATTGATTCTGGCTGTCTTTGGGCTGCTTGTTGCATGGAAGGTCATGCGCTGATCCGGGCGCGGTGCATCGGCTTCCCCACCCGGCCGCTCTGCTCGGGATAAGACTGGGCGGGTCGCCTAGGCCTCGCCCGCGGCCTTCTTGCCGAGCGCGGCCTGTGCGGCGGCCAGGCGGGCGATCGGCACGCGGAACGGCGAGCACGACACGTAGTCGAGGCCGACCTCGTGGCAGAACGCGACCGACGCCGGGTCGCCGCCGTGCTCGCCGCAGATGCCGACCTTGAGCTGCTTGCGCACCTTGCGGCCGCGCTCGACGCCGATTCGCACCAGCGCGCCGACGCCCTCCTGGTCGATCGACACGAACGGATCGCCCGGCAGTATGCCGCGCTGCGTGTAGATGCCCAGAAACGAGGCCGCGTCGTCGCGGCTGATACCGAAGGTGGTTTGCGTCAGGTCATTGGTGCCGAACGAAAAGAACTCGGCGCTCTGCGCGATCTCGTCGGCCATCAGGGCTGCGCGCGGAAGCTCGATCATGGTGCCGACCTGATAATTCAGCTTCGCGCCGGTCTCCTTGCGGACCTCTTCCGCCATCGCATCGATTCGCGCCTTGACGATGTCGAGCTCGGCCTTGGTGGCGATCAGCGGCACCATAACCTCCGGCACCACCGGCTTGCCGGTGCGCTTGCCGGCCTCGACCGCGGCCTCGAAGATCGCCCGCGCCTGCATCTCCGCCACCTCGGGATAGGCGATGGCTATGCGGCAACCTCTGAAGCCCAGCATCGGGTTGAACTCGTGCAGCTCCTTTGCGCGGTGGTCGAGCTTCTTCGGATCGACGCCCATCGCAGCGGCCACCTCGGCGATGTCCTCCTCGGTGTGCGGCAGGAACTCGTGCAGCGGCGGATCGAGCAGCCGGATCGTCACCGGCAGCCCCTGCATGATCTCGAACAGCTCGACGAAGTCGCCGCGCTGCATCGGCAGGAGCTTGGCCAGCGCCTTCTTCCGCTGATCGAGCTGATCCGACAGGATCATCTCGCGCACCGCCTGGATGCGGTCCTCGTCGAAGAACATGTGCTCGGTGCGGCAGAGCCCGATGCCCTGCGCGCCGAACTTCACCGCGAGCCGTGCGTCGGCCGGCGTGTCGGCATTGGCGCGCACGCCGAGCACTCGCACCTTGTCGGCCCAGCCCATCAGCGTGCCGAACTCGCCGGACAGCGCCGGCTCCGTCATCGGCACCTTGCCGGCCAGAACCTGCCCGGTCGAGCCGTCGATGGTGACCACCTCGCCGCGCTTCAGTACCGTGTTGCCGACGGCAAGCGTCTGCGCGCTGTAGTCGACGCGCAGCGACCCCGCGCCCGAGACGCAAGGCTTGCCCATGCCCCGCGCGACCACGGCCGCGTGCGAAGTCATGCCGCCGCGCGTGGTGAGGATGCCTTCGGCGGCATGCATGCCGTGGATATCCTCCGGCGAGGTCTCGACGCGCACCAGAATGACCTTCTTGCCGTCCGCCTTGAGCCTTGCGGCTTCGTCGGAGTTAAATACGATCTCACCCGACGCCGCGCCGGGCGACGCGGGCAATCCCGTGGCGATGATGTTGCGCTCGGCCTTCGGATCGATGGTCGGATGCAGCAACTGGTCGAGCGACATCGGCTCGATCCGTGCCACTGCCTCTTCCCTGGTGATCAGCTTCTCATTCGCAAGCTCGACCGCAATCCGCAGCGCGGCCTTCGCGGTGCGCTTGCCGTTTCGCGTCTGCAGCATCCAGAGCTTGCCCTGCTCCACCGTGAACTCGAGATCCTGCATGTCGCGATAGTGCTTTTCAAGCGCGCCGTAGATGCGGGTCAATTCCTTGAACGCCGCGGGCATCGCCTTTTCCATCGACGGCTTGTCGGAGCCGGATTCCGTGCGCGCCGCTTCCGTGATCTCCTGCGGCGTGCGGATGCCCGCGACCACGTCCTCGCCCTGAGCGTTGATCAGGAATTCGCCGTAGAGCTTCTTCTCGCCGGTCGAAGGATTGCGCGTGAATGCAACACCGGTGGCGGACGTGTCACCCATGTTGCCGAACACCATCGCCTGCACGTTGACCGCGGTGCCCCAGCTTTCCGGAATGTTGTGCAGCCCGCGATAGGTGATGGCGCGCGCATTCATCCACGAGCCGAACACCGCGCCGACCGCGCCCCACAACTGCTCGCGCGGATCCTGCGGGAACGGCTTGCCGCTTTCCTCCTTGACGCGCTCCTTGTAGCGCGCCACGACGAGAAGCCAGTCGTCGGCAGTCATCTCGGTGTCGAGCGTGTAGCCGGTGCGCGACTTGTGTTCCTCCAGAATGTCCTCGAAGTTGTGGTGCTCGATGTCGAGCACCACGTTGGAATACATCTGGATGAAGCGGCGATAGGAATCGAACGCGAAGCGCCGGTCCCCGGACTGCTTTGCCAGCGCCTCGACGGTGTCGTCGTTGAGGCCGAGGTTGAGCACCGTATCCATCATGCCGGGCATCGAGGCCCGCGCGCCGGACCGCACCGAAACCAGCAGCGGGTTGGCCACGTCGCCGAACAGCCGCCCGGTGATCCTGGCGATATGGGTGAGGCCTGCGTCGACCTGCTTCTCGAGCTCCTTCGGGTATTTCTTGTCGTGGCCGTAATAGTGGGTGCAGACCGCGGTGGTGATGGTGAAGCCCGGCGGCACCGGAAGCCCCAGGTTTGCCATCTCGGCGAGGTTCGCGCCCTTGCCGCCGAGCAGGTCCTTCATGCCGGAGCGGCCCTGCGCCTTGCCGCCGCCGAAGGTGTAGACCCACTGGCCGGATTTGGCGGTGGGTTTTGCGGCGGTCTTGGCCGCGGACTTGGCGGGCTTCTTCGCAGCCTTGCCTTTCGCGGGCTTCTTGGCCGGCGCGGCTTTGGCTTTCTTCCGGGATGCAGGACGGCGTGCCATCAGAAATCTCGCTGTATCAATCGGGATTCTCTATTGGCCCATCCCCGACGCTTCCTCATATCGTTTCTTATTAGTGCGCAATCTTTGCCACGTCACGGCCGGGCTTGTCCCGACCATCCACGTCTTACTTTAGGCGAAGACGTGGAGGCGTTACCCTTCGATCTTCGAAAAATCCGCCACCGACAACGTCGCCACCCGGATTTCGTTCAAAAGCCGCAGTCGGTTCGAGCGCAAAGCCACGTCGTCGACATTGACCGTGACCTTGTCGAAGAAGGCATCCACGAACGGGCGCAGCTTGGCGATTGCCGCCATCGCTGCCGAAAAATCCTCGCGCACGATCGCCAGGTCGGCTTCCAGCCTGGTGCCGTTGATCGCCGAGGCCAGGTCCTTTTCTTCGGCCTGCTGGAACATCGCGGGGTCCGGCGGCTCGGTGTATTGCAGCTTATCCTTGCGCTCCTCGATGCGAAGGATGTTCGCCGCGCGCTTGGTGCCGGCGAGCAGGTTCTTGCCGTCATCGGTATCGAGGAATTTGGCGAGAACCTCGATAAGGCGGACGATCATCACCAGATCGTCCTGGCCGGGAAGCGCAAACACCGCATCAACCAGATCGTGCCGCGCGCCCTGCTCGCGGAGCTGGACCTTCAGACGGTCGCCGAAAAATGAAAGGAGATCGTGGCCGTCCACATCAGCGCGCGCCTGCGCGAAGACCGTAAGCAGCGGCATGCGGATCTGGTTGTCGAGGATGAGACGGATCACGCCGAGCGCAGCCCGCCGCAACGCATACGGGTCCTTCGAGCCGGTGGGCTTCTCGTCGATCGCCCAGAAGCCCGCGAGAATGTCGATCTTGTCGGCGAGCGCGACCGCGACCGACACCGGCTCGGCCGGCACCAGATCGTCCGGGCCCTTCGGCTTGTAGTGGTCCTCGATGGCATGGGCGACGGCTGCGTCCTCGCCCTGCGCCTCCGCGTAGTAGCGGCCCATCAGGCCCTGCACCTCGGGAAATTCGCCGACCACCTCGGTCTGCAGGTCCGCCTTGCAAAGCCAGGCCGCGCGCTCGGCGAGCGCGATATCGGCGTTGACCGCCGGCGCAAGATGTCCTGCGAGCGCCACGATCCGGTTGATGCGTTCGGCCTGTGTCCCGAGCTTCTCGTGGAACACGATATGCTCGAACTTCGGCAGGCGGTCTTCGAGCCGCATCCGCAGATCGGTATCGTAGAAAAACTTGGCGTCGGAGAGCCGCGCGCGGATGACGCGCTCGCACCCCGCGACGATGGCCTTGCCGCCGTCGGTCGCCTCGATGTTGGAGACGAGGATGAACTTGTTGGCGAGCTTCGCGGTGTTGGCGTCGCGCACCACGAAGCATTTCTGGTTGTTGCGGATGGTGGCGCGGATCACCTCTTCGGGGATCGACAGGAACTCTTGGTCGAACGAGCCCATCAGCACGACCGGCCATTCAACGAGGCCCGCGGCTTCGGCGAGCAGGCCCTCGTCCTCGATCAGTTCGAAGCCTTGGGCAAACGCGAGATTCTTCGCGTCGGTCAGGATGATCTGCGCGCGCCGCGCCGGATCGACCACGACCTTGGCCTTTTCCAGCTTTGCCATGTAGTCGTCTAACCGCTTCACCTTGATCGGGTCGGGCGCGAGAAAACGATGACCGCGCGTGGTGTCGCCGGCTGCGATCCCGCCGACGTCGAATTTCACGACCTCGGGCTCCTCTGTCTCCGGCCCGAACATCGCGACGATGGAATGCAGCGGCCGCACCCAGTTGAGCGCGCCCGGATGCGCCGACGCCTCGCCCCACCGCATCGCCTTCGGCCACGGAAACGACTTCGCGACGTCCGGCACGATCTCACCGATCACCTCAATCGCAGGCCGTCCCGCCTTCTCGATCACGGCGACGTAGAAGTCGCCCTTCTTCGGGTCCTTCTCGATCTTCGCCTGCTCGACCGACGCGAGGCCCGCGGCCTTGAGGAAGCCCGCGACGGCCTTCTCGTTCGCATCGACGCGCGGCCCCTTGCGCTCCTCCTTGATGTCGGGCTGGCGCACCGGCACGCCCGCGACCGCAAGCGCGAGCCTGCGCGGCGTCGCATAGGCGGTGGCGCCTTCATAGGTGAGGCCCGCCTCAACCATCCGATCGGTGACAAGCTTCTTCAAATCCTCCGCCGCCCGCGCCTGCATGCGGGCCGGGATTTCCTCGGAGAAGAATTCGAGCAAAAGATCAGGCATTACGTCAGCTTCTTGTGGCTTCCGTCGCACATCGGCTGCTTGCCCGTGCGCTTGCAGGCGCAGAACCAGGCTTCCTCGGATTTTTCCGCCTTGAACTCGCGCGGCGAGAATTCCGTGCCCTTGTGCGAGCCGTCGCAGAACGGCTGCTTCTTCGAGCGCCCGCAGGCGCACCACCAGTAGCTCTTGCCGCCTTCCACATTCACCGGGATCGGCCGGTTGCCGCCAATTTCGGGAGTCGCACTCATGTCGCACCTCCTGCTTCGGTCTTCAGCCAGGCTTCGCCGCAGGCCTTCGCGAGTTCGCGAACCCGCAGGATGTAGCTCTGCCGCTCGGTCACCGAGATCACGCCGCGCGCGTCCAGCAGATTGAACACATGGCTCGCCTTGATGCACTGGTCGTAGGCGGGCAGCACCATCAGATGCCGGTTGCCGTCCTCCGACCAGCCGGCGTCGAGATAGCTCCTGCACGCACCCTCGGCCATCCGGAACTGCTCGAACAGCATATCCGTGTCGGAATGTTCGAAGTTGTGCCGCGAATATTCCTGCTCGGCCTGCAGGAACACGTCACCGTAAGTGACCTTCTCGGCGCCCTCGCGGCCGTTGAAGTTGAGATCGTAGACCCGGTCGACGCCCTGCACGTACATCGCCAGACGCTCGAGCCCGTAGGTGAGCTCGCCCGCGACCGGCGCGCATTCGAAGCCCGCCACCTGCTGGAAATACGTGAACTGCGAGACCTCCATGCCGTCGCACCAGCACTCCCAGCCGAGCCCCCAGGCGCCGAGCGTCGGGCTCTCCCAGTCGTCCTCGACGAAGCGGATGTCGTGCAGGCTCGAGTCGACCCCGATCGCCGCGAGCGACTTCAGGTATAGCTCCTGGATGTCCGGCGGCGACGGCTTCAGGATCACCTGGAACTGATAGTAGTGCTGCAGCCGGTTCGGGTTCTCGCCGTAGCGGCCGTCCTTCGGCCGCCGCGACGGCTGCACGTAGGCGGCGTTCCAGCGCTTCGGCCCCAGCGCCCGCAGCGTGGTGGCCGGATGGAAGGTGCCGGCGCCGACCTCCATGTCGTAAGGCTGCAGAATCACGCAGCCCCGGTCGGCCCAGAACCGCTGAAGCTGAAGAATCAGCCCCTGAAACGAGCGTTCCGGGCGCATATGGGCGGGAAGTTCATCGGCCATGAAGAGTCCAAGCCCAGGTAGAGGCGCGGATCGGAGCGCGGGCGGCGGGTGAGACGTAACGGGGGGCCTTTCGAGGGTCAAGGCGCGGCCGCGACCTCTCCCCACGCCCCGATCGAACCGTTAGGGTGCCGCCAAAGCCCTCCAAAAATTGGGCCGTCCCAGGGAGGATTTCCGTGCCGCCACGCCTTGCCGTCTTCGTCAGCACACTCCTGGCGCTCGCCGCCGCCCCGACAACCGCACCGGCGCAGGACTTCCCCACCCGGCCGATCCGCATGGTGATCGCCTTCCCGCCCGGCGGGCCGACCGATTTCGTCGGCCGCCTCGTGGCCGACAAGGTGAAGGACATCCTCGGCCAGCCGGTCATCATCGAGAACAAGCCCGGCGCGAACGGCGCGCTCGGTGCCGACAGCGTGGCCAAGGCCGCGCCCGATGGCTACACGCTGTTTCTCTCCACCGTGGGCGCGGTCGCGATCACGCCGCACATGCGGACCGACCTGCCCTATGACGTGCTGCGCGACTTCGCGCCGGTGACCATGGTGGTGGGCAATACCACCGTGCTGGTGGTGCGGGCCGACAGTCCGATCAAGTCGGCCAAGGAGCTGACCGCGGCCGCAAAGGAGAAGCCCGGACAGCTTGCCTTCGCCTCGACCGGCGTCGGCTCCACCACGCACCTGGCGATGGAGCTCTACCAGACCGCAGCGGGGATCAAGTTCGTGCACGTACCTTATCGCGGTGCCGCACCAGCGCTGACTGATCTCCTCGGCCGCCAGGTCGTCGCGTTCTTCGCCGACGTGCCGGTGCTGATGCCGCAGATCCTCGCCGGCAAGGTGCGGCCGCTCGCGGCTGCGTCCGGCAAGCGCAATCCGAAGCTGCCGGACGTGCCGACGCTCGCCGAAGAAGGCTATGCCGACACCGCGTCGGACAACTGGTACGGCCTGCTGGCCCCGGCCAAGACGCCGCCCGCGATCGTCGCGAAAATCAACGACGCGTTCGTCAAGGCGATCAACGATCCGGCGGTGAAGCAGAAGCTGGTCGATTCCGGCGCGGTGCCGGTCGCCGACAAGCCGGAGGCGTTCGGCGCGACCCTCAAGGCCGAGCTTGACCGCTGGGGCAAGGTGGTGCGCGACAAGGGGATCAAGGAAACGAATTAGCCGCCGGCGCGGAACACTTTTCAGCGATACGGGCGGAATTCGCCGGTCGCGGGATCGCGGCGCAGCGTCGGCAAGCGGGCGCGCTCCGGGTCGGTGACCCGCACCGGCCGTGCCTGATCGAGCTCGGCGTTGATGCGCTGCCATTCGCGATTAATCAGCTTCATCACCACGACGGCGCCGAGCGCACCGAGCGTCCAGGCGACAAGGGATGGCAACGCAGGCATGGTTCTCTCCTGAGGTCTGTAACGTCTACAGTCCGTATCGCGCCCAAAGCGCCCGCGCTTCGAGCGTAGCAACCACATCTTCCGCGAGGCTTGGGCCGCTCCACCAGGAAGCCAACCCTCCCCCGATCACCCCCGGCTTGTTCCGGCCGAAAAATCCGCGCTCGGCAATCAGCGGGGTGCGCACCTTGTCGCCATAGCGCTCGCGCAGCACGCCGCGCAGATCGCCGATGGCATCGACCAGGCCGAGTTCGCGGCCTTTTTGACCGGCCCAATACTCGCCGGAAAACAAGGCCGATTCGCGGCTGTCGAGCTTGGTCCCCCGACGGGATTTCACCAGTTCGATAAAGCTAACGTGAATATCGCGCTGGATCGCGTGAAGCCGTTCGACATCCTCCGGCTTCTCCGGCTGGAACGGATCGAGCATCACCTTGCGATCGCCCGCCGTATAGACCCGCCGCTCGACGCCGATCTTCTCGATCAGCCTGTCGAAACCGAACGAGGCGCCGACCACACCGATCGAGCCGACGATCGAGGACGCATCGCAGACGATTTCGTCGGCCGCACAGGCGATCATGTAGCCGCCGGACGCCGCCACGTCCTCGACGAATGCCAGCACCGGAACCTTCTTCTCGTCGGCCAGCGCCCGGATGCGCTTGAAGATCAGATGCGATTGAACCGCGGCCCCGCCCGGAGAGTTGATCGAAAGCGCAACCGCCCGGATGTTGCTCATGCCGAAGGCGCGATCGAGCGAGCGCGCCACGCTGGCGATGGTCAGCCCGGGCCGCAGCGGGCTGGAAACCCCGATCACGCCGGCCAGCCGCACCACCGGGACCAGCGGAATGTCGCCGCGAAACCGCGCCGGAACCAGCGGGCCGATCACGGCGCGGACACGATCGAGTGAAGATGGCTGAGGCATGGGGCGGGCGTTCACCAATTTACCAGTCATTCATTGTTAACACACCGTTGGCAGTTTAATTGAACCAAAGAATCGCCGGCGCGTTTTCGTCCGGATATCGCGGATGCAAGTATGAAGCTCCTGTTCCTGTTCACTCTCATGCTGTCGATCCTACTGGCGTCGCGTCCAGCGCCGCTGATCCCATCAACCTGGCGCCGCGGCTCCAGGATCCCCTCCTAGTCCGGCCCCATCGGCAGCGGTTCCGCGCCGCGTAGGATAGCTTCCGCCTCGGCGGTCGGCTTCCCGTCTTCATCGTTGAGCGTCAGTCCCGGCAGCAGCGCAAGCGGCGCGCGGCTGCCCTTTCGCGCGCTGACCAGAATGCGGATGGCCGGCTGTCCGGCGCGACCATGCACCGGCAGCACCGCGACGCCGCCGAAACTGCGCCCGAGCGCCGCCAGCACGTCGCCGAGACCGTCGGCGCGCCAGATCAAGGTCAACACACCCGCGGAGTGCAGCACGCGGGACGCGGCATCCACCCACGACGTCAGCGTGCCTTCGGGCGCCGCATGCGCCAGCCTTTTTTCGGGATCGGGAGACTCGTTCTGCCGCGACGGGTCGTGAAACGGTGGGTTCATCAGCACGCGGTCGGCCGTGCCCGGCGCAATTCCGTGCGCGGCAAACTCGCCCGCCGCGCCCGTCACGTCAAAATTGACCGCCCTCACCCGCTCGCTCATCCCGTTGCGCGCGATATTGTCCGCGGCAAGGCCTGAAAGCTCCGGATCGATTTCAACCAGCGTCACTTCGATATCCGGCGCACGCAATGCCAGGGCGAGCCCCGCGGCGCCGATACCCGAGCCGAACTCGACCACCCGGTCGCCGGAATGCGCCTGTGTCGCAGCCGCCAGCAAAATCGCGTCGTGGCCGACGCGATGGCCGCTGCGCTTCTGCCTGAGCCGCAGCCGTCCGCCAAGAACCGCGTCGTCGGTGAAGCCGGATGAGGCCTCGGAGCTGGGCACCGGCTTCGGCCCCGCCTTGTCCGGGCGCAACTCATGCGCCAGGCCCGCGTCCTCCAGCAGTTGCCGCGCGGTTTCCCAGTTTTCCGCATCGACCAGAATGCGCCGCGGCAGGATGCCGAGCGAGCCTTCCAGCACGCTCATGTGCCGGTCGAGCACCACATGCGGAATGTCGGCGCCCTTGAGCAGCGCCTCGATCGCCGTGATCAGCACCGCATTGTTGGTGCGCACAAGCTCGTGCACGTGAATTCAACTCCGTCGCCGTTCTTCGGCCGGCGCGCGCTGCGCCAAATAGGCCAGGAGTTTCAGTTCGCGCCGGCCGCGCGTCACCGTGTCGAGGATCACGCCGCAGGCGATGGACAGAAACGCCAGCACCATCAGCCCGGTGGACAGCACCGCCGTCGGCAGCCGCGGCACGATGCCGTCGTGGAAATAAGTGACGAAAATCGGGATCGCGAGGCCAACCGCGGCAATTGCGAGAGAGATGCCGATGCCGGTGAACAAAGCCAGCGGCCGCTCGGCGCGGTAGAGCCGCAGCACGGTCTTGAGGATGCGCACGCCGTCGCGCCAGGTGTTGAGCTTGGATGCCGAGCCAAGCGGCCGCGAATAATAGGGCGTGGGCATCTCGCCCACGGGCAATTCGAGTTCGAGTGCGTGAACGGTCAATTCGGTCTCGATCTCGAAACCGCCGGACAGCACCGGAAACGACTTGACGAAGCGCCGCGTGAACACCCGGTAGCCGGACAGCATGTCGGTGAAGGACCGGCCGAACACGTGGGCAACGAAGCCGGTCAGCAGGCGGTTGCCGGCACGGTGGCCCAGCCGATAGGCCGCCTCCTCCCGGTCGACCCGCACCGCGCAGACCATGTCGAGCCGCTCGGCCACCAGCATGCCGATCATTTGAGGGGCACTCGGCGCATCGTAGGTGGCGTCGCCGTCGACCAGCACGTAGATGTCGGCATCCACGTCGGTGAACATGCGGCGCACCACGTGTCCCTTGCCCTGGTGCGTTTCGCGCCGGACGGTTGCGCCGGCCTTGGCCGCGGCCTCGACGGTGCGGTCGGTCGAATTGTTGTCGTAGACGTAGATCGCCGCGTCCGGCAGAGCGGCGCGGAAATCCGCCACAACCTGGCCGATCGCGGCTTCCTCGTTGTAGCAGGGCACCAGCACCGCAACCCGGCCGCGGCCCGAAATCCCGGCGGAGATCGCGGCTGCGGGTTCACTGGAGTCGCTCAGGAGCATGGGGCCTCTCCCACCGGCGGCCCAAGGCTCAGGAAATATCTGAGGAGATATCCTGTCGCACCAGTGGCCGGCGCACTTGTCCGCTTATCATAGCGTTTCTATCTGTTCTCGTGCTAATTGCAGCGGGTCGTTGCCTTTCAGAGGTTCTGGAGAGCGCCTTGGCCGTCGTTATCCCATTCAGTCCGGCAGATGCCACAATCGACCGGCTCGTCGAGCTGACCAACGGGGATATGGCCCGGGTCAATGCCGAGATCCTGTCGCGCACCGGCTCCGAGGTGACCATGATCCCGGAGGTCGCCAATCACCTGATTTCCTCCGGCGGCAAGCGGCTGCGGCCGATGCTGACGCTCGCGATGGCGAGCCTGACCGGCTACACCGGTGACGCCCATATCAAGCTCGCCGCCGCGGTCGAATTCATGCACACCGCGACATTGCTGCACGACGACGTCGTCGACCAGAGCGAGATGCGGCGGGGTAGGCCTGCCGCGCGCAAGGTCTGGGGCAATGAGGCGAGCGTTCTGGTAGGCGACTTTCTGCTCGGCCAGGCGTTCAAGATGATGGTCGAGGTCGGCTCGCTCCGCGCACTCGAAATCCTGTCCTCCGCCGCGGCCGTGATCGCCGAGGGCGAGGTGATGCAACTCGGGGCCGCCAAGAACACCGCCACCACCGAGGACGAATATCTCGCGGTGATCCGCGCCAAGACCGCCGAGCTGTTCGCCGCGGCCTGCGAGGTCGGCCCGGTCCTGACCCAGCGCCCGAAGGCCGAGGCCGCCGCCTGCCGCTCGTTCGGCATGAACCTCGGCATCGCCTTCCAGCTGGTCGACGACGCGCTCGACTACGGCGGCAAGTCCGCCAAGCTCGGCAAGAACATCGGCGACGACTTCCGCGAGGGCAAGATTACGCTGCCGGTGGTGCTGTCGTTCCGCCGGGGCTCGGAAAGCGAGCGTACCTTCTGGACCCGCGCACTGGAGCAGGGCGAGATTGCCGACAACGATCTCGACACCGCGGTCGGCCTGATGATCAAGCACCGGGCGCTGGAAGACACCATCAAACGCGCGCAGCATTATGGCGCGATCGCCCGCGACGCGCTGGCGCTGTTCCCGGCGTCGGAGATGAAGCAGGCGCTGGAAGAGGCGGTGGAATTCTGCACCGCGCGCACGCACTGACTAGCCGAACGTCGTCGCCCTCACCCACCATTTCGGCTCTGCGGCCGCGAGGCTGCGCGCCGCGGCATTGGCCGCGCGCGGCGACCCGTAGATGCCGAAGCAGGTCGCGCCCGACCCCGACATGCGCGCGAGCAGGCAATCCTTCGTCCCGCGAAAACTGTCCAGCACGCGGGCGATCACCGGCTCCATTTCAACGGCCGGGGCTTCGAGATCGTTGCCGTGCCGGAAAAGGTATTCGACGAAGGCCTCGACACCGCGCGGCAAGGCGCGCGATGGCGCGGCCCTTCGCACCGGCCCGCCGGGCTTCAGCCCGAGCCGCATGAACACGTCTTTGGTGGGCACCGCGACGCCCGGATTGATCATCACCGCGGCAAGCTTCGGCATTTTCAATGGCGCCGATAGCGCTTCGCCGATGCCGCGCATCCGCCGCGGACGCGGGTCGACGCAGACCGGCACGTCGGCACCGATCATCGGGGCGATCTTCTGAAGCGGCAGGCTGCCGGGCTTGCGCCGGTTGGCCCTGGCGAGAAGCCGGAGTGCCGCTGCCGCATCCGACGAGCCGCCGCCCAGCCCCGCCGCGACCGGCAGGCGCTTGTCGAGCGTGAAGCGGCCGAGCTTGAGGTCCGGCACCGCGGCCGCGAGCGCTCGCGCGGCCTTCAGAACCAGGTTGTCGTCGAGCGGCCCGGCCTGTTCGGCCGTCGCGCCGCGCACCGCGAGCGACAAAGCCGGTCCGGGCGAAAGCGTCAGCCGGTCGGCGATGCCGGCGAACACCACGAGGCTGTCGAGCATATGATAGCCGTCGGCCCTGCGGCCCAGCACGGCGAGCGTCAGATTGATCTTGGCGGGGGCGGGTTCGACGAGGACTGCCATCGGCAAGCTTCATAACCGCCGCCGCGGCGGTTGTCGCCACCGTATCCCCAGACGCACAATGCCCGGCACAGGCCGGGCATTGGGTCAGCTTGCAAACGAAAAGCCCGGCTCAGCCGCCGTCCGGCTTCTTCTGCGCATTGGCCGCGGAGGTGTCCTCCTGCAGGCCCGACACGAGCTTCTGCTTGATCTTCACCAGCTCTTCGGGCTCGGGCTTGAGGTCGCGGGCGTGCGACCACTGGAAATTCGCCTCCAGCGTCCGGCCGGTCTTCCAGTAGGCGTCGCCGAGATGGTCGTTGATAGTCGGGTCCTCGGGCTTCAATTCGACGGCCCGCTCCAGGTGCTTCACGGCTTCCTCGTAGTTGCCGACCCGGTAATAGGCCCAGCCGAGCGAGTCGACGATGTAGCCGTCGTCGGGCCGCTGCTCGACCGCGCGGCGGATCATCTTCATGCCTTCGTCGAGATTGTTGCCCTGGTCGATCCAGGAATAGCCGAGGTAGTTGAGAACGTGCGGCTGGTCGGGGAACAGCTTCAGCGCCTGCTTCAGGTCCGCCTCGGCGAGATCCCATTTCTTGTCGCGCTCATAGCAGATGCCGCGGAAATAGAAGATCAGCCAGTTCGGCCGCTCCGGATTGGCGATATTGGCAACGCCCTTGCTGTAGACCGTGGAGCACTCATTGAACGCCTTGCGGGCGCGCAGGATGTTGCCGAGCGCCATGATGGCTTCCTGATCGCTGCCGTTGTCGGCGATCAGCTTGTTGAGGCGCTGCTTCGCCTCGTCGGTGCGATCCAGCGTATCGAGATTGCTGGCGAGCTGGATCTCGGCGTTGCGGCGGAGCGGCGAATTCGCCGGCACGCGCTCATACATCCGGATCGCGGCCTGCGGGTTCTTCACCTGCTCGTACAGGTCGGCAAGCGAGAGCAGCGCCAGCGGCTGGTTCGGCGCGAGATAGAGCGCAAGCTGGAGATAAACCAGGCCCAGGTCCTCGCCGCCGCGGCGGCCGAGCGCCGCGCCCAGCCCATAGAGCACTTCGGCGGCTCCGGCCTGCGCGCTGTCGACGATCTGCGGCAGCGACCTGCCCTTGTTGAGATTGTCCATCGCCTCGACGATCAGCGGATGGCGCGGCAGTTGCGCGTCGAACGCCTTGTAGATCTTCAGCGCCTCTTCCTTGGAGCCGTTGCGCGACTGCCAGGTGCCGTAGGACTCGACGATGCGCAGCGCCGTGCCGTCGAGCTTGTGGGCGCGGTCGAAGCGCTTGCCGGCTTCCTTCTTCGAGCCGGAAAGATCGAGGATCAGGCCCGCGTGCAGGTCCTTGAACAGCGCGTACCAGTCGGCGCCCTGCAGCTTGTCGATCGACTCGATCGCGAGTTTGGATTCGCCCGCGCCGTAGCTTGCCCAGGCGGCGAGAAGAGTCGCGGCGAGATCGGTGATCGGGCCGCGCACCGACTGGGTCAGGTTCTGCTTCGCGGCTGCGTATTTCTTCTGCTTCAACGCCTTCACGCCGATCACCAGGCGGGCGATCCGGTCGTTCTTGTCGAGCACGACCACCTGCTCGGCGAGCCGCGTGGCCTCCTCGACGTCGCCTTCCGCCAGCACCGACAGGAACGCGCGCTGCAGAAGTTCGCTGTTGCGCGGATCGTTGCGAAGCGCCGCGCGGTAGTAGGCGGCGGCGGCGCCTGCGTCGCGCTGCGTGCCGGCGTGGCGCGCCGCGAGATAACTCCCCGACATCGACAGCCGGGCCAGTTCGCTCGCCGACGGCACGAAGGCCTGGCTCTGCGGCGGGTTCTGCGAGGTGCCTTGGGCTGACAGGGTCGCGGGCAGACAGAGCGTCACGGCGCCAAGCAAAACCCCAGCCAAACGGCGAATTTTCATCGAAACGGTCACGGGCAAATGCCTCCACGGGCGGCGAAGCGCCAGCCCTCCGAGTCGCCCGCAGAATGGACTTTTTGCAAGCCGCCCGCAAGGATCAGGGAACTGTGCGACCTCTCGGCGTCAGTCTCGCGAAACACCTTGCTAACCGCGATGTGGCGGCATCGTGACCGATGGCCGGAACCTGCTTCACATAGACGAATATTTGGGCCCTCCGCCGCCTTCCGGCGGCACCCAGGTGATGTTCCGGTTGGGGTCCTTGATATCGCAGGTTTTGCAGTGGACGCAGTTCTGCGCGTTAATCACAAATCGCGGTTTTCCGCCCTCCTCGACCCATTCGTAGACGCCGGCCGGGCAATAACGACTTGACGGCCCTGCATAGACATCGTGCTCGGATGCCTGCTGAAGCGCCATGTCGCCGACATGCAGATGCGGCGGCTGGTCCTCTTCGTGATTGGTGTTGGAAAGGAACACCGATGACAACCGGTCGAAGGTGAGCTTGCCGTCCGGCTTCTGATAGGCGACCGGCCGGCACTCGATCGCGGGGCGGAGCGTTTCGGAGTCGGGCTTGCCGTGGGCCACCGTGCCGAACAGCGAGAAGCCGAGCGTATTGCACCACATGTCGAAGCCGCCGACGGCGATGCCGAAGAGCGTGCCGAGCTTCGACCACAAGGGCTTGGCGTTGCGCACCTTCCAAAGATCCTTGCCGATCTCGCCCTTGCGCCAGGCATCCTCGTAGCCCGCGATCTCGTCATGGGCGCGTCCCGAAGCCAAAGCCTCGGCGACGTGCTCGGCCGCCAGCATTCCGGACAAGATCGCGTTGTGGCTGCCCTTGATGCGCGGCACGTTGACGAAGCCCGCGGCGCAACCGATCAGTGCGCCGCCCGCAAACGTCAGCCTGGGCACCGACTGATAACCACCCTCGGTGATCGCGCGGGCGCCGTAGGACAGCCGCTTGCCTCCCTCGAACGTGCCGCGGATGTCCGGATGCGTCTTGAAGCGCTGGAATTCCTCGAACGGCGACACATAGGGGTTGCTGTAGTTGAGGTGGACCACGAAGCCCACGGCCACCAGGTTGTCGTCGAAGTGGTAGAGGAACGAGCCGCCGCCGGTGGAATTGTCGAGCGGCCAGCCGAAGCTGTGCTGCACCAGTCCGGGCTTGTGCTTGTCCGGCGCAACCTGCCACAGCTCTTTCAACCCGAGGCCGTACTTCTGCGGCTGCCGGCCGCTATCCAGTCCGTACTTCGCGATCAGCATCTTCGACAGGCTGCCGCGCGCACCTTCGGCAAACAGTGTGTACTTGGCGCGAAGCTCCATGCCGCGGGTGAAGTCGCCGCGCGGCGTACCGTCCTTGGCGATGCCCATGTCGCCGGTGGCGATGCCGACCACCGCGTCGTTGTCGAACAGGACCTCGCTCGCGGCAAAGCCCGGATAGATTTCCACGCCGAGCGCCTCGGCCTTGGTCGCAAGCCAGCGGCACACATTCCCCAGCGAAACGATGTAGTTGCCGTGGTTCGACATCAAGGGCGGCATCATGAAATTCGGCAGCCGCAGCGCCGAGGACTGGCCGAGGAAGTAGAAGCGGTCGTCGGTGACCGCAGTCTTGATCGGCGTGTCCTCGGAGCGCCATTCCGGCAGCAGCCGGTCGAGGCCGATCGGATCGATCACCGCGCCCGACAGGATGTGTGCGCCCACCTCCGAGCCCTTCTCGACCACCACAACGCCGAGATCGGGCGACCGCTGCTTGAGATGGATCGCGGCGGCGAGCCCCGCGGGTCCCGCGCCGACGATGACGACGTCGAACTCCATCGCTTCCCGGGCAGGCGTTTCATCGGCCATAGCGCTCTCGCAACCGTTTGTTGCACATGGACATACTCCATAACATGATACCCTGAGCCGGGGCATTGAGGGGAATGCCGTCGAGGAACACGTAATGGCGAACGGTCACTATCTGGAAAAAGACCGCCTGGCGAACGTCATCGCGGCCATCCAGATCATGGGCCTCGCCGACCGCCCCTCCGGCACCCTCAATCGCTGGATTGCCGAGCTTGAAGCCAGCGAAGAACTGACATCCCAACAGCTCGACCAGGCTCCGATCAAGTTCGCCGAACGCAAGAAGTGGCAGACGGTCTTCGAACAACATCCGGAATTCTTCAAGACCTACACGCTGCGGGGCGACCTGCGGGTGCTGCTGCGCTGGCGCTATGCCGACACGCTCAAAAACGGGGCCAATGACGCAGCCGTCAGCACCGACGAGAGCGAACCGCGCCCGACCAAGCCGCTGTCCGCCGACCAGCTCCAGGTGCTGATCAACACCGCGATCGGGCTGCATGCCAAGGAGGTCGAGGCGCAGCGAGGCCCGGATAAATTTCCGCCGCTTTTGATGGCCATCATCGGCGCAGCGGTAGGCACCGTTACCGGCGGCATCATCGTTCTGCTGCTGAGTCTCCTGCAAAGCCCGCATTCGCACCGGCTGTTCGACTGACAATGATCTCCGACCGCACCAGGACGAGCCGCGAGCTTCTCGCCTTCTACGCCGAAGCCGGCGTCGACACCGCGGTGGGCGAAGCACCGAACGACTGGCTGTCGGACCGGCCCGCGCCGCCCGCAACTCCGGACCTGCAACCCGAGGCGCAGCCACCAGGCGAAGCCCCCAGCGCGCCCGCCGTGCGAAAGCCCCTCGTCACCACGCCACTGCCGCCACCGGTCGCAGCCCCGCCGCCGCCGGACGCCGCCGTGATGGCCGCGCGCGAGGCCGCGCGCAACGCGGCAAGCCTCGACGAGCTTCGCGCGATCCTCGACCGCTTCGAGGGCTGCGCGCTGAAAAGCTCGGCGAGCCGTCTGGTGTTCGCCGACGGCACGCCGGGCGCGCGGCTGATGTTCGTCGGCGAGGCCCCCGGCGCGGAGGAAGACCGCCAGGGCCTGCCCTTCGTCGGCCGCTCGGGGCAATTGCTCGACCGGATGTTGCACGCGATCGGGCTCGAGCGGAAAGCGGTGTACATCGCCAACATCGTGCCGTGGCGGCCGCCCGGCAACCGTACGCCGACGCCGGTGGAGACGCAGATCTGCCTGCCGTTCGTGCAGCGGCAGATCGAGCTTGCCAATCCCGATATCCTCGTGACCGTCGGCCAGCCGTCGACCGGCGCGCTGCTCGGCATCCAGGGCATCATGAAGAATCGCGGGCGCTGGTTCAGCTACCAGACCGGCACGCGCGAGATCCGGGCGATGCCGATGCTGCACCCGGCCTATCTGCTGCGCTCGCCGATCGGCAAGCGGCTCGCCTGGCGCGATCTGCTGGCGATCAAGAAGGCGCTGGGCTAGCAAATGGGTTCGTTTGGTCTTTTTGCAATTATCAGTTTTATAATTCATGTTTGCAACTTAATGCATGACCGATGCGGAGCTCTTTTGTTCGTTTCGCTCACTCGCATACGGAGCTGAATACCTCGTCGTTCAAGAATGCTTCCCCGTGCCGTGGCGTATTCGCGCGTTGCCGCGGCGCGTTGCGCCCGCCCCTCAACAAGCAGGATGCGGACTTCTATCCCAAGGAAAAGATGCCTGTCAACCCGCAGGCCCTGCCGGTGCGTCAGTCCACCGCTTTCATGCCGGTACAGCGCGGCCCCGCTGCCACCGTTTTCAAATCCAGCACCATCCGCACGACGCCACCCAACGCC
>Ga0247825_10000852_pt1 | contig 19719 bp, 17 predicted proteins | sample 13C_Vanillin_Day_FD_194413 | JGI IMG/M metagenome (GOLD analysis project Ga0247825, IMG submission 194413) | Soil microbial communities from agricultural site in Penn Yan, New York, United States - 13C_Vanillin_Day48 | ecosystem: Environmental > Terrestrial > Soil > Agricultural land | place...
AGCTGCACCGCCTGGTCGACGCGTTCGACCGCCAGGACCTCCAGCCCGGCGAGCTTCGACTTCGGCTGGTTGGCGCGCGGCACGATCGCTTTCTCGAAGCCGAGCTTCGCCACCTCGCGCAGCCGCTCCTGCCCGCGCGGCGCGGGACGCACTTCGCCGGCGAGGCCGATCTCCCCGAACACCGCCACTTTCGACGGGATCGACCTGTCCGAAAAGGACGAAACCACGGCGAGGCATACCGCGAGGTCGGCCGCCGGCTCGCCGATGCGCACGCCCCCGACCGCGTTCACGAACACGTCCTGCTCCCAGGTGGCGATGCCGGCATGGCGGTGCAGCACCGCGAGCAGCATCGCCAGCCGGTTCTGCTCGAGGCCGACCGAAAGCCGCCGCGGATTGGGCGAATGCGCGGAGTCCACCAGCGCCTGGATCTCCAGCAGCAGCGGCCGCGTGCCTTCCAGCGTGGCCAGCACGCAGGAGCCGGGCACCGGCTTCTCGTGGGTCGAAAGGAAGAGCCGCGACGGATTGCTCACGCCCTTCAGCCCCTTGTCGGTCATCGCGAACACGCCCAGCTCGTTCACCGCGCCGAAGCGATTCTTGACCGCGCGCACCAGCCGGAAGGCGGAATTCGGGTCGCCCTCGAAGTAAAGCACCGTGTCGACGATGTGCTCCAGCACGCGCGGACCGGCGATGGCGCCTTCCTTCGTCACGTGGCCGATCAGGAAGAGCGCCGTGCCGGCGCGCTTGGCGTGGCGCGTGAGCTGCGCCGCGCACTCCCGCACCTGCGCCACCGAGCCGGGCGCCGATTGCAGCGTCTCGGTCCACAGCGTCTGGATGGAATCCACCACCGCGACCCGCGGCCGCGCCGCGTCGAGTCCCCCGAGGACGCGCTCGAGCTGAGTCTCCGCGGCGAGCCGCACGCCGCCCGCATCGAGCGCCAGGCGCCGCGCCCGCAGCGCCACCTGCTCCGCCGATTCTTCCCCGGTAACGTAAAGCGAACCTTCCTGCATGGAGCTCATGGTCTGGAGAAGCAACGTGGACTTTCCTATGCCGGGGTCGCCGCCCAGCAGGATCACCTGGCCGGGGACCAGTCCGCCGCCGAGCGCCCGGTCGAGCTCCTCGACCCCCGTGGGCATGCGCTCGAAGTCCTTCGCCTCGATTTCCGCGATGGCGCGGGATCCCACGCCGGCGACCTTGCCGCGGCGCTCGGCGGCCGCCTCGCTCAGCGTTCCGGCAGCGCCGCAGGACGGGCAGGTGCCGAACCATTGCAGCGCGCTTGCCCCGCACTCGGCGCACACGTAGGCGGTTTTCGGTCTTGCCATCTACTCGATTTCCGATACCGGAACCCGCGGCGCGAGCGCACAAAGCAGCTCGTAGCTCAGCGTGCCCGCCGCAGCAGCCACCTCGTCCGCCGACAATCCTTCGCCCCAGAGCGTGACCGGCGAGCCGATGTAGGCTCCCGCGATGTCGCTGATGTCCACGCAGATCATGTCCATCGATACCCGTCCAACGGTCCGGGTGCGCCTGCCGTTGACGAGCACCGGCGTGCCGCTTGGCGCGTGCCGCGGGTAGCCGTCGGCATACCCGCAGGCGACCACGCCGATGGTGAGCTCCCCGGTCGCCTCGTAGGAAAAGCCGTAGCCGACCTTCTCGCCGGGGTGCAGGTGCTGGACAGCGATGAGCTCGCTCGACAGCGTCATCGCCGGCCGGAGCTGCAGCGACTCTGCAGTCTCATCCGGAAAGGGCGAGCAGCCATAGAGCATGATGCCGGGGCGCACCCAGTCCGCCCGCGTTTCCTCGGCAAAGCGCAGCAGCGCAGCCGAGTTGGCGAGCGAGCGCGGCGCCTCGAAGCCGCGCGTGATATCGCTGAACCAGTCGAGCTGCGCCCGCACGCCGCCCGGGCCGTCGGCGTCGGCGAAGTGCGTCATCAGGGTTACGCCGCGCACCTGGGGGTGCATGCGCAGCGCGTTGTACGCCGGACGCAGGCCTTCCACCGGGAAGCCGAGCCGGTTCATGCCGCTGTTCACCTTGACGTACACCTCGATCTCGCCGCCGAGGTCGGCGAGCCGCAGCATCTCCACCTGCTCGGCGTTGTGGATGACCGGCGTCAGCGAGTACTTGGCGAGCAGCGGCACGTCGATCGGCTTGAAGATGCCTTCCAGCATGAGGATCGGCCGGGTGGCGCCGGCCACCCGCAGGCGCGCCGCTTCCTGGAAGTCGAGCACCGCGAAGCCGTCGGCTTGCTGCAGCGCCCGCGCCGAGCGCTCGAGCCCGTGGCCGTACGCGTTCGCCTTCAGCACCGCCCAGACCCTGGCGCTGCGCGCGCAGGCCTTGGCGACCCTCAGGTTATGGGCGAGCGCGCCGGAAGAAATGGTGGCGCGGATGGGGCGGGGCATTTTGTCCTATTGTGCTATAAAGCGCCGCTTGAATTCCGGTTTCTACATCATCATGGCGGCGCAGTTTTTCTCTTCGCTCGCCGACAACGCCTTGCTGGTCGCGGCGATCGCGCTGCTGATGCAGGCCGAAGCGCCCACCTGGCTCACGCCCTATCTCAAGTTCTTCTTCGTCGTGTCGTACGTGGTCCTGGCGCCCTACGTGGGCGCCTTCGCCGATCGCCTGCCCAAGGGCCACGTCATGTTCATGGCCAACACCATCAAGATCCTGGGCTGCTTCACGATGCTATCGGGCGTGGACCCGCTGCTCTCGTACGCCATCGTCGGCCTGGGCGCGGCGGCCTACTCGCCGGCCAAGTACGGCATCCTCACGGAGTACCTGCCGCATCGCAAGCTGGTGATCGCCAACGGCTGGATCGAGGGCCTCACCGTCGCTTCCATAATCCTCGGCACGGTGCTCGGCGGCGTGCTGGTGCACGCACGGGTGTCGGGCATGCTCCTCGGCCTCAACGTGCCGTACCTGGAGACGACGGCCCAGGCGGCGATCGCCGTGATCGTCGTGGTCTACGCGATCGCGGCGCTCTTCAACCTGCAGATTCCGCGCACCGGCGTGAGCCTCAAGCCGCTGCCCAAGCATCCGCTCGCCACGCTGAAGGACTTCAGCCACTGCGTGGCGCACCTCTGGAAGGACCGCCTCGGGCAGATCTCGCTCGCGGTGACCACGCTGTTCTGGGGCGCGGGCGCGACGCTGCAGTTCATCGTGCTGGAGTGGGCGCGCGCTGCGCTCGGCTTCGACCTGTCGCGGGCGGCGATCCTGCAGGGCGTGACGGCGTTGGGCATCGCGGTGGGAGCGGTGATCGCCTCCGCCTGGGTGGCGCTCGACCGTTCGGTGCGCGTCATTCCGCTCGGCATCCTGATGGGCCTCGTGGTCATCGCCATGATCTTCGTCAAGCAGGTCTCGGTGGCAATGGTGCTGATGGTGCTGATCGGCGGGCTCGCCGGTTTCTTCGTGGTGCCCATGAACGCGCTGCTGCAGCACCGCGGCCACCACCTCGTTGGCGCCGGGCGCTCCATCGCGGTCCAGAACTTCAACGAGAACGCGGCCATCCTGGTGATGATCGCGCTGTACTCGCTGCTGCTGAACGTCGGTGTCTCCATCTATTCGATCATCGTCGTCTTCGGCCTGTTCGTGGCCGGGACCATGACCGCGGTGCAGGCCTGGTACCTGCGCAACCGGCGCGTGCATCGCGAGGAGGTGGAGCGCCTGCTCGCCTTCGCGCGCGCCGAAGACCCGCACCAGCACCTCAAATAGGGACAGACCCCATTTCAGGCATCTCTGAAATGGGGTCTGTCCCTATTTGAGCGCTGCCATCGTTTTCCTGGCAAAGACCAGGTCTGCCCATGCCTTCGCCTTGTCCGGAAGCGTGCGCAGCAGGTACGCCGGGTGGTAGGTGACGATGAGCGGCACGCCAGCGTAGCGGTGCACCTTGCCGCGCAGGCTGGCGATGCTGGCGTCGGTGTCGAGCAGCGTCTGCGCGGCGAACCGGCCCATCGCGAGGATCAGCCGGGGCTTCACCCGCTCGATCTGGCGCAGCAGGTAAGGCGTGCATTTCGCCACCTCCTCGGGCTCCGGATTGCGGTTGCCCGGCGGGCGGCACTTGAGGACGTTGGCGATGTAGACATTCCGGCTGCGCCCGAGGTCGATGGCAGCGAGCATGTTGTCGAGCAGTCGACCGGCCTGGCCGACGAACGGGTCGCCGAGCCGATCCTCTTCTGCCCCCGGCGCCTCGCCGATCAGCATCCAGTCGGCGTTCTCGTCGCCGACGCCGAATACCGTCTGCGTGCGCGACTTGTGCAAGCCGCACAGCGTGCAGCTCGAGACCGCCTGCTTGAGCTCGACCCAGCCGCCGGCGGGCCTGGCTTCTGTTTCCGGGAGCGGTTTTCTCCTCAGCCGCCAGACGGGAGCAAGCCCCATCTCCGCGAGCACCGCTTCGCGCCGGCTCATGCCAGCCTCAGTGCCAGGACCAGCGCATCTTCGCGCCCCGCATGCGCCGGGTAGTAACCCTTGCGGATCGCGACCCGGCGAAAGCCGAAGCGCGTGTAGAGCGCCTGCGCGGCGAGATTGCTCGGGCGAACCTCGAGGAACAGGCTCGCTGCGCCGCGCCGGCGTGCGAGCTCTGCAGCTTCTGCCAGCAGCGCGCGGCCGTGGCCGCTGCGCTGGTGGCGCACCGCGATCGACAGGTTGAGCAGGTGCGCCTCCCCGGCCGCTGCCGTCAGTATGAAATAGCCGACCAGCTCGCCTTCCAGGCGCCAGGTGCGGCAGTCGTAGCCCGCGCGCAGCGAATCGACGAAGTTGCCGCGCGTCCAGGGATGGCTGTAGATGGCGTTCTCGATCGCCATCACCTCCTCGAGGTCCGCCGGGTGCATCGCCGCGAGGCGCGGCGGCTCCTTAAGAACGGCGCTCATCGATCTCCGCCTGCGTCAAGGCGACCTTGTCGCGCACGTACACCGGCGCCGCGAGCGCGGCATCCACGCCTTCGCCCGCCGCCAGGCGCGGCGCCGCGAGCCGCGCGACGGCGAGCGCGGTGGGATGGACTTCCGGCATCACGCGCCGCATGCCGAGATTGCCATACACCGCGAAGCCGTTGCCGCAACCCACCCAATCGCCTTCCAGGGCCGGAATGTCCTGAGGAGCAGCGCATTGCGCGGGCACTGCTTCGTGCCAGCGCGCGCCGCGCTTTTCGAGCGCCGCATAATACACTTCGCGCATCCGGGCATCGAGGCAGGCGGCGACGCGCGAAGCGCCGCTTTCCTCCGCGAGCGCCTCGAACGTCGACACGCCGAGCACCGGCAGGCCGCGCGCGAAGGCCAGCCCCTGCGCGACGCCGCACGCAATTCTCAGGCCGGTAAACGATCCGGGCCCGGCGCCGAAGGCTACCGCTTCGAGGTCCCGGGGGCTCAGTTTGGACAGCTTCAACAGGTGATCGAGCATCGGCAGGACCAGCTCGGAGTGCCGGTTGGCCGCCCGGCGCTCGACGCAGGCGATCCCGCCTTCGCAAAACAGTGCCACGCTGCACCACTCCGTCGAGGTTTCCACGGCCGCGAAGCGCATGGCCAATTCTATATACTGCCGCCATGAAAGAGCACCTCATCGCGGTCATCCCCGGCGACGGCATCGGGCGCGAAGTCGTCCCGGAAGGCGTGCGCGTCCTTGAAGCGGCGGGCGCGCGGCACGGCGTGCGCTTCACCTGGAAGGAATTCCCGTGGAGCTGCGACTGGTATAAGGCACACGGCCGCATGTGCCCGGAAGATGCGCCCGATATCCTGCGCAAGTTCGACGCGGTGTACTTCGGCGCGGTCGGCAACCCGGCGGTCGTGCCGGACCACGTTTCGGCGTGGGGCCTGCTCATCAACTTCCGGCGCTGGTTCGACCTGTACGTGAACCTGCGTCCGGTGCGCCTGTTCGAGGGCCTGCCCTGCCCGCTCGCCGGCCGCAAGGCGGGCGACATCGACTACACCGTGGTGCGCGAGAACACCGAAGGCGAGTACGGCAACATCGGCGGCCGCCTTTTCGAGAACACTGAACAAGAGATGGTCATGCAGCAGGCCATCTTCTCGCGGCGCGGCGTCGACCGGATCATGAGGTACGCTTTCGAGCTCGCGAGGACCCGCAAGAAGCACCTCACGAGCTGCACCAAGTCCAACGGCATCACCATCACCATGCCGTACTGGGACGAGCGCTTCGCCGAAATGAAGAAGAAGTACCCGGACGTGGCCACCGACCAGTACCACGTGGACGGGCTTACCATCCAGATGGTGCTGAACCCGGACCGCTTCGACGTCATCGTCGCGAGCAACCTGTTCGGCGACATCCTCTCGGACCTCGGCCCGGCCACCGCCGGCACCATCGGCATCGCCGCGTCGGGGAACATCAACCCGGAGCGCACGGCGCCTTCCATCTTCGAGCCGGTGCATGGCTCCGCGCCCGACATCGCCGGCCGGAAGATCGCCAATCCGATCGCCGCCATCTGGTCGGGCGCGCTGATGCTGGAGCACCTCGGCCACGCCGAAGCCGCCGCCGATATCGTGCGCGCCATCGAGACGGTCATCGTCCAGGGCCCGCATACGGCGGACATGAAAGGCAGGGCGAGCACCCCGGAAGTCGGCGCCGCGGTCGCCGAGGCGCTCCGCGCCCAATCGAAGATTGCGGCTTGAAGACCTACCGCATCGCGTCGATCCCGGGAGACGGGATCGGCAACGAAGTCATTCCCGCCGGCCTGGAGGTGTTGAATGCCTTGGCTGTCAGGGAAAAATTTTCCCTGGAGACCACCTCTTTCGACTGGTCTTCCGAGCTCTATAAGAAGAGCGGCGCCTACATCCCGGCGGGCGGCCTCGAGAACCTGAGGAGCTTCGACGCCATTTTCTTCGGCGCCGTCGGCGCGCCGGACGTGCCGGACCATGTGTCGCTGTGGGGCCTGCGCCTGCCGATCTGCCAGGGCTTCGACCAGTACGCCAACGTGCGGCCCTCTCGCCTCCTGCCGGGCATACAAAGCCCGATGAAGAATGCCGGCGATATCGACTGGGTGATCGTGCGCGAGAACACCGAGGGCGAGTACTCGGGCTCGGGCGGGCGCGTGCACCAGGGGCTGCCCGAAGAGCTCGCCACGGAGACCTCGGTATTCACCCGCAAGGGCGTCGAGCGGGTGCACCGCTTCGCCTTCGAGCTGGCGCGCCGGCGGCCGCGCAAGCACCTGACGCTGGTGACGAAATCGAACGCACAGCGCCACGGCATGGTGCTCTGGGATGAAGTGTTCTACGAAATCGCCGGGGAATACCGGGACGTAAACACGGAGAGAATCCTGGTGGACGCCGCCACGACGCGCATGGTCTTGAAGCCGGCCGCGATCGACGTGATGGTGGCCTCCAACCTGCATGCCGACATCCTTTCGGACCTGGCGGCCGCGCTGTCCGGCTCGCTTGGCATCGCGCCCACCGCCAACCTAAACCCGGAGCGCCGTTTCCCGTCGATGTTCGAGCCGATCCACGGCTCGGCCTTCGACATCACCGGCAAGGGCATCGCCAATCCGATCGCGACGTTCTGGACCGCCTCCATGATGCTCGAGCACCTCGGCGAGGGGCGCGCGGCCGGGCGCCTGATGAAGGCGATCGAGGCCGTCACCGCGGGCAAGGTCTTCACGCCCGACCTCGGGGGGCGCGCCCGCACGCGCGACGTTACCGAAGCGGTGCTTGCCGCGCTGTAGATGCCCGACGGGCTGCGGTACGAGCGCGATTTCATCACGCCGGAAGAGGAAGCCGAGCTGACGCGGGAGATCGGGTGGCTGCCGCTGCAGGAGGCGAAGTACAAGACGTACACCGCGAAGCGCCGCATCGCGGTGTACGGCTCGGCCTACGACTTCGAGACCTACCAGCTCGGCCCCGCGCCGCCGCTTCCCGGCTTCCTCGAGCCGCTGAGAGAGAAAGCAGCGAAGCTCATCGACGCCGCCCCCGAAGCGTTTTCCCACGCGCTGATCAACGAATACCGTCCCGGCACGCAGCTCGGCTGGCACCGAGACGTGCCCGAGTTCGAGCGGGTGGTCGGCGTATCGCTCGCGGGCAGCTGCCGCATGCGCTTTCGCCCCTACCCGGCGAGAAAAGGCGCCAGGGTATTCGTGCTCGACCTCGAGCCGCGCTCGGTATACGTGCTGCGCGACGAGATCCGCTGGCGCTGGCAACATAGCGTCGCCCCTACCAAAGCGCTGCGCTACTCCATCACCTTCCGCACCCGCCGATGACCGATCCGATCGTCACCCTGGAGGTGCTCGCCGTCTTCGAGGGCAGCAAAGAAGTATCGCTGAGCGCGCGCATCGGGCGCGCCGTCGCGGATCCCGAAGGCGAAGGTTGGACCTGCCCGGTCGAGGTGGCGCCGGTTTATGCGCAGGCCGTGAGCGTGAAGGGCGTGGATTCCTTCCATGCCACCTGGCTCGCCTGCTCGCTGGTGCTCAGGCTGCTCGCGCAGCTCAAGAAGGAAGGCGCCGCGCTGCGCAGCCTCGACGGCACGGAGTTCCCGGTGGACGCCTACCTTGGCGGCCTCGGCGGCGATGCTGCGGGCGGATAACGCCAGCAACCGCCTCACCGGCATCGCGCTGGTTTCGCTTACCTATCTCGTCTTCACGATGCTCGACGGCAGCGCGAAATGGCTGGTCGCCACCGTGCCGGTGATCGTGGTGGTGTGGCTGCGCTTTCTCACGCATGCGGTCCTCGCGTGCGCCCTGCTCCTGCCTTTGAAAGGCAGGAGTCTCGTGAAGACGGAGCACTGGCGCTGGCACCTGCTGCGCGGGGCGATGTTCTGCGCCATGACTGGAATCAACTTCTGGGCGCTGCAGTACCTGCAGCTCGCAGTCACCTCATCGATCTTCTTCATCGTGCCGATTCTGATCGCGCTCATGGCGGCGCCGATGCTCGGCGAGAAGCTGGATGCCGGCCGCTGGGTGGCGATCCTCGCCGGCTTCGCCGGGGTGCTGGTGATCGTGCGCCCGGGAAGCGCGGACTTCCATCCGGCCATGCTGCTATCGCTGGTGAACGCGGCGCTCTACGCGCTCTTCAATCTCAGCACGCGCCAGCTCGCCGCCTACGATTCGCCGGAGACCATCCAGTTCCTGCCGGCCGTGGTGGCGGCCATCGTGCTGGCGCCGTTCGCCATCGTGGGGTGGGAGTCGCCCGCCAGCTGGATCGAATGGGCGCTCCTGTGCCTGCTCGGCGTGCTGGGCGGTCTGGGCCATTACCTCCTCGCGCTCGCACACCGGTATGCTCCAGCCACGGTGATCGCGCCGTTCCTCTACCAGCAGGTGCTCTACATGGCGCTCTTCGGCTACCTCGTCTTCGGGGACGTGCCGGGCGCGGGCGTATGGCTCGGCGCCGCCATCGTCATCGCGAGCGGGCTGTACCTTTTCGCCCGGGAACGCCGGCGCGCATGAGCGAAGCGGTCGCCCTGCCATTCTGGCTGGTCGCGGTCCTCGGGTTCTTCGCGGTCTGGGCGGCGTACGACAAGCTGCTGCTGCCTGCGGTGCGCTGGATGGTCAATCGCCCCGCCAACCAGGTAATCGAGGAGCTGTCGAGCCGCCTGCGCATCGGCATCCGGCCGTTCCAGCGCACGCGCCGCCAGGCGCTGATCCACCGGCTCACGACCGACCCGAAGGTTCTCCAGGCAGCGGAAAAACACGCCGCCCAGAGCGGCACCGATTTCAGCCAGGTAATGAAGCAGGTGGAGGGCTACGCGCGGGAGATCGTCCCCGCGTTCAACGCCTTCCTTTACTTCCGCATCGCGTACTGGCTCGGGCGCAAGATCGCGCGCGCGCTCTATCGCGTGCGCATCGGCTACATCGACGAAGCGGGACTCGCGCGCATCGACCCGGACGCGACGGTCGTGCTGGTGATCAACCACCGCTCGAACATGGATTACGTGCTGGCCGGGTACCTGGCCGCCGACCAGGCCGCGCTCTCCTACGCCGTCGGCGAATGGGCGCGGTTGTGGCCGCTCTCCGCACTGATCCGCGCGATGGGCGCCTACTTCGTGCGGCGCAGGTCCGCCGACGCCCTCTACCGGAGGGTGCTCGAGCGCTACGTCGCCATGGCGACCGAGGCCGGAGTGCCGCAGGCGGTGTTTCCGGAAGGCGGCCTGTCGCGCGACGGCCGGATGCGCGAGCCGCGCCTGGGCGTGCTCGACTACATGATGCGCGGCTTCCGCCTGGGCGGGGATCGCGACCTCGTGTTCGTGCCGCTCGGCATCAACTATGACCGCGTGCTCGAGGATCGCACTTTGCTGTCCGGGGAGGGCACGGGCCCTCGGAGGGGAAAGCTGCTCGCGGCAAGAAAAGCATTCGGCTTCCTGTTCCATAACGTGGCCCTCCTCACGCGCAGCGAATGGCACCGCTTCGGCTATGCCTGCGTCAATTTCGGCGCGCCCTTGTCCATGCGCGAGTACTGCCGCGCGCACGGCATCGACTTCCAGCAGCTCGGCGGCGAGGCGCGCAAGCAGGCGATGGGACAGCTCGGCGCAGAGTTGATGGCGGCGGTCGGCCGCGTGGTGCCGGTGGTCCCGGTGGCGCTCGCCGCCACCGTATTCCTGCGCCGCCCGCAGGCCGCGCTGAGCGAGCTGGAGATCAAGGAAGAAGTGGGACGTGCCCTGCGCGAGCTCGAGGCGGCCGGCGCGCACGTCTATGTGCCGCGCCGCGACCTGGACTATGCGCTCGGCGTGGGACTGCGCATGCTGCGCCTGCGCCGGCTGGTCGAGGAACGTGAAGGATTGTTAGCCGCGCGCGCGGAAGAGCTGCCGCTGCTTCGCTATTACGCGAACTCCATCGCGCACCTGCTTCCGGCCCACTGGACTACGGGATAACGCTCCAGTAGATTGGACGGGGGAAAAAGGGAGGGTTAATGGCGACTCGCCGCAGGCGCGCGCCCGCCACGAAAACGAAAAAGCCGACCCGCAAGCGCCCTGTTCTTACCAGCCTGTCGTCCGACTGGTACTGGGAGCAGGACGCTTCGCTGCGCTTCGTGCACGTCGAGGTCCAGACCGGCACGCCCGGCGAGCAGGAGCTCGCCGCGAAGAACCTTGGCCGGCGGCCCTGGGAGACCGGCGTCGACATCGAAGGCGGCTGGGACGCGCACCGCGCGCTGCTACGCACGCGCGCGCCTTTCCGCGAGGTGCTGATGTGGCGCGACTTCGACGACGGCAGCCGCCGCTTCATCAGCGTCAGCGGCGAGCCGGTCTTCGACGCGCGCGGACGCTTCGCCGGATACCGCGGCGTGGGCCGCGACATCACGCTGCAGAAGCGCGGTGAGCAGCTGCTGCACCTGGAGCATGCCGTCACCCGCAGCCTTGCGCAGGCGGCGGGAGCCGTGGAGGGTGCCAAGGCGGCGCTGCAGGCCATCTGCGAATCCGAAGGCTGGGAGTGCGGCGAGCTGTGGCGCATTGATGAGAGCGGCGCAGCGCTGCGGCGATTCGCGGACTGGACATCCCCGGGCGCCGCGGAGCGCTACGCGCAAGCCGCAGTCGACTTCGTGTTCCACCGCGGCGAAGGGCTGGTGGGCGCGGCGTGGCAATCGGGAGAGGCGCTGTGGGTTCCGGATGCATCGCAGGACGCACGCGTGGTGCGCAAATCCAGGTCCGGACGCAGCAGCGCGCATGCCGTGCTCGCTTGCCCGGTCCACTCGCATGGCGTGGTCTCGGGCGTGCTCGATTTCATGTGCCGCAACATCCGCGCGCCGGACGGCGCGCTGCTGGAGGCCATCGCCGCGGTCGCCACCCAGCTCGGCCTGTTCCTGCAGCGCGCGCAAGCCCAGGCGCAGCTCAGGAACAGCGAGGAGCGGTTCCGCAGCCTCACCACCCTGTCCTCCGACTGGTTCTGGGAGCAGGACGCGGCATACCGCTTTACGCGCCTGGAGGGCCGCAAGGTGGCCGGCGGCGACGAGCAGGCGCGCGCGGCCATGATCGGCAAGTGCTGCTGGGATCGGGATCTCGAGGTAGAAGGCGGCTGGCCGGCCTACCGCGCGCGGCTGGAGGCGCGGGCCACGTTCCACGACGTGCTGATGTGGCGGCGCACCGGGGACGGAGAAACACGCTACGTGCGCATCAGCGGCGAGCCGGTGTTCGACGCCGATGGCCGCTTCACGGGCTACCGCGGCGTCGGCCGGGACGTTACCGCGCAAAGGCGCGCGGAGCAATCGCTGCGCGAAAGCGAGGAGCGCTTCCGCCGCACCTTCGAGCTCGCCGGCTCCGGCGTGGCGCACCTCGGCATCGACCGGCGCTTCCTGCGCGTGAACCGCAAGCTGTGCGAGATCTTCGGCTGCTCCGAGCAGGAGCTGATCGGCCGCTCGGTGCTCGACGTGTCCCATCCCGACGATCTGCCCGCGACCAACGCCGAGCGCGAGCGCCTGTATCGCGGAGACATCGATTCCCTGCGCCTGGAAAAGCGCTACCTCCGCCACGACGGCAGCGTCGTGTGGGCCGCTCTCACGCTGTCGCTCGAGCGCGATGCGCACGGCGTGCCGCTCTACGAGATCGCGGTCTACGACGACGTCACCGCCCGCAAGGCGGCGGAGCAGGCGCTGCGCGAGAACGAGGAGCGTTACCGGCGCACCTTCGAGCTCGCCGGCTCCGGCGTGGCGCACGTCGCCATGGACGGCAGGTTCCTGCGCGTCAACCGCCGCGTGTGCGAGATGTTCGGCTACGCAGAGCACGAGCTGGTTGGGCGCTCGGTGAAGGAGCTGTCGCACCCGCAGGATCGCGACCTGACCGACGGCGAGCGCGCGCGCATGCACCGCGGGGAAACGCAGCTCGCCCGCTTCCAGAAGCGCTACGTGCGCAAGGACGGCTCGATCCTCTGGGTCGAGATGGCGGTGACGCTCGAGCGCGATGGCTCGGGCACGCCGCTCTACGAGATCTCGGTGATGGACGACATCGGCGCGCGCAAGGCGGCCGAGCTTGCCGTGCAGGAAAGCGAGGCGCGCTTTCGCCGCACCTTCGAGCTCGCCGGCGTGGGCGTGGCCCACATCGGGCCGGACCGCCGCTTCGAGCGCGTCAACCGGCGCTTCTGCGAGATCCTCGGATATGCCGAGGCAGAGCTCGTCGGCCGCAAGGGGCGGGACATCTCGCACCCGGAAGACCTCGACCACATGAACGCGCAGCGCCCGCGCCTCTATGCCGGCGAGATCGAGGCCGCGCGCGGCGAGAAGCGCTACCTGCGCAAGGACGGCTCGGTGGTATGGGTGGCGTATACCCTGGCGATCGAGCGCGATGCCGCGGGCAATCCGCTGTACGAAATCGCCGTGTACGACGACGTCACTTCCCGCAAGCGCGCCGAGCAGCTCCTGCGGCTGGAGCACCAGGTCGCAAGGGCGCTTTCCGAAGCGCGCAGCTCGGCCATGGGCGTTACCGCGGTGATGCAGCTGATTTGCGAGGCCGAAGGGTGGGCCTGCGGGCGCGCGTTCCGGGTCGACCTCGCGGCTGACCGGCTCGTCTACCGGCGCGGCTGGACCGCGCCAGGCAGCCCGTTCGAGCGGTTCCTCGAGCGCTCGCGGGAGCTTGCCTACCCGCGCGGCCAGGGACTCGCCGGCACGGTATGGCAGACGGGCGAGCCGCTCTGGTCGACCGACACCAGCCGGGATCCGCGCGTAATGGCGAAATCGCTGACCGTCGAAGGAGCGCGGGGCGCATTCTTGCTGCCGGTGAAAGTGGAAGGACAGGTGCTCGGCGTGCTCTCGTTCACGAGCCACGAGGTGCGCGAGCCGGACGAGCGCCTGCTGCAGGCCTCCCGCGTCATCGGCAGCCAGGTGGGGCAGTTCCTGCAGCGCATGCGAGCCGAGGAGGCTCTGCGCGAGAGCGAGGCGCGCTTCCGCGCGCTCACCGAGATGTCGTCCGACTTCTACTGGGAGACCGACGCCGAGCACCGCCTCACCGACATGACCTACGGCCGGGGCGCGCTCGGCAAGCCCGACCAGGCGCTGGGCAAGGCGGCCTGGGACATTCCTTCGGCGCACCCCGACGAGGCCGGCTGGGCGGCGCTGCGCGCGAAGGTCGAAGCGCGCCAGCCTTTTCGCGACTTCGAATTCGGGCGGCCGCGCCGCGACGGCGGCGTGCGCTTCTTCTCGGTGAGCGGGGAGCCGAGGTTCGGTTCCGACGGACGCTTCGTCGGCTACCGCGGCGTCGGGCGCGACATCACCGAGGTGGTGCTCGCCCGCGAGCGCATCGCCTCGCTTGCCTATCACGATCCGCTCACCGGGCTCGCCAACCGCACCAGCCTCGCCCCCGCGCTCGAGCAGGCAGTGGAGCGCACGCGCCGGCGCGGCAGCAAGCTGGCCGGGCTGTTCCTCGACCTGGACGGCTTCAAGCAGATCAACGACCTGCACGGCCACGATACGGGCGACCGGCTGCTGGTCGAGGTGGCGCACCGGCTGCGTGCGGCGCTGCGCTCGAGCGACCCGGTGGCGCGCCTGGGCGGGGACGAATTCTTCGTGGTACTGGAAGACCTGCAGAACAACGCCCCCGCGGAGCGGGTGGCGAAGAAGCTGCTGGATGCAATCCACGAGCCGTACGACCTGGGCGACGGCCGCCAGGCGCACATCTCGGCGAGCATCGGCATCAGCGTGTACCCGGACGATGCCGGTGACGCCGCCACGCTCATGAAGCATGCCGACAGCGGGATGTACGCGGCGAAGCAGGCCGGCAAGAACGACTATCGCTTTTTCACCGCCGGGCCGGCGGCGAACGACGGGCGCAGCAGCGCATCGTCGGCATCAGAAGAAGCCGTATAGCGGCCTAGCGCCGCCGCAGCTCGCGGTTGGCGCTCTCGATGTCGCGCCGCAGCTTGTCGCGCTCCTCCGCGGTCATCTGCCGCCCGCGCTCGGCTCGCTCGCGTCGATCGCGGTCCCGGTAGGCGTCGCGGATATCCTGGCGCATGCGCTCGCGATCCTCCTGCTTCATCGGGCGCTCGCGCGCGTCGCGCTTCCAGGCCGGCTGCGCCAGCGCGCTGCCGCTTGTGAAGGCAACCAGCAGAAGAAAGGCGATAATCCTCACCGCCGCATGATAAGCCGCGGCCGCTCCAGCGGTGTAACAATTGGTAATCATGGCAGAGCTCAAGATACGAATTCTCGTGGTGGACGACGACCAGCGCCTGCGCGATCTGCTGATGCGCTACCTGAGCGGCGAAGGCTTCGAAGTGAAGGCGGTGCCCGACGCGGGCGGCATGGACAAGCAGCTCGCGCGCGAGCGCTACGACCTGGTGGTCCTCGACCTGATGCTTCCCGGCGAGGACGGCCTCGCCATCTGCCGCCGCCTGCGCGGGCAGCCGAGCGCCCCGGCCATCGTCATGCTGACCGCCAAGGGCGACGACGTCGACCGCATCGTCGGGCTGGAGATGGGCGCCGACGACTACCTGCCCAAGCCTTTCAACCCGCGGGAGCTGCTCGCCCGCATCAACGCGGTGCTGCGACGGCGCGTGCCGGCCGGCGTGCCCGGCGCTCCGAGCGCCACTACCGAGGTGGTGCCTTTCGGCAGGTTCTCGCTGAACCTCTCTACGCGCACCCTGACGCGCGAAGGGAAGAACGTGCCGCTCACTACCGGCGAGTTCTCCGTGTTGAAAGTGCTGGTGCAGCACCCGCGCGAGCCTCTGTCGCGCGACAAGCTGATGGAGCTGGCGCGCGGCCGCGAATACGAGGTGTTCGACCGCTCGATCGACGTGCAGATCTCGCGACTGCGCAAGCTCATCGAGGACGACCCGGCGCGTCCGACGCACATCCAGACCGTCTGGGGCTTCGGCTACGTCTTCGTGCCGGACCAGTCCTAGTGTCGCTGTTCGCCCGCGCGTTCCTGCTGATCGCGCTGCTGATCGTAACGGCGGTTCTCAGCTCCTTCCAGATCTACCGCGTCTACGAACGCGAGCCGCGCTCGCAGGAGCTCGCGCAGCAGGCGGTCAGTACGGTCAACCTGACGCGCGCGGCGCTGATCAGCGCCGACCCGTTCCTGCGCCGCGAGCTGCTCATCGAGCTGAACGAGACCGAGGGCCTGCGCGTCTACCCGGCCACGGCGAGCGAGAAGCTCGAGCCGCTCCCCGACGATCCGCTGCTCGAGCGCGTGGAGCCGCGCGTGCGCCGCGCGCTGGGCGAGGCGACCCGCTTCGCCGCCGAGCGCGACGGCGAGGACGGCTTCTGGGTGAGCTTCTTCATCGACAGCGACGAGTTCTGGGTGATGATGCCCTGGGAGCGCTTCGAGCCCGCGTTCGGGCCGCAGTGGCTGGGCTGGGGATTTGCGCTCCTCGCGCTGTCGCTCGCCGGCGCCTGGCTCATCGCCACCACGCTCGCCCGGCCGCTTGCCGCGGTGACGCGCGCGGCACGGCGCATCGGCAGCGGAGCGGCGCACGAGCCGCTCGCCGAGGAAGGGCCGCGCGAGCTGCGCACCGTTGCCGCCGCGTTCAACCGCATGGCGAAGAGCCTCGAGAGCATGGAGCGCGAGCGCGCCATGGTGCTGGCCGGCATCTCGCACGACCTGCGCACGCCGCTTTCCCGGCTGCGCCTCGCCCTCGAGATGAGCGGCGCCGACCGCGGCGCCAGCGAAGCGATGATCGAGGACATCGGCGAGATGGACGGCATCATCGGCCAGTTCCTCGATTTCGCGCGCGGCGAGAACGAGGAAAAGGCGGAGCACGACCTGGACGCCCTGGTGCTCGATCTGGGGGAGCACTACTCGCGCCTTCACAGGAAGGTCTCGGTGAAGACCGGGACGGCCAGCCCGCTTCGCTTCGCCCGCATGGCCGTGCGCCGCGCCGTCGCCAACCTGGTCGACAACGCGCTGCGCTACGCAGGCGAGCCGGTGGAAATCGAGAGCGGAAAATACTTCGTGGAAGTGCGCGACCGCGGTCCGGGCATCGCCGCCGCGGAAGTCGACCACGCCAAGCGGCCGTTCACGCGCCTCGACGCTGCCCGCGGCGGCCCGGCGGGCGCGGGACTGGGCCTCGCCATCGTCGAGCGCGTCGCCCGCGCCCACGGCGGCTCGCTCGAGCTCCTCCCGCGCCCCGGCGGCGGCCTCGTCGCCCGCCTCGAGCTCAGCCCTTAAGCGGGGATCTGCGGGTTCCAGGCCACTTCCCAGAGATGCCCGTCGGTGATGCGCGGTTTCATGGGCACTATAGTCGCTCCCGGAGGTCTTTTAGGAAGCATGCCCCTCGCGCCGCCCATCGAGCCGATGCTCGCCAAGCTTGCCGACGAGTTGCCGTCGGAGGGCGAGTACCTCTACGAGCCGAAGTGGGACGGCTTCCGGGCAATCGTGTTCCGCGGCGCGAAGGACCTCTACATCCAGAGCCGCGACCTGCGGCCGCTCGATCGCTATTTTCCCGAGCTGCACGCTGCGCTGCTCGAGCGCCTGCCGCAGGACTGCGTGCTGGACGGCGAAATCGTCATCGCCGGCGAGCGCGGGCTGGATTTCGACGCGCTGCAGCTGCGCCTGCACCCGGCGGCATCACGCGTTACCAAGCTGGCGAAGGAATCGCCTTCTTCGTTCATCGCGTTCGACCTGCTATACGGCAAGGGCAAGGATTGGCGCCCCACGGCGCAAAGCGAAAGACGCTCGGCGCTTGAATCCCTTCTCGGAGGAGCGAAGGCACCCCTGTATCTCACGCCGATGACCCGCGATCGTGCGGTGGCGGCGCAGTGGCTCCAGCGCTTCGAAGGCGCAGGCCTCGACGGCGTTGTGGCCAAGCCCGCCGGCCTGCCCTACCAGCCCGGCAAGCGAACGCTCATCAAGGTCAAGCACGCGCGCACCGCCGATTGCGTAGTCGGCGGCTTCCGTTGGCATAAAGCCGGCAGGGGCATCGTCGGCTCGCTGCTGCTGGGCCTGTACGACGACCAGGACGTGCTGCGGCACGTCGGCGTCACGTCCTCGTTCACCATGGACAAGCGCCGCCACCTCGCGCAGGAGCTCGCGCCACTGCGCACTTCGCTCGAGAACCATCCATGGCGTGAAGCGCAGATCGGCGCACAGAGCCGGTGGAGTGCCGGCAAGGATCTCTCCTGGGAGCCGTTGCGCGTCGAGCGGGTGTGCGAAGTACGGTACGACCACCTGCAGGGCGATCGCTTCCGCCACGCCGCCACGTTCCTGCGCTGGCGTCCGGACAAGCCACCGGGGGACTGCCGCTACGACCAGCTCGAAGTCACGCCCGCCTACGAGCTCGACAAGGTCTTCTCGTCCGGATCCAGCGGCTCCTGAGGCGGCCGAAGCTTCTCCGGCACGTGCTGCAGGTTGACGCGCACGCGCGTCCAGGTGCTGTAGCGGCCGCGCATCGCGTCGACCAGGACGTCCGCCGGCTGCAGGTGCGCCGCTGCCTGCGGGTGACGCCGCTTCCAGCGCTCCAGGCCGGCGAGCGCGTCTTCCTGCTCTTTCGCCCGGCCGATCTCGACGAGAGGAAGCTTCTTTCGCGGCGGCTGCTTGCGGCTGTAGTACGGCGGCCAGGGCGCATCCTGCCCGCCCTGGCGCGCGAACAGCTCGAGCAGCGGCTGCAGCGAGCCGGCCGCAGTGTCGATACCGGCATGGCGGTCGCCGATCGCGGCGAAGCGCTTCGGCATGCTCTCCAAAGTAAAGTCGCCGGGATCGCAGGTTTCCAGTTCGTCCCACGAGAGGGGCGCCGATACGCGCGCGTCCTCGGTCGGCCGCACCGAGTAGGCCGACGCTACGGTGCGGTCCTTGGCATTCTGGTTGTAGTCGACGAATACGCCGTGGCGCTCCTCCTTCCACCACTTGCTCGTGGCGATGGACGGCGCGCGCCGCTCGACCTCGCGCGCCAGCGCGAGCGCGGCCCGGCGAACTTCGTCGAAGCTCCAGCGCCGCTCGATGCGCACCGCCACGTGGATGCCGCGCTTGCCCGAAGTCTTCGGCCAGCCGGCGAGACCCATCTCGCTCAACACAGATCTCGCTATTGAAGCCGTTTCCCGGACCTGCTGCCATTCCACGCCGGGCACCGGATCGAGGTCGACGCGCAGCTCGTCCGGGTGGTCGAGGTCTTCGGCGCGCACCGGGTGCGGGTGCAGCTCCAGGCAGCCGAGGTTCGCCATCCACGCGAGCGCTGCGGCGTCGCGCGGCACGACCTCCTCTGCTGCGCGGCCCGAAGGAAACCGCAGCTCCACGATTTCGATCCAGCCCGGCCGGGCTTTGGGCGCACGCTTCTGGTAGAAGAACTCGCCGTCGATACCCTCCGGGTAGCGCACCAGCACGTTCGGCCGCCCGCCCGCGCCGCGCAGCGCGCCCTCCGCGACCGCGAGGTAGTAGCGCACCACGTCGAGCTTGGTATATCGCGCCTTGGGAAAGAGCAGCTTGTCTGGATGCGAGATCGCGACCTCGCGCCCGGCGACCGACAGGACCTCCCGCTCGCCCGCCTTGGCCGGCCTAGTGCCGCGGCGACGAGGCGGCGAGGCGCTCGACATAGCGCACGAAGCTCGGGTCCTCGCCGTGCAGCAGCCTGGGAAGGCTGGCGCGGAAATCCGGCCGGCGGCACCACTCGACCATGTAGTCCTCCCAGGAATTCCACCGGCGGGCCTGCCGGGGCGACATGTCCTCCTCGTGCAGCAGCAGGTAGGCGCGCTCGAAAAGCGACATCAGCATGTTGAAGATGATGAACTGGCGCTCTTTCTGCTCCGAATTGAGCGTGCCCTCGATGCCGGCCGAGAACAGGCGCAGATCCGGATTGGCAAGCGCCACCTTGAGGAAGTCCTGGTAGTTGTCCGAGAGGAGCTGGTACACCTCCTCCTCCTCGTTCTCGCGCTCCTTGCGCTGCTCGAGCAGGAACAC
>Ga0247825_10000853_pt1 | contig 19707 bp, 20 predicted proteins | sample 13C_Vanillin_Day_FD_194413 | JGI IMG/M metagenome (GOLD analysis project Ga0247825, IMG submission 194413) | Soil microbial communities from agricultural site in Penn Yan, New York, United States - 13C_Vanillin_Day48 | ecosystem: Environmental > Terrestrial > Soil > Agricultural land | place...
CCGCATGTTTGTTTTCCGCGCCGGTGCGAAGCTGCCGTCGCGGCAATCCGGGCATGAGCTCGACCGCCTCGCGCTCGAGCTCGTGGGCGGCATCGAGGAGCGGTTGCAGTTGTCCGTCGAGGAGTTGTTCGAAGGAGCGGCGGACCCGGTGCCTGCGAGCCCGCGGCGCATCCAGGCGATACCGCGTTAGCAGCGGTTTAGGATGCGCCGCGCGGGACGTCCGCCGTTTGTGTGGTGAACTGCCAGTCGCGCTTCCACGCGCGCTCGACCAGCGACGGATACTGAGGCTTGCCGAGGCTGCCGTTGTAGCGTCCCAGCGCTCGGTAGAGATCGCCTTTTTCGATGTCGAGGTAGTGGCGCAGGATCACGCAGCCGTAGCGCAGGTTGATCCGCAGGTGGAACAGGTTGTGCTCGCGGTCGCCTATCACTTTCACCCAGAACGGCATGACCTGCATGTAGCCGCGTGCGCCCGCATGTGAAACCGCGTATTTGCGGAAATTGCTCTCGACCTGGATCAGGCCCAGCACGAGCTGCGGATCGAGGCCTGCGCGCTTGGCCTCGTAGTGCACCGTCACCAGGAATTCCTCGCGCTGCAGGCGGTCCGGCATGCGCTTCGCCAGTCGGCCCGACATCGCCGCCAGCCAGCGTCGCGCATCCAGCTCGGTGTCGAACGCGAGGAACGGGACGACCTGGTCGGAAATTGATTTGTAGAGCGCAGCCTGGGCGCTGGCCGCGAGCGGCTCGTAAACCTGGGCACCGGCGTAGGCCGCTCCTGGCGCCGCTAGCGCAAGCGCCAATCCGAACCCCAGTATTGCGCGGACTAGTCTCCCCACACCTTTGATTTTAATGATTTAACCGCATCCTGCAAGCCAATCGGCTGCGCTTGGGCATCGCGTCGACCTTGGTACTCCACCTGGCCATTCTTCATGCTGCGCTCCCCGATCACGACGCGATGCGGGATCCCGATCAACTCCATATCGGCGAACATGACGCCCGGCCGCTCGTCGCGGTCGTCGAGCAGCACATCCATGCCCGCCGCGGCGAGCTCCTGGTAGAGCCGCTCGGCGACCTCGCGCACCTGCGCACTCTTGCCCATGCCAATCGGAGTTACCGCCAGCTCGAACGGGGCAAGCGCGCGCGGAAAGATGATGCCGCGCTCGTCATGGTTCTGCTCGATCGCCGCCGCGACGATGCGCGAAACGCCGATGCCGTAGCAACCCATTTCAGGCACTTTCGGCTTGCCGGTCTCGTCGAGGAAGCTGAGATTCATCGCCTTGGAGTACTTGTCCCGCAGCTGGAAGATGTGGCCGACCTCGATGCCGCGCAGGATGTCGAGCCGTCCCTTCCCGTCGGGGCTTGCGTCACCCGCTACGACGTTGCGCAGATCCGCCACTACCGGCTCGGGGAAGTCGCGCTCGATGTTCGCGCCGGTGTAGTGGTGATCGTTCTCGTTGGCGCCGACGACGCAGTCGGCCATCGCCGCGACCGTGCGATCGGCGATGACGACGCCCTTGAACCCGACCGGTCCGAGCGAGCCGGGATCCGCGCCGAACAGCTTGCGGATCGCTTCCGGCGCGGAAAACGCGACGGGTTTTTTCAGCTGCTCGAGCTTGCCCGCCTTGACCAGATTCAATTCGTGGTCGCCGCGCACCATCAGCAGTACCGGCTGGCCATCGGCGCCGTCCACGACGACCGCTTTGACGGTACGCTCGGCGGGAATCTTCAGGAACGCGCACAGGTCCGCGATCGTCTTGACGCCCGGCGTGTGTACTTTTTGCAGTGATTCCCTCGCGGCGGGACGCCCACCCGCGGGCGCCACGGCCTCGGCAAGCTCGATATTGGCAGCGTAGTCGGAACCCGTGCAGTGGGCGATTGCGTCCTCACCGGAGTCCGCCAGGACGTGGAATTCGTGCGAGCCGGTGCCACCGATTGAGCCGGTATCGGCCGCGACTGCACGGAACTTGAGCCCGAGGCGGGCGAAAATGCGCGAATAGCAGTCGTACATGCCCTGGTAGGTTGCGTCGAGGCTCGCCTTGTCGGCGTGAAACGAGTAGGCGTCCTTCATCACGAACTCACGCGCGCGCATCACGCCGAAGCGCGGCCGGATCTCATCGCGGAACTTGGTCTGAATCTGATAGAGGTTCAACGGCAGCTGGCGGTAGCTCTTCAATTCCTGCCGTACCACGTCTGAGACCACTTCCTCGTGGGTGGGGCCGAAGCAGTAATCGCGCTTGTGGCGGTCCTTCAGCCGCAGCAGTTCCGGCCCGTACTGGCCCCAGCGCCCCGACTCCTGCCACAGCTCGGCTGGCTGCACCGACGGCATGAGCAGTTCGACCGCGCCGGCCGCGTTCATTTCCTCGCGCACGATGGCTTCCACCTTGCGCAGCACGCGCAGCCCGAACGGCATCCAGGTGTAGATCCCGCGCGCGAGCTGGCGAATGAGTCCCGCTCTCAGCATCAGCCGGTGGCTGACGACCTCGGCATCGGCCGGTGTTTCCTTCAGCGTGGAGAGGGGGAATTGCCTGACGCGCATGGGATAAAATTCGCGAAATCGCTATTCTACCAACCCGTCCATGGGTACCGCGGGATGAATCTCTTCAAATGGCGCTGGTCCCGGCCGCTGGCCGACGCCGGATCGGTGTACGTGACCGAGAAATTCGGCGTGCGCTCGTTGCACGTCGGCAGCGATACGATCCAGAGCTCGATGCGCATCGCGCGCCCCAACGACCTCGAGCTTGCCTACACGCGCAGCATGATGGGCTTCCTGCTGTTCAATCCGAATCCACGCAGCGTGCTCATGGTCGGGCTCGGCGGCGGCTCGCTCGCCAAGTTCGTCTACCACCGCCTGCCGCAGGCGACTGCCGAAGCGCTCGAGATCAATCCCGACGTTGTCGCGATCGCGCGGCGCTATTTTCAAGTGCCCGCCGGCGACGAGCGCCTCACGATCCGCGTGTGTGACGCCGCGGAGTTCATCGAGCGCGAGGGGCCGGGCTACGACGCGATCCTGGTGGACGGCTATGACGACGATGTCCCGCCCGAGCAACTGGCCTCCCGCCAGTTCTACCTCGGCTGCAGGCGGCGGCTTGCGCCTGGCGGTGTGATGGTGACGAACCTATGGGGCTCGGACCGCCGCTTCGACGAGTACGTTGCGCGCATCGAGTCGGCGTTTCCAGCGGGCACCTTGTGCCTGCCGGCCGAGAAGCCGGGCAACGTGGTCATGTTCGCGTTTCGCGAGCCCGCCGGCGAGTTGCGATGGGAGGCGCTCGAGGCCCGCGCCCGCGAGCTCGAGGCCGCCCACGGCCTGGAGTTCGGCAAGTTCGTGCGCGGGCTGCGCCGGATGAATCGCTGCGACGGCGAGCGCCTTTATTTCACCCATGGCGTGTGAGTTGCGAAAGGCTTCTTTTCGGGTCCAAATTGTGAAAAAATCGTGGCAATCGAGAGATACAGCGGGGGGTTCGCATGATCGACCGCGACGGCTACCGCGCCAACGTCGGCATAGTTCTATGTAACTGGAAGAACGAGGTTTTCTGGGGCAAGCGGGTGCGCGAGCACGCCTGGCAGTTTCCCCAGGGCGGCATGAAGCGGGGCGAGAACCCGGAAGCCGCGATGTACCGCGAGCTGAAGGAAGAGGTGGGACTGGAGCCGCAGCACGTGCACATCCTCGGGCGCACTCGCGAGTGGTTGCGCTACGACGTGCCCGACAAGTGGATCCGGCGCGAATGGCGCGGCAACTACCGCGGCCAGAAGCAGATCTGGTACCTGCTGCGGCTCGTCGGGCGCGATTGCGACGTGCAGCTGCGCTCGTGCAGCAAGCCCGAGTTCGACGCCTGGCGCTGGAACGACTACTGGGTGCCGATGGAGGCGGTCATCGAGTTCAAGCGCGAGGTCTACCAGCGCGCGCTCGAGGAACTGGCGCCGTACCTGAGCCGCGGCGCCGAACGCAGGCCGCGGCGCGGCCGCAAGGGGGAGCCCGCCGAGGCGGGCGCGCAGGAACAGGGATAGCGCATGTTGCGGGATTACCTGCCCCTGTCGTCCGCCATGCTGCAGGCGGACGTGGGCTATGCCCAGCCGACCCAGGCGGTGCCCGAGCGCGCGACGCTCGAGGACGCGGCGCCGGTCGTGATGACTGATCTCACGCGCGTGACCGCGGTGATTTGCCTGCCGGGCGACACCGTCGACGAGGCGCACCGGCGCATGATCCAGCGGGGCGTACGCCTGCTCCTGGTCGTCGACCAGGACCGCAAGGTGCTTGGCCTCATCACCGCGACCGACATCCTCGGAGAAAAGCCGGTACTGGCGGCATCGCAGCGTGGCTTGCACCGCAACGAGGTGATGGTACGCGACGTGATGACCCCGCAGGAGCGGCTGGAAGTGCTGAGCATGTCCGAGGTGCGCGCGGCGAAAGTTGGTCATATCGTCTCTACGCTGCAGAAAGCCGGCCGCCAGCACGCCATGGTGGTGGACTACGACGAGCGCGGCCGGCAGACGGTGAGGGGGCTTTTTTCCACTACCCAGATCGCGCGCCAGCTGGGCGTCGCGATCCAGACCAGCGAAATCGCGCGCACGTTCTCCGAAATCGAATCGATGCTGGCGCGTTGAGTGAGTGCTTGACGCGCTCGCTGTGCCTTCCTATACTCGATTCATGGATTAGACTTAGTCTAATTTCTGCGCCGACGAAACACGGCGCGCACTTGTCATACGTTGGGGTTTTTAATTTAAGTATTTGATTAATAGGAGAATTATATGGCTCTCAAGGGATCCAAGACGCACGACAATCTGAAGGCTGCGTTCGCCGGTGAGTCGCAGGCGAATCGGCGCTACCTCTACTTCGCAGCGAAAGCCGACGTGGAAGGCCAGAACGACGTTGCTGCCGTGTTCCGCTCCACCGCGGAAGGCGAGACCGGCCACGCCCACGGCCACCTGGAATACATGGAGACCTGTGGGGACCCCGCAACCAACCTGCCGATCGGGAAGACGCGCGACAACCTGAAGGCGGCGATTGCGGGGGAAACGCACGAGTACACCGACATGTATCCCGGCATGGCCAAGACCGCACGCAGCGAAAACTTCAACGAGATCGCCGACTGGTTCGAGACGCTGGCCAAGGCGGAGCGCTCGCACGCCAACCGCTTCCAGAAGGCGCTGGACGCGCTGGCCGACTGAGCTAAGTCGGCGGGCGAAAGGCGGAAGGCGGAAACTCGCCTTCCGTTTTTTTGTCCCCGCTGCAACGGACATGAGCACGCGCGAAGGAAGCCTGGAGGCGCCCACCCGCCATCCACTGGACTGGCAGTCGGCGGATTTTTACGACGAGGGCAAGCTCGAAAAAGAACTCGAGCGGGTCTTCAACATCTGCCATGGCTGTCGACGCTGCGTGAACCTGTGCACGGCGTTTCCGACGCTGTTCGACTTGGTTGACGAGAGCCCGACCCTGGAGGTCGACGGGGTGAAGAAAGCGGACTTCGCGAAGGTGGTGGACCAGTGCTACCTCTGCGACATGTGCTACATGACGAAGTGTCCGTACGTGCCGCCACACCCGTGGAACGTGGATTTTCCGCACCTCATGCTGCGCGCGAAGGCCGTGCGCTACCGCAAGAAGGGCGCCGGTTTCCGCGACCGTCTGCTCTCGAGCACCGACGCCATGGGCAAGCTCGCCACGATTCCGGTGGTGGTGCAGATGGTGAACGCGGTGAACAAGTCCGGCTTTGCCCGCGGGCTGATGCAGCAGACCCTCGGCGTGCACAAGGATCGCGTCCTGCCCGAGTACGCCGGGACCAGGTTTCGTGGCAGCGCTCGCCCGAACGCGTCGTTTCCGGCGCGCGCGGGTGCCGCCGCTCCGGGCAAGGTCGCCATTTTTTCCACCTGCTACGTGAATTACAACGAGCCCGGAATCGGCCACGACCTCCTGAAGGTGCTGGAGCACAACCAGATCCCCGCCGTCCTCGTCGAGAAGGAAGCCTGTTGCGGCATGCCCAAGTTCGAGCTGGGCGATCTGGAGGCGGTGGCGCGGAACAAGGATGCCAACATCCCGGTGCTCGCGCAGCTGGCGCGGGAGGGCTACGCGATCCTGACCGCCGTGCCCTCCTGTACGCTGATGTTCAAGCAGGAACTGCCGCTGATGTTCCCGGGCGACGCCGATGTCGCGGCGGTGGCGGACGCGATGTTCGACCCGTTCGAGTATCTCGTGGCCCGGTACAAGGACGGGCTGTTGAAGACCGATTTCTCCAGGCCGCTGGGCAAGGTTTCCTATCACGTGCCCTGCCACCTGCGGGTGCAGAACATGGGGCAGAAGACGCGCGAGCTGCTGGAGAAGATCCCCGGCACCCAGGTCACCACCGTTGAGCGCTGCGCCGGCCACGACGGCACATGGGGCGTGAAGGCCGAGTACTTCGACAATGCGATGAAGATCGGCCGGCCGGTATTCCGCCAGATGGGAGAATCCGCGCCCGACTACGTGAGCTCCGACTGCGCGATTGCCGGGCGCCACATCCTTCAGGGAATGGGCGAGACGGCGGCGCAGAAGCAGCACCCGATCACGCTCATTCGCCTTGCTTACGGGTTGTGATGCCCGAAAGTGACCACTTACATCAGTTCCCCAGGACAACCATGCCCCATATCACCCGCGACAGCCTGATGAACCTCGAAGCCTATGCCCGCGAGCGGTCACAGTACCGCGCGAAAGTGATAGCGCACAAGAAGGACCGCACGCTGCACCTGGGCGAGCACGTGACGCTCCTCTTCGAGGACGAACTCACCATCCGCTACCAGGTCCAGGAGATGCTGCGTGCCGAGCGCATCTTCGAGGAGGAGGGCATCCAGGAGGAGCTCGATGCCTACAATCCGCTTATCCCGGACGGAGCCAACTGGAAGGCGACGATGCTGATCGAGTATCCTGACGTCGATGAGCGCCAGCGCATGCTTGCCCGGCTGATCGGCATCGAAGACCGGGTGTGGGTCCAGGTGGAGGGCCATGCGCGCGTCCATGCCATCGCCGACGAGGACCTCGAGCGGGAGAACGCGGACAAGACCTCGGCGGTGCATTTCCTGCGCTTCGATCTCGACCGCGCGATGGCCGCTGCGGTGAAGCGGGGCGCACGCCTCGCGGCCGGCGTCGACCATCCGCAGTATCGGGTCGTGATAGACGACCTGCCGCCTGCGGTCCGCGCTTCGCTCGCCGCGGACTTGCAGGGCTAGCACCGGCAACTGACCATGCGGGTTCGTGTCTTGATCTTCCTTGCCGCCGCGACGCTGGTTGCCGCGGGTGCGCAAGCCCAGTGGCGCGACTGGGACTCGGACTTCGACGAGGACAAGAAGCCGTGGAAGGAGATCGAGGCGAAGATCCCGCCTTATCCGAAAGACGCCGACCTGGTGCAGTTTGACGCGGGCGCGGCGACCCCGCACCGCTTCTTCCTCGACGCATCATCCATCGTCATCGGCGACGACCAGGTGGTGCGCTATACGCTCGTGGTCAAGACCGCGGGAGGCGCGACCAACGTCACTTTCGAGGGTATCCGGTGCCAGGCGCGCGAGCAGAAAACCTACGCGCTGGGTCATGCGAACAGCTCGTGGGGCCGGGCGCGCAACCCGCGGTGGCGGCGCATCGAGTACAGGGAAGTGAACCGCCATCACGGCACGCTATTCACGGACTACCTGTGCGGAGGCACCGGCTCCGAGCGCTACCCGCTCGCGAGCGTGAAAGAAATTCTCCAGCGGGTGCGCAACGGGCCACCCGCCCTGGTGATCCAGTAGCTGAAAACCAGGCGTTCCGGGCCTATTTCTGCTTCGGGCAGTCGCCCACCCGCTTGCCCGCGTAGGCCATCTTCATGTGCATGACCTCCTTGCCGCGCTTCATCGCCATCGTCTGGTTGCCGCTGTAGCTGTCGCCGGAATAAGTGACGGTGCCAGCGCCGTCCATCCCGTCGCAAGTCATCTTCCAGGAGGCGGTATTGCCCTGCAGCTTGTAGTCGGTCATCTTGCAGCGGCTGTCGCGCTCGCCCGCGCTGGGCGTCGTGCGGCGCGGGTCCTCGATGTCCTTCTTCGTCATGCAGTGCTTCACGGTCTGCTGCGGCATCGCGGTGCCGGACTTGCCCGGCATCTCCATCTTCGTGGTGATTTCCCACATGCCTTCCCGCATGTTTGGTGCGGCGGCGTGGACTTGCGCACTGATGAGCGCGGAGGCGAGAAGGGCAAGAGTGGCTGAACGCATTTATTTCTCCCTTTTTTCCCTATAGCAGGACGATCGCTTACAACAATACCAGATTGTCCCTGTGTATCAGCTCGGGCTCGTCGATGTAGCCGAGCTTCGCTTCGATCTCGCCGGAGGACGTGCGCAGGATCCGGCGCGCCTCCGTCGAGCTGTAGTTGACCAGCCCGCGGGCGATCTCGCGCTGCGATTCGTCCCGGCAGCTTACCGCTTCGCCGCGCTCGAACTCGCCGCTCACCGCGACCACGCCGATCGGGAGCAGGCTCTTGCCCTGCGCTGTCAGCGCCTTCACCGCCCCCGCGTCGAGCGTCAGGCTGCCGCGCACCTGCAGGTGGTCCGCGAGCCACTGCTTGCGCGCCGCGAGCGTCGCCCGCTCCGCGACGAGCTGGGTGCCGATGCGCTCGCCGCGCGCAAGCCGCGGGAGGACGTCATTCTCATGGCCGGACGCAATGACAGTGTGTGCCCCGCTGCCCGCGGCGCGCTTCGCCGCGAGCACCTTGGTGAGCATGCCGCCCAGCGCGAAATGGCTGCCGGTGCCGCCCGCCATCGCCTCGAGTGCCGGGTCGCCGGCCCTGCCGTCCGCGACCAGTTTTGCGGTTGCGTCCTTGCGCGGGTCGCGCTCGTAGAGCCCAGCCTGGTCCGTGAGGATCACCAGCGCGTCGGCTTCGATGAGATTGGTGACGAGCGAGGCCAGCGTGTCGTTGTCGCCGAAGCGGATCTCGTCGATCGCCACCGTGTCGTTCTCGTTGATGATCGGGACCACGCCCAGCCCGAGCAGGGTGCGCAGGGTCGAGCGCGCGTTGAGATAGCGCTTGCGGTCCGCGAGGTCCTCGTGGGTGAGCAGGAGCTGCGAGGTCACCAGGTCATGCGTGCGAAAACACGATTCGTAGGCCTGGATCAGGCCCATCTGGCCGACCGCGGCTGCTGCCTGCAGCTCGTGCAGGGCATGCGGCCGCTTGTCCCAGCCCAGCCGCTGCATGCCCGCGGCGATTGCCCCGCTCGACACCAGAACCACCCGGCGGCCTTCCTTGCGTAGCTGCGCGATCTGCTCCGCCCAGCGCGAGAGGGCGGCAAGGTCCAGCCCGCGCCCCTGGTTGGTGACCAGGCTCGAGCCGACCTTGACGACCAGGCACCGGGCCTTTTCCAGTACGGAAGACATGGGTCGGGTCATCGCTTGGGACGCGCGGCCTTGCGGGCGCGCTTCTTTTGCGCGGGCTTTTCCGCTTCCGCTTTCTGTTCAAGGCGCTCCATGACAGCGAAGGCGAGCTCCCGGCATCCCTCGCCGGTGAGCGCGGAAATCATAAAGCTTTTGCCCTTCCAGCCCAAACTCTTGAGGAAGCGCCGCGCCGTGCCGGCGCGCTCGCCCGCCTCCAGGGCGTCGATCTTGTTCAGCACCACCCAGCGCGGCTTGCGGTAGAGCGACTCGTCGTACTTCTTCAGTTCCTGCACGATGGCTTTCGCCTCGCGCACCGGATCGGTCGCCTCGTCGACGGGGGCGATGTCCACGAGATGCAACAGCAGCCGCGTGCGGGCGAGATGGCGCAGGAACTGGTGTCCCAGTCCCGCACCCTCGGCCGCGCCCTCGATCAGGCCGGGAATGTCGGCGAGCACGAAGCTGCGGTTCATGTCCGCCCGCACCACGCCCAGGCTCGGCGCGAGCGTGGTAAACGGATAGTCGGCAACCTTGGGACGCGCGGCGGACAGCGCGCGGATCAGCGTGGATTTGCCGGCGTTGGGCATGCCCAGCAGTCCGACGTCGGCGAGGAGCTTCAGCTCGAGCTTGAGGCGCTTGTGCTCGCCTTCGCCGCCGCGCGTAAATTGCCGCGGCGCGCGGTTGGTGCTGGACTTGAAGTGCAGGTTGCCGCGGCCGCCGTCTCCGCCGGCGGCGAGCAGGGCACGCTCGCCGTCACGGTTGAGATCGGCCACCGTTGCGCCGCCCTCGAGATCGCTTACGACGGTGCCGACCGGCACGCGCAGCTCGACATCTTGCGCCGATTTTCCGTACTGGTCCTTTCCGCGTCCGCTTTCGCCGTCCCGCGCGCGGTGGATGCGCGCGAAGCGGTAGTCGACCAGCGTGTTGATGTTGCGGTCGGCAATTGCGTAGATACTCCCGCCACGCCCGCCGTCGCCACCGTCGGGACCGCCGCGCGGGATGAACTTCTCGCGCCGCATGCTCGCGCAGCCGTCCCCGCCCTTGCCGGAGTGGACTTCGATGATGGCTTCGTCGATGAATTTCATGGGGGATGTGGCCGCCGCCCGGAAACAAAAAAGCCCTGTCGGCTGACAGGGCTTTGCGGTGGGCGCCGGTCCGCTCAGGCGGGAACGACGCTCACCGTCTTGTTGCTGTCCGGGCCGCGCTGCGCGAATTCCACGCGCCCGGCCACCTTGGCGAACAGGGTGTGGTCGCGTCCCATGCCGACGTTCGCGCCGGGATGCACCTGGGTGCCGCGCTGCCGCACGATGATGGAGCCGGCAGGGACCAGCTCTCCGCCGTAGCGTTTCACGCCCAGCCGCTTCGATTGAGAGTCGCGCCCGTTGCGCGAGCTGCCGCCTGCTTTTTTATGTGCCATGAAACTGCTCCTAAACCGATGTAGGGGTGCACGAGGGGAGTATCCCCTCGTTCATTCAGGCTATGCCGAGAATCTCGATCTCGGTGTAGTTCTGGCGGTGACCCTGGCTCTTGCGGTAGTGCTTGCGCCTGCGCATCTTGAAGATGCGTACCTTGTCGCCTCGGCCCTGGCTCAGGACCTTGGCCTTGACCGTTGCGCCCGACACGAGCGGCGTGCCCATCTTGAGCGCGTCGCCGTCGGCAACCACCAGCACCTGGTCGAGCACGATTTCCTGGCCGACTTCGGCGGCAATCTGCTCGATTTTCAATTTTTCGCCGGCGCTGACGCGGTATTGCTTGCCGCCGGTCTTGACCACTGCGTACATGGGATGGTCCGTTCGAGATTCGGGAAAGCCGCGCATTCTACAAAAAAGACACCCTTTAGTCAAAGAAAATCGGTGCAGCGGGCGGCGCATCGTGGTTTTCCATCAAGGGGTTAGGGCAGGGGTGGCTGGCGAGGGTCCTGTCCCATTGCTGGTATCATCCCCCCTCTTTTCGAGGGGCTGGACGGTGACGCTGGAGGCAATGCGTGGGTTCATGGAGGCGGACATGCGCGCCGTGGACGAGGTTATCCGCGCCCGCCTCGGCTCCGGCGTGCCGCTGATTCGCCAGGTCGCGGAATACATCGTGGGTAGCGGGGGCAAGCGCCTGCGCCCCCAGGTCCTGCTCCTTTCGGCCGGCGCATTCGGCTACCGCGGACCGCATCTCCACGAGCTCGCCGCGATCGTCGAGTTCATACACACCGCGACGCTCCTGCACGACGACGTGGTGGACGAATCGAGCCTGCGGCGCGGGCGCGCCACTGCGAACGCGCTGTTCGGCAATGCCTCGGCCGTGCTGGTCGGCGATTTCGTCTATTCACGCGCGTTCCAGATGCTGGTGCAGACCGACAACCTGCGCATCCTGCAGGTGCTGGCGGACGCGACCAACGTGATTGCCGAGGGGGAAGTCATGCAGCTCATGAACTGCCACAACCCGGACATCGACGAGAGTGGCTACCTCGAGGTGGTGCGCTGCAAGACGGCCAAGCTGTTCGAGGCCTCCGCGCGACTCGGCGCGATCCTCGGCGCAGCGGCGGCGGCGGACGAGGAGGCGGTCGCGAGCTACGGCGCGCGCCTCGGCACCGCCTTCCAGCTGATCGACGACGTGCTCGACTATTCCGGTGAGGAGGCGGTCATTGGCAAGAAAGTGGGCGACGATCTCGCGGAGGGAAAGACCACGCTGCCGCTGATCTACGCCATCCGGCATGGCACGGAAAAGGAGGCGCGGGTGGTGCGGCGCGCCATCGAGCAGGGTGGCCGCGGCCGCCTCGCGGCGGTCATCGAGGCGATCCGCTCCACGGGGGCGCTCGATTACGCGCGCGAGCAGGCGGGGCGGGAAGCTGTCGCGGCGCGCGCGGCGCTGGCCCGCATGCCGCATTCAAGCGAGCGCAATTATTTGATACAATTGACAGACTTTGCAGTAACGAGAACCTACTGAGCAGTAAGCAGTAAGCAGTAAGCAGAGGCGCGGCGTAGCCGCGCTTTTTTTCTCGCGACCGGCCGCTTACCGCTTACCGCTTACCGCTTACCGGCGGTAATCGGGGTGTAGCGCAGCCTGGTAGCGCACTGCGTTCGGGACGCAGGTGTCGGAGGTTCAAATCCTCTCACCCCGACCATTTTCCAGCGACCGGCGGGGCAGGCCGGTGCTCCGCGGCGGAGGATACGATTGGGATTGGCGAAGATTATTCTCCTCGTCCTCGGGCTCATCCTCGTTGTCTGGCTGGTGAGAAGCTACCGCCGCCGCGTTGACCGCAGCGACAACCCGGGGCCCGCGGCGCAGGGCGAGAACATGGTGCGCTGTGCTCATTGCGGCGTGCATCTGCCTCGCAGCGAGAGCCTCACCACGCAGGGCAGCTATTACTGCTCCGCCGAGCACCAGCGGGCGCACCGCGAAGGGCGCTCCGCGTGAGCCAGATCAGCGCCGAGCGCCCGCTGGCGTGGGGCGGGGAAGGCGCCGTCGCGCGCGGCGAGCGTCCCGAATCGTACTGGCGCTCGCTGTTCTACTTCAACGTTTATCGCGTGGCGGTCGCGCTGCTGCTGCTTTCGAGCGTCGCGATCTGGGGCCGCAACCTCTGGTTCGCCTCACGCGACCTCAAGCTGTTCGTCGTCGCCAACATTGGCTATCTGGTGCTGAGCGTCGCCTGCTTCGTGCTGATCAGCACGCGCCGGCACTTCACCTGGCAGCTGACACTGCAGGTGGCCGCGGACGTCGCTTTCATCGTCATCCTGCTTTACGCGAGCGGCGGCATTTCCACCGGGCTCGGCCTGCTGCTGCTCACCACGCTCGCCGGCGCGGGCCTGATCAGCCGCGGGCGCATGACGCTGTTCTTCGCTTCTCTCGCCGCTATCGGCGTGCTGCTCGAGCAAATATACGAAGTGCTGCGCCTCGATGCCCCGGAAACCCAGTTCCTGCAGGCCGGTCTGCTGTCGGCGGCGTACTTTGCGATCGCCTGGCTTGCGCACGCTCTGGCGCGTTACGCGGTGGCGAGCGAGCAGCTGGCGGCGCAGCGCGGTGTCGACCTTGCCAACCTCGAGCAGGTGAACGAACTGGTGATCCGGGACATGCAGGACGGCGTGCTGGTGGTGGACGACCACGGCACGATCCGGCAGTGCAACGCGCGCGCCGAACGGCTGCTGGGGCCGCTGCCGAGCAGACGCGGCGCGGCGACACTCGCGCAGTACGCACCGGGCCTCGCAGTGCAGTTCAAGGAATGGCTCGCCAGCTCGATTGCCGACATCGTGCCGCGCGCTCCGTTCCGTGACAACGTCAGCGCGCGCTTCGTGCCGATCGGCGAAGGCCACCGCGTCGGCGCCGTGATCTTTCTCGAGGACCTCACCCGCATTCGCGCGGAGGCGCGCCAGCTGAAGCTCGTCGCGCTCGGCCGGCTGACCGCCAACATCGCGCACGAGATCAGGAATCCGCTCGGCGCGATCAGCCACGCCGCGCAGCTCCTGCAGGAGGAGCCGAGTGTGAACCCGACCTCGACGCGCCTCATCACCATCATCAACGAGAACAGCCAGCGCCTCGATCGCATGGTGAACGACGTGCTGCGGCTGAACCGCGGGGAACGCGCCCATCGCGAGCGCTTCGGCCTGGCCGAATTCCTCGGGGGCTTCGTCTCCCAGTTTTGCCAGATCGAGAAGATCGATCCCACGGTGTTTCGCGTCAATTGCGCGGCCGGCCTCGACGTCCTGTTCGACCGCAGCCATCTCAACCAGGTGATGTGGAATCTGTCGCGCAACGCGCTGCGCCACAGCAGGCGCGGTACCGCGAGCATCGCGATCCACGCAGCGGTGAAAGGCGCGGGCGGTGTTGTAAAATTGGACGTGGTGGACGATGGGCCAGGCGTGGCGCCGGATGCGCGGACAAAGCTGTTCGAGCCGTTCTTCACCACCGCAGCCGGCGGCACCGGGCTCGGTCTTTACCTCGCGCGCGAGGTGTGCGAGGCGAATGGCGCCAGCCTCGACTACGTGGAGACGCGGGCCGGCGCGCAGTTCACGGTCCTCTGCCGGACGGGATAGCGCGACATGTCGAAGAGCCAGGTCCTCGTAGTCGACGACGAAGCCGATATTCGCGAGCTGCTCGGCTTGACGCTGGCCCGCATGGGGCTCGACGCCCACTGCGCATCGAGCATCGCCGAGGCCTACGCGCTGCTCGCGAAAGATACCTACGACCTGTGCCTGACCGACATGCGGCTGCCCGACGGCGACGGGCTGACCGTGGTGGATTTCGTCGCCAAGAACCATCCCAACCTGCCGGTGGCCGTGATCACCGCGCACGGCAGCACGGAAAACGCGGTAGCCGCGCTGAAGGCCGGAGCATTCGATTACCTCGCCAAGCCGGTGTCGCTCGACCAGCTGCGCACGCTGGTGCGCTCGGCGCTGAAGCTGCCGCGCTCGTCGCAGCGGCGCGCGCAGGAGGAGGCGTCGGCGCAGGCGGCGCCGCTGATCGGCGAATCCGCGCCGATGCAGGCGGTGCGCGCTCTGATCGACCGCATCGCCCGCACGCAGGCGCCGGTGCACATTGGCGGCGAGTCGGGCAGCGGCAAGGAGCTGGCGGCGCGCCTGATCCATCTCCAGGGCTCGCGCGGCGACGGGCCGTTCATCCCGGTCAACTGCGGCGCCATCCCCGAGAACCTGATGGAGAGCGAGTTTTTCGGCTATCGCAAGGGTGCCTTCACCGGCGCCGCCGCCGACCGGGAAGGATTTTTCCAGGCGGCGAACGGCGGCACGCTGTTCCTCGACGAAGTCGCGGAGCTTCCCTTGCCGATGCAGGTAAAGCTCCTGCGCTCGATCCAGGAGAAGAAGGTGCGCAGGGTGGGCTCGACGGGAGAGGAGGCAGTGGACGTGCGCATCATCAGCGCCACCCACCGCAGCCTGGGCGACGAGGTCACCGGCGGCAAGTTCCGCCAGGATCTGTATTACCGCCTGAACGTGATCGAGGTGAAGATGCCCGCGCTGCGGGAGATGCGCGAGGATATCGGGCTGCTTGCCGCGGCCATACTCAGACGGCAAAGCGTGTCGACGCCCGGCCGGGCCTCGCGCCTGTCATCCGCGGCACTCGAGCGGCTCACGGCCTATGATTTTCCGGGCAACGTGCGCGAGCTCGAGAACGTGCTGGAGCGCGCGCTCGCGTTGACGACCGGCGAGGAAATTCGTGCCGAGGATCTCCAGATTGCTCCCACGCGCGTCGGCGCCGCCGCGGCGCCCGCCACCCTGTCCGGCCGGCCGCTGCCCGAGCAGCTCGACGCCGTGGAGCGCCAGGCCATCCTCGACGCGCTGGAGCAGACGCGCTACAACCGCACCGCGGCAGCCAAGGTGCTCGGCATCACCTTTCGCGCGCTGCGCTACCGCATGGAGCGGCTCGGGATCAAGGAAGAGCTGGACTCCAAGGGCTGAGGCCGTGAAGGGACGAGGGACAAGGAATAAGGGACAAGGAAAAACCCGTTCCCCCGGTTCTGTTTCTCCCGACGGTCTGCCCGGCATCGCGCGTTTCATACCCTCGCCAAACTGCGACGAGCGGCCCGTGGGGGCGGCGATCGAGCTCCTCGTCATCCACCACATCAGCCTGCCGCCCGGGAAGTTCGGCGGCAAGGGCATCGTCGAGCTCTTCACCAATCGCCTGAATCCCGCGGCGCACCCGTACTACGCCGCCATCGCCGGCATGAAAGTATCCGCTCACTTTCTCATCCGCCGCGGCGGGGAGCTGATCCAGTTCGTGCCCTGCGCGAAACGCGCGTGGCACGCGGGCGAGTCGAGCTGGAAGGGCAGGGCGCGCTGCAATAATTTCTCCATCGGCGTGGAGCTCGAGGGCACCGGCGAAGTGACTTTCACCGGCGCGCAGTACCGCAGGCTCGCCGCGTTGACGCGCGCGTTGACGACGCGCTATCCGATTGCCGACATCGCGGGACACTCCGACATCGCGCCGGGACGCAAGACCGATCCCGGTCCATCGTTCGACTGGGCGCGTTATCGCGCGCTGCTGAAGAACAAACGCGTCGCCGCAAAATCCGCCGCCAGGCGGGCAAGAAAAAACTAGTACGACGGACGCTTGTCCGTTCGCCATTTGCGGTCGCGAAAATGCCCTATGCCGAGGGCATTTTTTTTGGCATTTTGCCCACTTATCCACAGGCCGAAAACCGGCTGATCCGCGTCCTTGCTGGCGCCATCGGGCGCTGCTCAAAACATAAGCAGTTTTGCCTGCATTTTCATCACCTTGTCTGTGCTTTTCTCCAATAAATCTAGGATTTAAGAAATAGTTCAAAAACCAGTTGCGTTAGTAAAATCAGGCTACTAGAATTAGTTCGAAAGTGGCATGGAACCACAAGATATAGTGGTTCAGTGTCACTTAAGATTTTGGATGGGGGAGGCAGTCCTCCCCTTGGGTGAAAAAAAAACTTAAAGCTCAAGGAGTTACACAATGCAGCAACTCGCTACCGAGTCAGCCTCCGTTGCTCCGGCTACTGCGTTCGCCCCGAGCGAAACTCCTGCCGCGCGTGAAGCCCGCTACGCCCAGTACAAGATCATTCGTCGCAACGGCTCCGTAGTGGGGTTCGAGCCCTCGAAGATCTCCATCGCGATGACCAAGGCATTCATTGCGGTGAACGGCGGCCAGGGTGCGGCTTCCGCGCGTGTGCGCGAGCAGGTTGAGGTTCTCACCGACAACGTGGTGACCGCGCTGATGCGCCGTCAGCCCACTGGCGGCACCGTTCACATCGAGGATATCCAGGACCAGGTTGAGCTCGCCCTGATGCGTGCCGGCGAGCACAACATAGCGCGTGCTTACGTGCTCTACCGCGAGCAGCGGTCGCAGGCGCGGGCGAAAGAACGCGAGAAGCAGGAGAAGGAGAAGCGCGCGCAGCCGCCGGTGCTGAACGTGAAGGAGGGCGGGCAGTTGAAGCCGCTCGACCTCGGGAAGATCTCGGCGCTGGTGCGCGAGGCATGCGAGGGACTCGGGCGCGAAGTAAGCGCGGAACCCGTCATGCAGGCGATGCAGCGCGACCTCTACGACGGCGTGCCGATTGAAGAGGTCAGGAAATCCCTCGTCCTTGCCGCGCGCGGCCTGATCGAGCAGGACCCGGGCTACAGCTACGTGACCGCGCGCCTGCTGCTGCACTCGCTGCGGCTCGAGACCCTGGGCCGGGAAGCGACGCAGGCGGAGATGAGCGCGCGTTACGCCGAGTACCTGCCGGAATTCATCAAGACGGGCATCGAGGCGGAGCTGCTCGACGAGCGGCTCGCGAGCTACGATCTGAAATGCCTCGGGGCGGCGCTCGACGCCAACCGCGACTTCAAGTTCGGCTACCTCGGGCTGCAGATCCTCTACGACCGCTACTTCCTGCACGTGCGCGGCCGCCGCATCGAACTGCCGCAGATCTTCTACATGCGCGTGGCGATGGGACTCGCGCTGAACGAGCCCGAGGACCAGCGCGAGGCGCGGGCGATCGAGTTCTACAACGTGCTGTCCTCGTTCGACTTCATGAGTTCGACGCCGACGCTGTTCAACTCCGGCACGCGCCGGTCTCAGCTCGCGAGCTGCTACCTCACCACCGTTTCCGACGATCTCGACGGCATCTACGAGGCGATCAAGGAAAACGCGATGCTGCAGAAGTACGCGGGCGGCATCGGCAACGACTGGACGCCGGTGCGCGCGCTGGGCGCCCACATCAAGGGCACCAATGGCAAGAGCCAGGGCGTGGTGCCGTTCCTCAAGGTGGTGAACGACACCGCGGTGGCGGTGAACCAGGGCGGCAAGAGGAAGGGCGCCGTGTGCTCGTACCTCGAGACCTGGCACCTCGATATCGAGGAATTCCTCGAGTTGCGCAAGAACACCGGCGACGACCGCCGCCGCACCCACGACATGAACACCGCCAACTGGGTGCCGGATCTCTTCATGCGGCGCGTGATGGAGAACGGCGACTGGACGCTGTTCTCGCCCTCCGACGTGCCCGACCTGCACGACAAGTTCGGCAAGGACTTCGAGAAGGCCTACGTCGATTATGAGACGAAGGCCGCGCGCGGCGAGATCAAGCCCTACAAGAAGCTCCAGGCTTCCTCGCTGTGGCGCAAGATGCTGACGATGCTGTTCGAGACCGGGCATCCCTGGATCACGTTCAAGGACCCGTGCAACCTGAGGAGTCCGCAGCAGCACGTCGGCGTGGTGCACAGCTCCAACCTCTGCACCGAGATCACCTTGAACACCGGCCCGGACGAGATCGCGGTGTGCAACCTCGGCTCGGTCAACATGCCGGCGCACCTCGACAGCTCGAGCGGCCGCATGGACGTGGAGAAGCTGAAGCGCACGATCGGCACCGCCATGCGCATGCTCGACAACGTGATCGACCTCAACTTCTACAACGTCAACAAGGCGCGCAACTCCAATTTCAAGCACCGCCCGGTGGGCCTCGGCATCATGGGCTTCCAGGACTGCCTGCACATGCTGCGCATCCCCTACGGCTCGCCAGCGGCGGTGGAGTTCGCCGACCGCTCGATGGAGGCGATCGCCTACACCACGTACCAGGCCTCGAGCGACCTCGCGGAAGAGCGCGGGGCGTACTCGACGTTCAAGGGCTCGCTGTGGGACCGCGGCGTGCTGCCGTTCGACACGCTGAAGCTGCTGGCGGAGCAGCGCGGCGGCTACGTCGAATGCGACATGTCCACCACGCTCGACTGGGAAGGGCTGAAGAAACGCGTGCAGCAGGTCGGCATGCGCAATTCGAACTGCCTCGCGATCGCGCCCACCGCGACCATTGCCAACATTACGGGCCTGTCGCAATGCATCGAGCCGACCTACCAGAACCTCTACGTGAAATCGAACCTGTCGGGCGAGTTCACGGTGGTGAACGAGTTCCTGGTGCGGGATTTGAAGAAGCTCAACCTGTGGGACGAGGTGATGATCGCGGATCTCAAGTACTTCGACGGCTCGCTCGCCAAGATCGACCGCATCCCGCCGGAGGTTCGCGCGCTCTACGCCACGGCGTTCGAGGTCGAATCCAAGTGGCTGGTCGAGTGCGCGGCGCGGCGCCAGAAGTGGATCGACCAGTCGCAGTCGCTCAACATCTACATGGCGGGTGCCTCGGGCAAGAAGCTCGACGACACCTACAAGCTGGCGTGGATCCGGGGACTGAAGACGACCTACTACCTGCGCACGCTCGGCGCGACCTCGGCGGAAAAATCCACCGTCAATACCGGCCAGCTGAACGCCGTGAATTCGGACGGAGGGCTGGCGGCGGCGCCGGCGACCGATGCGAAATTCTGCTCGATAGACAACCCAGAGTGCGAGTCCTGCCAATAACCAGTATCCACCCAAAACAGCGATAAAGGAGACTGAAGATGCTGCAATTCGGAGACCAACAGAC
>Ga0247825_10000854_pt1 | contig 19697 bp, 14 predicted proteins | sample 13C_Vanillin_Day_FD_194413 | JGI IMG/M metagenome (GOLD analysis project Ga0247825, IMG submission 194413) | Soil microbial communities from agricultural site in Penn Yan, New York, United States - 13C_Vanillin_Day48 | ecosystem: Environmental > Terrestrial > Soil > Agricultural land | place...
CCTGGGGTTGAGTCCCTTCTTCAATGCGCCCATCACCGACGTCGTGATGCCGGAGGAGTGCCAGTCCATCCCCATCACCGACCCCAGTGCCTGAAACCAGAAAGGGTCGCTCAGTCGGGAGAGGAGCGCCGATCGATCGTAGTGATAGAGCACGCTCTCCACGATCGCGGTACCGAGCATCACCATCCGCGTGGCAAGCCACGGAGGCACACGGCCGCCGTGCAGGGGCAGATCGGCGACGCCGGAACGCTTCATCGTGCGATCCTATACTTCTTTGATGGCCTCTCTTTTCGAGCCTCTGGTGTTTCGCACCGGGCTCTCGGCGCGGAACCGTATCGTGCTGGCTCCGCTCACGAACATGCAGAGCCACGCGGACGGCTCGCTCGGCGATGACGAGCTCCGCTGGCTGTCGTCGCGCGCTGACGGCGGCTTCGGTGTGGTGATGACGTGCGCCGCGCATGTGGCTCGCGACGGTCAAGGCTGGCCTGGCGAGTTGGGAGTGTTCGACGACTCTCTGTTGCCGGGTCTGACGACGCTCGCCACGGCGCTTCGCGATCGGGGCGCTACGTCGATCGTCCAGATCTTCCACGGCGGCTTGCGGGCGGATCCAGCGCTCACCGGTACGGTTCCCTGGAGTGCGAGCGACGGAGACGGCATCCGAGCTGCAACCGTGCACGACATCCATCGCGTGATCGGCCAGTTCGCCGACGCCGCTGCGCGAGCGCAGAAAGCCGGATTCGACGGTGTGGAGCTTCATGGTGCGCACGGTTATCTGTTCACGCAGTTCCTGAGCGCAACGCAGAATCGGCGTACCGACGACTGGGGTGGTCCGCTCGAACAGCGCGCGCGGCTGGTACGCGAGGCGTTCCGGGCAGTGCGAGTCCGCGTGGGGCGCGACTTCACCGTGGGCATGCGTTTGTCTCCAGAGGACTTCGGCAACGCCCGCGGCCTCGATCTCGACGAGAGCGTGCAAACCGCTCGCTGGCTGGCGGATGACGGCGCCGATTTCATTCACCTGTCGATGTGGCACTCGCTGTCCAATACCGCCAAGCGGCCGGACACGCACGCCATTCCACTATTCCGCGCGGCGTTGCCGTCCGACGTTGTGATTCTGGCAGCGGGCTCTGTCTGGACGCGAATCGAGGCGGAAGAACTCCTCGTCAAGGGCGCCAATGGCGTGGTGCTCGGGCGGTCGGCGATCATCAACGCCGACTGGCCGCTTGATGCCGTCGATCCGCACTGGGTTCCCCTGCGACCTCCGGTGACGATCGACTCGCTGCGTGCCAGCGGACTGAGTCCGACCTTCGCCGAATACCTGCGGCGCTTCAAAGACTTCGTCGTCTGAAATCCGAATGATCGGGCCGTCGCCGCACGAAGTGTTCTTGACTTGAGGTCGGCGATGCCGCACCGTTGCGCGTCATGGCGAAAACAAAACGTGCGCGCAAACCCGGAACCTCATCCGTGCAGAGCGGAGATCCGACGACCCCTCCCGTCATTCGTTCTCGAAGCGCCGGTCGTGGCTCGGCGCAGACACGCGTCCTCGATGCGCGGCCCGACACGCTCGATTTTCGCGATCGGATGTTCGAGCCGACGCTGATCGAAGTCCAGACGGAGCGGCCGCTCGACGAGTATCGCAAGATGAAAGTGCCGATTCTCGATCAGGGCACCGAGGGTGCGTGCACCGGCTTTGGTCTCGCGACGGTCGTGCACTACCTGCTGCGCACGCGCGATGTGATTCGCGACGACGACGAGATCAGCCCGCGGATGCTCTACGACATGGCACGTCGCTACGACGAGTGGCCGGGAGAGAAATACAGCGGCTCCAGCGCGCGCGGCGCGATGAAAGGCTGGCACAAACACGGCGTCTGCTCACGCACCCATTGGATCTACGACCGCAAGCTCGAAAAGCAGGACACCAAGCTCTTCGCGAAGCGCTACGACGACGCATTGCGCCGGCCGCTCGGCGCCTACTTCCGCGTCAATCACAAGGACCTCATCGCGATGCATGCCGCGATCACCGAGGTCGGCATTCTCTACGCGACGTCGCAGGTCCACGAAGGATGGCAGAACGTTGGCACGGACGGCGTCATCCAGTGGACGCCCGAGTCTCAGATCATCGGCGGTCATGCGTTCGCCGTCGTTGCCTACGACCAGAAAGGCTTCTGGATTCAAAATTCGTGGGCGGACGACTGGGGCAAGGACGGATACGCGCAGATCTCGTACGACGACTGGCTGGCGAACGGCAGTGACATCTGGGTCGCACGGCTCGGCGCGCCAGTGATCCTGCGCTCGCGCGAGTCGGTGTCTCGCAGCGTGGGCGTGGCATCGCAAGGCTCGCGCAGTTACGTGTTTTGCGATCTCCGCCCGCACATCATCAGCCTGGGAAACAACGGCCAGCTCAAGACGGACGGCACATACGGGACATCCGAAGTCGACGTGAAGGAGATTTTCTCGCAGCTCTCGGATCGCATCGACGCCAGCGGATCAACCATCAAGCACCTGTTGCTCTACGCGCACGGCGGGCTCACGGCCGAGGACTCCGCAATTCAGAAGGTGGCCGACCTGCGCCCGACGTTGCTGGATGCCGGCGTCTATCCGATTTCGTTCATCTGGAGAACGGATCTCTGGAGCACCATCCGCAACATCCTGCAGGACGCCGTCACGCGTCGCCGGCCTGAAGGATTCCTCGACAAGTCGAAGGACTTCATGCTCGATCGCCTGGACGATGGCCTCGAGCCAATCGCAAGATCGGCGGGCGGTCATCGCGTGTGGACGGAGATGCAGGACAACGCCATCAAAGCCAGTCAGAAGAACGGTGGCCTGCTAGTGGCGTTGAACGAAGTGAAGAAGCTCCTGGCCAGGACCCCGAAGCTCCAGGTGCATCTGGTCGGGCACAGCGCGGGTTCGATTCTGCTCGGAGGATTGGCAGGCGCCAATCAGAAAGCGGGAGGAAAGCCGGTGCAGTTTTCGACCTGCACGATGTGGGCGCCCGCCTGCACGATGGACTTCTATCGCGAGAACTATCTGCCGGCGATTCGCGGCGGCAGCATCAAGCAGTTCGCGATCTACACGCTCACCGATCGTGCCGAGCAGGACGACGATTGCGCCAACATCTACCACAAGTCGCTGCTGTATCTCGTGTCGCACGCGTTTGAGAAGGAGCTGCGCAAACCCTGGTTCAGCGACGCCGACGGCGAGCCGCTGCTCGGCATGGAGAAGTTTCTGAGGAAGCTGCCCGATCGCGATCTCCCGAAGGAGTGGGTGCTCTCACCGAACGCCGTACCGGAGGGCCGCACGGGAGCGGCACGTGCGACGACACATGGCGGCTTCGATGACGACGGTGCGACGCTGAGGGCGACCCTGGCGCGAATCCTGGGCGAGTCCGCGGGCAAAGTGGAGTTCGCGCACCATCGATCTGAGTCGGCACAACGCGGACGGCGTCACGCCATCATGCAGCAGACGCGATCGATCTGACACGACAAGCGAGGTGATGACGTGGGAAGCATGTGCGCTGCGGTCGCGATGGTGCTGACGGTTGCGGGACTGGCATCCGCGAGGGGTGTCGCCTGCATCGGAAGGGAAGACCGCCGAGCAGGTTTACAAGAACATCACGCGCTCAAAGGCACGCCCGCCGACGAGCTCAATCAGTCGATGCACCTGATGAAGGGTGCGCTCGGCGTTGACTGCACCTACTGCCACGTCGAACGCGAGTGGGACAAGGACGTCTAAGGCCAAGCCCATCGCGCGCCAGATGATCACGATGATGATGGACATCAACACCCGCCAGTTCGGCGGCCGTCAGGTCGTGACCTGCTACACCTGCCACAACGGACACCCTACCGCGACACCGGAAGCGGGGTGAAGTCAACCGCAATTGACGCGGCGAAGTTTGTGAAGCCGGTGGCAGCGCCGCGGTAGGACAGCAACAGTGCGGCGCGGTGAAAGGGGGGCCCCTTCACCGCGCGCGTATCACTCGGTCAGGCGACAGAAGCGAGATCTTGCGCAGTGCTTTCCGTTGTCGTCGTCCGCGACCGGCGTTCGCCTCGCGTTTCGACGTTGCCGCACAGAATTGCACCGTCCTGAACAACCAGGCGGGCGCATGCGACGTTGCCTTCTACCGATCCGCTTTTGCGGACTTCGATCCGATCGTGAGCGGTGACGCTCCCGAGTATCGTTCCAAAAATCATGACCGACTTCGCCGTGATGTCGGCACAGACGGTTGCGTTGGGTCCGACGGTAAGAACGTGATTGGGCAGTTCGATGCGTCCGTCCACCTGGCCGTCAACGGTCAGATCCTCGGCGCCGGTGATTTCCCCTTTGACACAAATCGATCGCCCGAACTGCGCCGTCTTCAGTTCGTTGCTGTCGCCAAGCTTTGGTTTGGAAGCGGCTGATGTTTCAACGGGTTGTACTGGCTTCAACTTATCCTGTCGCGAGTCGTCTTGATTCCACATGCGGAAGTCCCCCGATACTTTCTCGGCTCGGGAGCGTCGAGATGTTAGGGGTAATTGCAAGCTGGCCCCGTATTAAGATCACCCTTCAACCCAAGAGGTGGCTGTTGATGATTGTGCGCGTCTGCGTCTTTCTCCTTTTCTCCGCTGCACTTGTCGCGCAAGAGCCTCCGCCGTTCGGCGCGCCGCCACCCAATCGTGAAGTGCCGGCGCCGAACGTCTCGTTCGACCGCATTCAGCAGTCCAGCAAGGAACCACAGAACTGGCTGACCTACTCAGGTGGGCTGTCGAGTCAAAGACATAGCCAGTTGACGGCCATACAACCGGGCAATGCCCGCGACCTGGAGCTGAAGTGGGTGTTCCAGTCGAGATCTCTGGAACGGCATCAGGTCACGCCGCTGGTGGTGGACGGGACGATGTACACGATCCAGAGCCCGAATGATGTGGTCGCGCTGAACGCGGCAACGGGAAAGCAGATCTGGATCTACCAGTACGCACCTGATCCGGCCGCCAAGAACTGTTGCGGACGCCTGTCTCGGGGTGTCGCGATCTCGGGCGACACGATCTTCCTGGCAGCCTTTGACACCCGGATGATAGCGATCGACGCCAAGACCGGACGCGAGCTCTGGAAAAGCGAGCCTGCGGCTGACCCCAAACAAGGCTACGCATTTACGCATGCACCGCTCGTCGTGAAGGACAAGGTCATCGCGGGCAGCGCGGGCGGAGAGTTTGGCGTCCGCGGATTTATCGCCGCTTGGGATGTGAAGACGGGCAAGGAAGTATGGCGCTTCAATACCGTGCCGGGTCCCGGCGAAGCGGGTAACGAGAGCTGGAGCGGCGACTCCTGGAAGAATGGCGGCGCGCCGATCTGGGTCACCGGTTCCTACGATCCCGAGACGAACCTGACGTATTGGGGAACAGGCAATCCCGGTCCCGATTGGGACGGTGCAGGGCGCGTCGGCGACAACCTCTATAGCTGCTCAGTGATCGCGCTCGATCCGGACACAGGAAAACTCAAGTGGCACTATCAGTTCTCGCCGCACAACGAGTTCGACTGGGACTCGACGCAAGTTCCCGTGCTCGCGGACCTCGATTGGCAAGGCAAGCCGCGCAAGGTGATGCTGTGGGCGAATCGCAACGGCTTGTTCTATGTCCTCGATCGCACGAACGGTCAGTTCCTGAAAGGGCAGCCGTTCGTGAAAGTGAATTGGGTCGACGGCTTCGACGAGAAAGGCAGGCCGATTCCGGTACCAGGCATGGCCCCAACGAAGGAAGGGACGCTGATTTACCCGGGCAATCAGGGCGGCACCAATTGGTACAGCCCGTCGTACAGCCCACGCACAGGCTTGTTCTACGTGCCAACGTGGGAGAACACATCGACGACTTACGTGAAGGGTGATACGCCGCCCGAGTTCCGCGAGGGTCAGGGCTTCACGGGCATCTTTCCGCGTCCCGGCTCGTCCACTGATGACGTCCACAGCTCCATCCAGGCGATCGACCCGAAGACCGGTATGAAGCGATGGACGTACAGACTCTCGACACCGATGACCGAGACGGGCATTCTGACGACCGCGTCGGACATGCTCTTCAGCGGCGGACGAGACGGGTCGTTCTATGCCCTCGACGCTCGCACAGGCAAACTGCTGTGGCAGACCAACCTTGGGCCGTCAGTCGCATCGAGCCCAATGACCTACGCTATCAACGGCAAACAGTACGTGAGCGTGATGGCCGGTCACTCGCTCTACACGTTCGGTCTTCGTGAACGGTAAGTCCATGGCGAACATCGAAAAGTTCTGCGCGCCTGGTGTGTTCGATCCGGCCACCTATAGTCAAGGCATCAAGGTCACGCAGGCGCAGACCATCCTCTTCCTGTCCGGCCAGGTCGCCTACACCCCAGAGGGCGGTGTCGCGTATCGCGGCGACTTCAAGGCACAGGCACGAGGAGCGTACGAAGCCATCAAGGCGCTCGTCGAGGCTCAAGGCGGGACGATGGCCAACGTGATCAAGATCACGACCTACGTGACCGACATGCACTACCGGGCAGACCTGGCGCCGATTCGCGAGGAATTCTTCGGGAAAAAGGGACCTGCTTCAACGCTCATCGAGATCTCGGCGCTTGCCCACCCGGACTGGATGATCGAAATCGAGGCGATCGCCGTTCTATAGGAGACCGGCGGCTTCGAGGACCGGCGCTGTTCTCAAATTGCGGCTGAGCTTTGCCAGCCGAGCTTAATCGGAGTGCATTCGTCCTAATATTTCCGTCACCCCTGAATGCACGCCTCTGCATTTCTTCCGGACTCGGTCGTTTCATGCAGCCAACAGATCCCGAAAGTGCAGTCACTCGCCAATCGTGGGAGTGGCTCCTCGATTTAGCGCCGAGGCTCGACATCATCATCGAGATGGTTGACGAGCACCAGGCCCCGGTGTTTCCCGTCGGTTCCACTCCTGATGCGGCAGAGTTTCGGACGTTGCTCGCATCTGGCGAGCCGACGATCCAGTCTGCGATGTCGGACGTGCTCGCGTCGCGCAAGCCGGTCTTCGTCTCCGTCGAAACCGTGCAGGCGGTGAGTTGTGCCCTTGCCAGCGGGGGAGTGCTCTTCGTTGGGCGAGGATTGTCAGTCGGCGATTCGGTGGAGGAGTGCCGTCAGGATCTCGAGTCGATTGCTCACTGGCTAGCCGGTGCTATCGATGCCACCCTCGCACAGACAAGCGCCATCAGCGTCGAGCCTTACCGGATCGTGTCGTTCCGCCGCATCCTTCGCGAAGCGACCTCTCGGGGTTCCGCCCGCAAAGTGATTGGGGCATTCGTGGAGGCCTTGAGCGTCTGGGACGACGTGCGCGTCCGATGCTACGTCGCAGGAGCAAACGGAGGGTTTCTCGCCTACGGAGCCTCTCTCGCCGCGCCCCCTTCGACCCACGACTACCTCGACGACGCGGTAGCGCCGGCGCACGGGCGGATCGTGCGTCTGTCTCGAATCGAGATCGAGGACCTCGGCCTCATTTCCGAGCCGGGTGACTCGCTCATGCTTCGGATCCTTGCGGGCGACGTCGCGTGGCTGCTGCTCTTCTCCGGGATGATCGACGACCGCGAACAGGTTCGCCTGAGGGTGTACTCCGACATCCTTCGCGAATCGTTGAACGACGCGGCCACAATGGCCACGAGCCGGCTTGTGGTGGAAGTATCGAGGCCGCAGCGGCCGACGAACGAACCGCCCGAGACGTCCGGCCAGATCGCTCTCGAGCAGTTGATGGGTGCCGTTGGCGCCACGCGCGGCGCGCTGGTATTGGCCGGCAGCGGCAGACCGGCGTTGACGGTGGGATTGACCGAGCTGCTCTTACGTTCCGATGAGCCCGGCGGCAATCGATTGGTCGTGAAATCCTCGGACGGCGACAGCGTCATGGCCGTCGTCTTCGAGCGCGAGCTGTCTCCGTTTACCGCGCTGGATCGAGAGACGACTCTGGCCGGCATGGCCGTCGTGCATCGCTGGCTGCAGACCGGCCTTCAGCGATCGAGTGACGGCGAGCGGCGGCGACGTTTTCGGCCAATTGACTCTGTTTTCGATCAACTCGCCACCAACGCCATCGCCACCGGCCGCCACGCCTCGGTCATCGTCATGTCTGTGGATCCGGCCGCAGGGCGCGACGGATTGCTCGCGTCGGCGGTCGGGAAGATCCGGGCGCAGCTTCGCGCAGGCGACTTTGCGGGTGTTTTGAGTGACCGAGAGATCGCCGTTCTGCTCTGCGGCGCATCTTCGGACCACGCGGCTCTCGTGTCCGCACGGTTGATGAAGATGTTGAAGTCGGGAGACAGCACCGGCGCGTTCCTCAACTCAGCGATCGGCATGACCACGCGATCGCCCGAGTCCTCGTTCGAGGGCTCGCTCGTCGGCGCGGCGCGCACGCGGGCGACGCGTCGCTGAATTTCTGCTCTTCACCTCCGGCTCGTGTTCGTGCACAATGTGTGCGTCCCTCACCATTGAGCACTGACTCTCCTCATGCTTCGGCTCCGCCCTCAAAGGAGGCTGGCGCCATGAGTACTGCCCGCGATCTGATCGTCGATCAGCTTCCGCCGGCAGCCGACAGCGGCAATCGGCTGACCACGTGGTACGCGCCAGGTCACTCCGATGGCCTCGGCGATCGGCTGCTGATGTTCGACAACACGACCGCGCCATCCTGGGAGCTTCTTCGCTTCAATCCGGCGCTCGCACGTGATCCCAGGTTTGCGACCGCGCTCAGGCACCGGTTGGAGACGCTGAGCACGTTTCATCATCCGGCCTTTCCGGTCGTGCGATCGATCAAGGAGTTCGGGCAGGACGAGGGGCTCGCCGTCGTGTCCACCTACGTCTCTGGACTGCGACTCTCGGACGCGTTGAAGAAGCCGCGCAGCACCGAGTTTGCCGTTCATCTGCTCCGCCAACTGATGCCGGCGCTTGCCGCCCTTCACGAGCACTCAGAGGGTGTTGTACACGGCGCGGTGACACTCGACCGCATCGTCCTGTCGAGCGATGGCAAGCTAACGATTCGCGAGCACATGGTCGGATCGGCGATTGAAGCGCTCGAACTGTCAGCGGCCCAGTTGTGGTCGCAGTTCGGAATCCTGACGCCGCTCTCCCGTCTGGTCTGTCCGCCGCTCGACACCAGAAGTGATGTCGCGCAGCTCGCGCTGGCGGCACTCTCGCTGATGGCCGGGCGCCGCATCGTATTCGACGAATATCCGCACACGGTTCACGAACCGCTCGAGCGCCTCGTCAGGTTCGCGTCGCTTCGCCACTGGTTCGAGCGCGCGCTGTGTCTCACCGAGCACGGGTTCCGATCGGCGCGTGAGGCGAGCGAGGCGCTATTGGAGTTGAAGCCGGAGGCTCCTCGTGAAGGCGTTGGCAGGGCCGTGTCGCCGCCTCCGGCGCCGGCTGCTCCAAAACGGGAAGCGGCTCCCACGTCGATTCCTGCCCAGGTCGACCGGGAGCACCCGCTTGCACCGATAGGGATCGTCGCCGTTCAACCCAACCGCCGTCATTCGAATGCCATCCGTTGGGTGGCGATTGCTGCCGGTGTCGTGGCACTCACTGAAGCGGTGATCATCGGGCGATTGATGTACACGGGTTCGAGCGTCGTTCCGACAGCCGCCCAGTCCCCGCGCGCAATCGAATCGGCGGCGCCGCCGCAGACAGCCGCAACCGCCGAACCGGCACCGGTGACTCCGCTCGCTATCAGGGTCGAGCAGGAAATGCCTGGGTTGAAAGTCCTCCCAGCGGTTGCCCCCGGTGCAGGAGGGCCCACGGTTCCCGAACTCTCTGCTCCCGTTCCGCTGCGCAGCGGCGGTTTCCGGGTGACGTCGCCGATCGAGCTTCACGTGCTCGATGGTGAACGGCTCCTCGGCTCCAGCCGGGATGGTCCGATCATCGCAGGGGCAGGTCGCCGCGAGTTCGACTTCGTGAACAGCGTGATCGGCTATCGCGTCCGTCGCGAGGTTGACGTGAAACCGGGTCAGATCACGGCGGTATCGGTGACCATTCCAAACGGCAGACTCAACATCAACGCGACGCCGTGGGCGAGCGTCTGGATTGACGGTTCTCCGTACGGCGAGACGCCGCTCGGGAATCTCTCAATCGTGGCAGGGGAGCACGAGATCGTGTTCCGTCACCCGCAGCTCGGGGAGCGACGCGAGCGGACGCTCGTGCGTCCGGACACGACGGCTCGCGTGGCCGTGAACCTCCAGCGATAAAGAACTCGATCTCGGGATCAGGGAAAGCGGGCGAGAAGGGTGCGTCCGGTTGGTGTTGCTCGTCCGCCGCTTGGCTCGATGGTGACCGCCGCGCCAACAACGCGCCCTGGCACTCTCGGCGGTGAGTCGACGACGAGCGTCGCGCGGCCGGCGTCGTCGGGGACGAACAGCCCGGCACCCACCGATTCAGTGCTCGTCACCAGCCAGAGTTGATAGGTGCTTTCGGGCGGAGCGGCAGGCAGGCGTGAGCCGCTCAGAACCAGCCCGCGGGTGCGACTCCACAGCAATTGCGCCGATGATCCGTTGGTCTCCCCGCTCGTCAGATTGAAGCGAATGAGATCGGGCGCCGTGAGAATGACGCCAACGGTCTCGGCTCGCTGTGCCAACTGGCGGGCCTCGGCGATCTGGCGGTCCGCATCCTGACGCGCGGCTGTCACCTCCTGGTTCGCCACCTGCGTCGTCGTAAGGACCTGCTGCTCGGCGGAAGCAATCCGGGCTGATGCATCGTCCAATCGGCCTTCGATCCACCTGACCACGACCGCGATCAGCAGCATGGCGACGACAGCGGCCGCCGCGCCGGCGACGTACACCCAGCGCGGTTTGGTGCGCGGACTTTCGGCGGCTTCACGTGGCGACAAGGGTTCGCGCGCGGCCTCGAGCAGATGCACACGACGGGCAAGCGACTGCGTCGTGTCTGGTGTCAGCGCCCCCTGGGTATCGGCGTTCTTATTGGTCGTCCGCCGCAGTTCGTCGTGCAGGTCGACGACGCGCTCGAGCGGCCAGTTGGCGGCCGATCCCTGATTCGATCCTGGAGGGCCCGCGTTCAGACGCAGATCCGCGAGGAGCGACTGAAGGGTGCGTGAGATTTCAGTGAGATATTCAGCGTGACCCTGGAGCTGTTTCAGCGGCTCTTCGTGAAGACGCCGCAACCCCTGCGCTTCGCGCGAAATCGTTTCTTCGAGCGAGCGCATCCGCTGATCGAGATCGGCGGGAGGTTCAGTGGAGGTCTGACCTTGCGTGTGCTGCCACTGATGAAGGGCAAAGCTGAAACGATCCAACTGTGCCTCGAAGCGAGACAACCGTTGTTCAAGGCCGGGATCGTCTTGATGCATCGTGGGACGATTGGATGATACACAAAAATTGATCAGCTGTGTTCATCGTGATGCGTCGAAGACGATTGACTGGTGATCGCGCGTGGGACGCGATCACCAGTCTTGCCAGCAGGGTCAGAAGGTTAGCGAGCCGCTGAACTGAAGCATCCGTCCATCCTGTAGCAGCGATGGCTGCAACCAGAGCGGGCCGTAGTTGACGTTGAGCACGGAGCTCGCGCTGCCGTTGAACACGTTGTAGACGTTAACGTTCGCTTGCAGGCGCATACGCTGGGAGAGCAGAAAGCGCTTCCCGATTCGCAGATCGAGCCGCGTCAGCCGATCGTCGAACATCGTCTGCGGAGCGATCAGCGGCACCGTTGCCGTGGCGCTGCATGTCAGAGCGCCCCTGCACGCCGCGAGATCGCGACCGAGCGACGGCCGGATCTGCGCGTTGGATGCCGCGTAGTTCGCCGTGATCGTCGGTCCAGAGATGTTCTGGAACACGGCGCTCACCATGAGGTCCCAGGGCAGCGGATACGTCAGGAATCCCTTGAACTGCGTCTGCCCCTTGAACGGCGTCACGGTGCGGCAGATATTCTTGCCATCGATCGTGGTCTTCGTGAACGGCGTCGGCGTCGAGAGCACGCCGGCACCGATGCCCGCGAGGTTTCCGGGCAGCGCGGTTGCGACCGCGCCTGGCGAGTCGACATCGAAGCAGGCGTCGTTGACGCTGCGTCCGGTATCGACACCGCCGCCGACCAACAGGTCTGCCTTGAGCCGCGCCATGACGGTGACGTTGAAAAAGTCATTAACGCGCGACAGCGTTCCAAAGTTCTCGGCCTGCTGAATGACGCTATTGACCCGACCGAATTGCGCAGGTGACACGTCGTACAAGCCGCACACCTCATAGCCGCCACCACCCGGCAGGCGTGAGTCGGCCGGCGCGGTAATGCAGAACGGGCTGAAGTCGTCGGGTGTCACAAGAACGTTGTCGGTGACGAGGTGGTTGCCGAACCAGTTGCGGTAGTAGCCGGCAGTCATCGATACGCCCGGTCGAAGCTCGTGCTGCACTTCAGTTGTGAAGTCCCAGTTGTAACTGCGGGCGCCGTAGCCGAGCAGCGCATCGTCGGCGTAACGCGTGGTGACGTTGAGCCCGCCGAAATTCTGATTCGCCATTGCGCCGCACTCGCCATTCAGGGCGCGGTTGGCCAGATCGCAGTCAGGGACGTAATTACCACGGCGCGGATCGCCCACCGGATAGGTGCTGTCGTTCCAGGTGCGGTTGACCGAGTTGATCGAGGTCTGGATCGGGTTGTTGTTCTGCGTGATGGGGATTGCCGTCTTTCCCACGTACCGCCCGATCGCCATCTTGATCGCCGTCTTGCCGTTCCCGAACAGATCGTATGCAGCGCCGATGCGCGGATCGACGTCCTTCCAGAGAGGGACGTTCTTGACCTCATCAAAGCTGCGCTCCGGTACCCACCCGTTCGGCGTCGCGTTCACGTGCTGCGGCGGAACGTAGCCGTTCAAGTATTCGTACCGGATACCGTAGGTGAGCGTTAACCGCCGCATTGTCCACTGATCCTGCGCGTAAAACCCGAAGTCCTTGTTCTGCGCTTTGAGCCCGTACGGCGTCGCCCATTGTGTGAGGTTGACTGGCACCTGATTGTTGAATGCGTACTCCACGTTATTGGTGCCGTTCTCGGCTTCGATCTCGAGGTAGCTTTCCTCGAATTGAGCGCCCACCTTGAAGTTGTGCCCCCCGGTGACATACGAAGCCGAAAAGCGCTGGCTGAAACGCGGCACGAGCTGCGTCGTGTAGTACAGAGGACCGAACGTCGGCGTCCCCGAGTTGTATCGCATCCCTGTCGACTGCTCCACGATGGAGATATCGTCGCGCGTGACCTCAGGCTGACGGTAGATCGGCCAACTGCCATCGGCACGGCCGACACCGGCCTCGAGCAGGAGCTTGTTGGTCAGCGGCGAGCTCCATGTAACCTGATAGAGGCCCGCCGGCTTGAGCTTGTAGCTGAAAAACGCCTCCGGCGCGTTCAGCGAACCGCTGGCAGTGAGAGCTGGGCAGTGGCAGTCGCGTTGAGGGTCGGCGAAGAAGTTGAACTTGTTCTTCTCCGTCGCCCGCCAAGTCAGGCGGATCGCCTTCGATTCGTACCACTCTTTCGCGAAAGCCGGTCGCGAAGGGTCCGCTGTGTAGAACGGTGTACCCTGCGTGGCGTTGTAGAACTTATTGGCTGCCTGTCGCTTATTTCCCCATTCGCGAAACGAGCCAAAGAACCACACTCGATCTTTCTTGATCGGGCCACCAAGCGTAAATCCCGCATCGTAAATGTAGTTGAGGCGGTTCACGCTCTTGAGGCCGCGAGCGATCAAGTCGTCGCTCAGGTTGTCGCTCATCAGGCTGTCGTTGGAAAAGAGCCCCGTGACGCTGCCAGCGAACTGATTGCCGCCTTCCTTCGGGATCATGTTGACAATTGCACCGTCAGCGTTGCTGTCCGCCGAAATGCCGCTCGTGTACATCACCATCTCCTGCACCGTTTCGGCATTGGCGTTATAGCCCTGGTTGCCTTGGGCGTGCTGGATGCCCATGCCGTCGAACTGAACGTTCGTCCCGCCCTTGCCGTGGAACGTTCCGCCGATCTGACCGCTGTACGCGCCGGTGACGTCGACGCCTTCGTTGCCTCGGAACCCAGGTGTGAGCGTCACGAGGTTGTTCAGATTCTTCACACTGCTCGGAAGCACGTTGAGGAGATCGTCAGTGACGACTGTCTGCTTCCGTGCGTTGCGAGTGTCCACGAGCGGCGATTCACCAGTCACAGTGATCGTTTCAGTGAGCGCTCCGACCTGCATCTCCGCGTTCACCGTCGCCGTGAATCCCGACGTGAGTTCGATGCCATCGCGCCGGAACACGTTGAATCCCGCCAATGAAAAGCTCACGAGATACACGCCGGGCCGCAAATCGATGATGTTGTACCGGCCGTCGGTATCAGTGACGACAATACGAGTCTTTTCGATGAGTGCCGGGCTCGAGGCCTCCACCGTCACGCCGGGCAGCACTGCGCCCGATGTGTCCCTGACGACGCCAGCGATTCCGCTGGCCTGCGCCTGTTGTGCCGACGCGACACGCGGCGGCAGCAGCAACGTACAAGCGACGACGACGCACACGCCAAAACCTCTCTGGGTTCGTACCATTGGCTCCTCCTTCTGCCATGCCCTCTGGCGTTCCGGGTTGCCGACGCTTGCGATGTATGAGTGCCGTGGGGGACGCGCGCGACGCGAGTAAGACTTAACGAATCCATGGTGTGGATACCGCCGCGTGCGGGTTCTGTCAAGGCGCAACTCGTATCGCTGCTGCGCTGTATACAACGACACGCATCGAGCCCATCCGGGGACGCGAGTGGACAGCCGTCTCGGCTGTATCCGGGAGGAAAAGGTGACTTCTCAACTCGGGTTGTTCCAGACTGCGGTCGTCGTCATCTCGACCGCTGCATGCAGCGGTGATTCGGGATCGATGTCGCCAACGGATCCCTCAGCTGCGCGTGGTGCACAGATCGCAGTCGAGTCAGCGGCGTGAGCCTCTCGTCGACCGCCTCAACCAATGGGCCGCGAGGCTCGTTGCAGTCGCTGAGGAACGTCTTCCCGGTACTGATGTGCGGCTTCGCCGTCAACGCGATAACCGGTGTGTCCATCTTCATGAAGGACGCGGCGAGTTACGGAATCAATCTGGATCTCCACGTCACGCTGCTCTTCGTTCTCGCCGGGTTGGTGTTGCTGGTCGTCATCCGACGAAAAGTGTTCAACCCCCCGGCGATCGACGGCACGCCGGTATCGAGCGACATGTAAACGCTCTTGACGTAAGTCCCGCTTGGCCGGAGCATGTCCCCCGGATGCGAAAGACATCTCTGGTGACAGCCTTTGTCTGGACTCTCCTGCCCGCGATCGCTCTTGCGCAGGACGCAAAGACGACCATCGAGGATGCGACCAAAGCCATCGGCGCGGTCGGTCTGACATCGATCACGTATTCGGGCGCGGCGGCGACGGCGAACTTCGGCCAGAGTCGAACCATCTCCTTCGGCCTCTCCTCGACATCGGTCCGGGGCTATACACGCACGATCGAGTTCGCGCAGCCGGCCTCACGCGCAACCGGTGCCACCATGCCCCCGGCAGTTCGCGGTGGTCCGCCTCCGGAGCCAGGCACGCTCGATCAGTCGATCACCGCCGCGACGCCTGCGTGGGCACAGCAGATGCAGATCTGGCTCACGCCGTGGGGATTCCTTCGAGGCGCGGCTGCGAACGCGGCGACCGTCCGCTCCCGGAAGATCGAGGGTGAGACTTATCGCGTCGTGACTTGGAGCCCGGCGCAGAAGGCGCCGTCCGGTCAGCCGTACAAGGTCGTCGGCTATCTCAATGGTGCGAACATTGTCGAACGTGTCGAGACCTGGGTGGAGCACCCCATCCTCGGCGACATGCACGTTGAATTCAGGTACAGCGAGTATCGAGACTTCGGCGGGCTCAAGGTGCCAACACGAATCGCCCAGAGGCAAGTTGGCATGGAGACGTTCGTTGCGGCGGTCGACGCGGCGGTTGCCAATCCACCAAACCTCCAACAGTTGATGACGGCTCCCGTCAGCGGTGGAATTGCGCCGGGTGCGGGTTGTGGGGCACAGGCCGCGCCTCAGGCGCCTCCGCCGGTGGCGTCCGAGAAACTCGCTGACGGTGTCTATCGCATCACCGGCGGATACGTCGCGCTCGCCGTGGAATTCAAGGAGTACGTCGTCGTGCTCGAAGGGGGACAGAACGAAGCGCGCGGCCTGGCCATTCTGGCAGAGACCAAGCGCCTGTTTCCCAACAAGCGCATCCGATACGTCGTCAACTCGCATCCGCACTTCGATCACGCGGGCGGACTGGCTCCGTTCGCCGCTGAGGGCATCACGATCCTCACGGACGACAACAACAAGTACTTCCTCGAGAATGCGCTGGGCTCACCACGGACGCTCGTCGGCGATGTGCTGGCGAAGTCCGGCAAGAAACCAAAGGTCGAGGGCGTGATCGAGAAGATGTTAATCAAGGATGAGGCGCACTCGCTGGAACTGCACCACGTCATGAATCTCGATCACAGTGACGGCATGTTGATCGCGTATCTCCCGAAGGAGCGGCTGCTCTTCACGGCTGATTTCGCCGTCCCCGCGCCGGGACAGCCCGTGAGCCCGTCGATTGCCACGCTCGTCTCGAATATCGAACGGCTGCAACTGGACTTCGATCGCCATATTCCTGTTCACACGCCGAATCCGGATTGTACTGTTACTAAGGGAGACCTGATCGCGCTCGCAAAGGGAGCACATTGAGGATGGCCCGGTTGTGGATGACGCTCGTCGTCGCGGTCGTGAGCCTGTCGACTCCGCTTGTCGGACACCACTCGTTCGCGGAGTTCTATCTCGAGGAGGACACCATCGAAGTGGAGGGTCAGATCCTCGAGGTGCAGTACAAGAATCCACACTCGTGGATTCACGTCCAGGGCGAGGACTCGTTCAGACGGCCGAAGGTCTACTCCGTCGAGTGGGCGAGCGTTTCACGCCTCGAACGGGACGGCATCACAAAGCGCACGCTGCGGGAGGGGGATTTGGTGCGCATCTGGGCGTCGCCGAATCGTAACCCGAACGACAACCGCGTTCGCCTCAAGAGAATCGAGCGGCGCGGGCACAAGTGGAGCTGGGGCCAGAATCGCGGCGAAACTCGTTAGCCACGGAGGAGATATGCGACTCGTGACGCGTACCCTGGCGGCAATTGCGTTGATCGCCGTCGGTCTCTCGGCGGTGGTGCGCGGGCAGGGAGGCATCGCGAGCGCGAGCGCGCGGTTCCTGGTTTCCCCTCAGCAGGTCATTGCGATTCGAGCGGGCCGGCTCTTTGATGGGCGCTCAGGTTCGCTCGGGACCAATCAGATCGTGCTCGTTCGTGGTGACCGCATCGTTGACGTCGGACCGTCAGTTGCAATCCCGCCTGACGCGCGCGTGATCGATTTGAGTGCGGCCACGGTCCTGCCGGGAATGATCGACGCACACGTGCATGTCTATCCGCAGGACGACCTTTCACAGACCACACGAACGCTCGTCGCGATCGCGAATGCCGAAGCGGATCTGGACGCGGGGTTCACCACGGTCCTCGACATGGACTCACGCGGCGGCTACGGGACCGTCGATCTCCGCAACGCCATCAATCGCGGCATCGTGCTTGGGCCGCGGATGCAGGTGGTTGGTCAGTCGCTCAACCAGCGCGCGACGACGTCGTATCCGTCGTTCTTCGAACGGTTCCAGGATCGCTTCACCGAGAGCAAGAACCCAAATTCCCCATGGCTCGCGCGTGCAGCGGTGCGTGAGGCGAAGCTGCACGGCGTGGATTGGGTAAAGATCTACACGACACAGGACTTCGTCGGCGACGAGTACAGCGTCTTCAAGCCCGATGGCACCCTCGTCAATAGCCCATCGCTGACTGAAGAAGAGGTGATGGCGGTCGTTGACGAAGCGCATCGACTCGGGCTCAAGGTCGCGTGTCACACGTACGGCGGAGAAGGGCAACTCAGTTGTCTCAAGGCTGGCGTGGACGCGCCCAATCACCTTACCGATCTGGACGATGCGTCGCTCAAGCTGCTGGTGGACAAGAAGCTTCCGTTCGAGCTGACCATTGACGATCTCGTCGCGCTCGAAGCGGCCGACCTGCGCAGAACCGGGGGCAAGAACAGCCGCTTGAAGATGGCGGAGCAGGCGTTCAGGAAGGCAAAGGCCGCTGGGGTTCCATTCGTCTTTGGAAGCGGCGCGACGTCGGCCGACGTCCCGCACGGCAAGCAGGCCGACCAGTTCGCTCACTTCGTGAAGTGGGGGATGACGCCGCGCGACGCGCTGCTCATGCCGTTCCTGCCCACGGCAACGATGCTGAACTACGACTGGGTGAAGCAGATCGGCAGCATCGAGAAGGGGAAGTACGCCGATGTAATCGCCGTCTCCGGCGATCCGCTCGCGGACATCAGCGAGATGCAGCGCGTGCGGTTCGTGATGAAGGGCGGATACGTCGTCAAGAACGAACCGCCCCTCACCAGGAACACGAAGTAATGTCGATCAGGCGGATGGCTTGATCAGCACCTTCCACGCGTTCAGTTTGCCTTCGTCCTGAGCGGCGCGATCGACGACATTCAGCTGCCAGGTGCCGCCCGCCGGTTGTCCCGCAAGAGCGGCGAGCGGCGGAGCGTTTGCGGCGGTGAACGTGCGTACGACGTTGTCCGCCGATCCTCCCGCCCCATCGTGAAGGATGGCCTCGGTTCCCGACGGTGAGCGCACGCTCACGCGGAGATCGCCGATCCACGTGTGCGTGATGTCCACCGATACCTCGACGCTGTCGATTTTGGCTGCGCTCGTCGTCGCCAGCGATCTGACAATGCCGCCGCTTGGTGCGTCGGGAATCTTAGTCCCGGGCGATTCCTTCAGCTCGATTGGCGTAAGCGCTGCGACGGCCGACGACAGTTCGAGCGACCACTGGTTCAGCGTGCCTGTGTCGCCCGGTGCAAGGTCCCTAACCATCAACGTCCAGGTGCCTTGGGCGTTCTGTCCACGCAGAGTCGCCAGTGCCGGCAGCGTCGTCTCGTCGTAGGTCACCTTCAGGTCGTTGGCGTTTCCGCCCCGTCCCTTCGGGTGAAGCTCGATGACCGTGCCCCACGGCGTCGTCAACGTGGCGTTGAGATCACCGCGATAGGTGTGCGTAATGTCCACGCCGACGTTCAGGCTCGAAATCGTCAGCGCGTCGGTGACGTCGATCGTGTCGGTGATCCCGACCGGGTTGTTCTCGGGAATCGCGCGATTTGGCGTCGATGTTTTCTCGAGCGTCGTCGGCGGTGTGGCTGCGTCTGCCAGCAGGCACCGGAACGTGATCGACTGGCCGGCTGGGGAGATCTGCTCGATCGTCAGATTCGACGAGGTGCCGTTCCACCATTTGCTGTCGGGCACAGTGGCGTCGGCGAAGCGAGCGAGTGCCCCGGCAAAGAGATCCCCGGGATCGCCCACCTGATTCCGCTGGCGTTCGAGCTGGAACAGTCCGTCGGCCTGTTCCAGCGACAACTCGTAGTGGCTTCCGCCCGTCATCTGCTCGTGGCTGTTGTCGCCGTCTTCGTCCACGTGCCAGATGGCGAGACCCTCGTCTGGCAGTGACGCGTCACGACCGGTGCGTCGCCGATTCTCGATGAGGAAGTACTCGCGACCGCCGCGTGAGTAGATGGCGAAGTCGTTCGTGTTGGCGTCAAGCGTGACGGTTGCGTCGTGCGTGACCGGCGTCACATTCCGTGCCCAGCCCGAAAGGCGTTTGAGATACGCGCTGATCGGAATCGGGTTCTTCTCGCTGACGTTGTTGCCGGCGCACATCAGGCAGTAGCCGCCC
>Ga0247825_10000855_pt1 | contig 19696 bp, 13 predicted proteins | sample 13C_Vanillin_Day_FD_194413 | JGI IMG/M metagenome (GOLD analysis project Ga0247825, IMG submission 194413) | Soil microbial communities from agricultural site in Penn Yan, New York, United States - 13C_Vanillin_Day48 | ecosystem: Environmental > Terrestrial > Soil > Agricultural land | place...
GGTCCGATCGGACGATCTTCTGCTGGGCCATGGGGCTCACCCAGCACCAGAACGCGGTGGCGAACATCCAGGAGATCGTGAACGTGGCGCTGCTGCGCGGCAGCGTGGGCAAGCCGGGCGCGGGGCTATGCCCGGTGCGAGGCCACAGCAACGTCCAGGGTGACCGGACCATGGGGATCGTCGAGAAGCCGAGCCCCGCGTTCCTGGAGTCCCTGAAGCGCGAGTTCGCCTTCGAGCCTCCCCAGCGCCCGGGGCTGGACACCGTGGCGACGATCCGCGCCATGCACGAGGGGAAGGTGAAGGTGCTCTTCGCCCTGGGCGGCAACTTCCTCTCGGCCACGCCGGACACGGAGTTCACCGCCGAGGCCCTGCGCCGCACGCGCCTCACCGCGCACGTGTCCACCAAGCTCAACCGGGCGCACCTGGTGCATGGACGCCGGGCGCTCATCCTGCCGTGCCTGGGCCGCACCGAGAGGGATGTGCGCCCGGGAGGCGAGCAGTTCGTCACGGTGGAGAACTCGATGGGGGTGGTGCACACCTCGCGTGGTGCGGTCGCGCCCGCCTCCGAGCACCTGCGCAGCGAGCCGGACATCGTCGCGGGGCTGGCGCGGGCGGTGCTCGGGGCGCGCAGCCAGACGGACTGGCAGGGGCTGGCGGAGGACTACGATCGCATCCGCGAGCGCATCGCGCGCGTCGTCCCGGGCTTCCAGGACTTCAACCGCCGGGTGCGTGAGCCGGGCGGCTTCTATCTCCCGAACGGGCCGCGCGAGGGGCGCTTCACCACGCCGGACAGCAAGGCGCGCTTCACGGTGCACCCGCTGCCGCGGATCGAGCTGGGCCCAGGTCAGCTGCTGATGATGACGATCCGCAGCCACGACCAGTACAACACCACGCTCTACGGGCTGGACGATCGGTATCGCGGCATTCGCAATGGGCGGCGGGTGGTGATGGTGAACCCGGAGGACATGCGCGAGCTTGGCCTCAAAGAGGGGCAGATGGTGGATCTGACGAGCCACTTCCGGGGAGAGAAGCGCATAGCGCGCCGCTTCATGGTGGTGCCCTACCGGATCCCCCGGCGGTGCGCGGCGACCTACTTCCCCGAGACCAACGTGCTGGTGCCGATCGACAGCTACGCGGAGAAGAGCCGGACCCCCGCCTCCAAGTCCGTGGTCATCAGCGTGGCGCCCTCGGCTGAGGTGAGCTGAAGAGGTGGGCGCCGCCCGTCCAGACGGCGCCCCCTGCTTCGCTTACGAGTGGAGGTTCCCCGTGTCGCCCGCGAGGGTGGTGCTGGGGGGCTGCGCCTCGCTCCGGTTGAGCCGGATCTGGTTGTGCACGTCCTGCACTCCCAGGGCACTGTCAGCCACGTCCTCGATGCCCCACTTGTCGGCACGCATGCGCACCGTCCCCGTCAACGTCACCTCACCCTGGAGCACGGTGACCTCGACATCGCTGGCATCGTACGGGCTGGTCATCAGCCGCTCGCAGATGTCCTCGCGGATGCGATCATCCGAGCGCTGATAGCCCTTCGGCCCTCGCCCCATGGGACGCCGCTCGCCCCAGCGGTTGGTGTCCCCGAGCATGCCGCCATGCCCGAGCTCGTGGTCCTCGCCCCGGCGGGTGGTGCTGGTGCTGTATCCCAGGCGGGGCGGCTCCATGTTCTCGACGCCAGGGCCGTGGCCGTAGTGCGGCGAGTCGTCACGCTCGCGGCGGCGCTCCCGGTAACGCTCCCGGAGCCCCGACAGGTCGTCCATGTCGTACAGCCCGATGAGATCGGAGTGGCCGGGCCCCCCATGCCTCGGCATCCCACTGAAGCCAGTGCTCCAGCGCTCGGCGTCGTACGGCAGGCTCGTGTGGGGCGTGCGATCCCCATAGCCCCACGGCCGGTCGCGCTCCTCCCGCTCGCCGCGATCCCGCTCCCAGTCGCGGCCCAGCCGCTCGCCTCCTCCGTAGCCCCGCTCGTCCGATCCCCGGTATCGATCCGCCAGCCGATCGATTCGGCGCTCCGTCTCCGGATCGCGCCGCTCACCTCTGAATCTCCTCTCGTTGTCGCGCCTGTCTGCCATCCCGGCCTCCCGAGGGGCATGCAGTCAGCCCCCTGCTCGTATGCACGCCTGGCCTCGTCTGACCAGGGTCTCTCCAGGAGGTTGGCGACACGCCAGGGCTAGGGCAACGCGCTTCCCCATGCTCGAACGGCAGGCAAGAGAGGGCGCTACATCGCGAGCTCCACCCGCTCCAGGTACCGGGGCACCGTGGCCTTCCAGCCGCGAGCCTCCACGCGGTTCTTGAGCGCCTGGAGCGCCGAGGGCTCACCGTGCACCAGCAGCGTCTGCCGTGGCGGGGACTCGAAGCCCTCCATCCAGCGCAGCGTCTCCGTCCAATCCGCGTGAGCGGAGAAGCCGCTGACCACGCGGATGTCCGCCTCGACGGGGATCATCTGCCCGTGGATCTTGAGCTCCTTCTCGCCGTTCAACAGACGGCGGCCACGCGTGCCCTCGGATTGGTAGCCCACGAAGAGCACGGTGTTGCGCGGATCCGGGAGCCGGTGCTTCATGTGGTGCAGCACCCGTCCGCCCGTGGCCATCCCAGAGGCCGAGATGATGATCCCCGGCCCCTCGAGCATGTTGAGCCGCTTGCTCTCGTTCGGAGAGGTGACGAACCGGGTGCGCCGGGTGGCCAGCGGCGTCCTCCCACGCTCCAGCAGCGATCTCATCGCCAGGTCGTGCTCCTCCAGGTGGGCCAGGTAGATGGGCGTGGCATCGCAGGCCATTGGCGAGTCCACGAACACATCCATCTCGGGGATCCGGCCAGCCTCCTCCAGGTTGCGCAGGTGGTACAGCAGCTCCTGGGTCCTCCCCACGGCGAAGGCGGGGATGACCACCATGCCTCGCCTCTCGTGGGCCCGCTTCACGGCGTTGCAGAGCGCCTCTTCGGGCCGGGTCTCGCCATGCTCCCGATCACCGTAGGTGCTCTCCACCACCAGCGTGGTGGCGGCGCTCACCTTCTCTGGATCGCGCAGGATGGGGGCGTTGTAGCGGCCCAGATCTCCGCTGAACACCACGCGCTGCCCCGTGCTCGTCAGCTCGAAAGAGCACACCGCCGAGCCCAGGATGTGGCCCGCTCGATAGAAGGTGAGGGTGATGCCGGGGAGGATCTGCTTGGTCCGCTCATAGCCGAACGTCTCCATCAGCCTGACCGCGCGCTCGGCGTCCGCCACTCCGTAGAGCGGCAGCGCGGGCTGGTGCTTCGAGAAGTGCTCCTTGTTGGCGTAGCGCGCCTCCTCTTCCTGCAGGTGCCCCGAGTCCGGCAGCAGCAGGGCTGACAGATCGCGCGTCCCGGGGGTGCAGTAGACCGGGCCGTCGTAGCCGGCCCGTACCACGCGTGGCAGCCCGCCTGTGTGGTCGATGTGCGCGTGCGTCAGCACGATCGCGTCGATGCTGGAGGCGGGGATGGGCAGGGGCTCCCAGTTGAGCCGCCGCAGCTCCTTCTTGCCCTGGAAGAGGCCGCAGTCGATGAGCACACGCTGGCCCTCGTGCTCCAGCAGGAACTTCGAGCCGGTGACGGTGCCCGCGGCACCGAGGAAGTGGATGGAGGCCATGGCCCCAGTCTAGCTCCCCAGTGCTGGGGCGGGAGCCTGGGCATGCACTACCAGTCCTATCCGGGCTTCGCCGCCCGCCTGTGCCCTACGACGCGGTGAAACTTTCCACGTCGCTCTTCCCATGGGGGGCTACTCTCGACGTAGAGTCCATGTAAATTAACCCTTTGGGTTGTCCCCCCCCGTGCACTCCGCTCGTCGGGAATGAACCATCAGGAGCCCCCTCATGCCGAGTTCCCCCTCGGTCCGCCCCCAGCCCTCAGGACCCGTGCTGCTTCAGTCTGGACGGACCACCTATGAGCTCATCCGGCCCTTGGAGCAGACCCTCCACGGCGAGCTGCTGCTAGCTCGGCGCCACTTCGACACGAACAGCGGAGACTTCGTCGTGCTCAAGCGGCTGAGCCGGGACTGCCGGGAGGAGGACTACCGGCGGCTCATGGAGGAGGTGGCCATCACCGCGCGGCTGCGGCACCCTGGCATCGCCGGGATGCACGACCTGGAGGGGACCACCGGGGACCCCTACCTGGTCCTGGAGCACGTGGAGGGGCACCGGCTGGACACCCTCATCGAGCTGTCGGCCCAGGTGGGCAAGCCCTTCTCCGAGGCATTCGCGTGCTACGTGGGCGCCGAGGTTGCCGACGCGCTCCACCACGCCCACCTGCTCACCACCGAGGAGGGGCGCTGGCTGCGCCTGGTCCACCGCAACGTCTCGCCGCGCACCATCATCATCGGCACCCAGGGGCAGGTGAAGCTCACCGACTTCGGGGCTGTCTGGTCCTCGCTCCCGGAGCGCCAGCCCACGGAGGACGATGTGCTGCCCGGCAACCTCGCGTACGCCTCGCCCGAGCTGACGCGCAAGGTGGCGCTCGATGGGCGCGCCGATCTGTTCTCGCTGGCCGCCGTGCTCCTGCACCTGCTCACGGGCCGGCCGCTGATCGAGGGCTCCGATCGGGTGACCCATGAGCTGCTCGATCTGCGGCGGCGTGTGGAGGAGGCCGCGGCGCTGGGCAATGGAGATCGGGCCGCGGCCGCGCTGGTGACGGAGCTGAAGGCGCAGATGCGCAAGCTCACCTGGTCGTTCATCGAGCGCATCCGCTCGCTGACGCTGCGGGAGGTGACCGACGCGACGCGCACCCTCTCCGCGGGCCTGCGTCCCATCCTTCGCCGAGCTCTCGTCCCCAACAAGACGGACCGCTATCCCACGTGCGAGGAGTTCGGCCGCGAGCTGCGCCTGCACCTGTGGCGCATCGGTCAGCTCTATGGCCGGCGCGAAGCGGAGCGCGAGGTGGTGGCCTTGAGCCGCAGGAGCCGGGCTCGCAGCGCTGCCCCCCGGGCCACGGCCCCCGCGGCGACCTCGGCGCACCGGGTCTCCCGCGCCACGAGCCGGCGCGGTGCCTCGCCAGCGGCAGGGCGCCGGAAGCGGGACGCGCCTCCCCGGTGAGCGGGGGGGCAGGCGGAGGGTAGCGCCCACAGTGAATCGTGCGCAGGCTCGACGGGTGATTGGCGCCGGGCGTGGGCTGTGTTAGGCCGCCCCTCCCCCCTCCGAGGAGACAGGAGAACCTATGGGTCGCCGCCAGATCCGCGTCGTGGGCGCGATGCTCCAGAACGACGAAGGGCGCTATCTGATCACCCAGCGCCCGCCCAAGGCCTCGCTGCCATTGCTCTGGGAGTTCCCCGGCGGCCGCGTGGAGGAAGGTGAGACGGATGCCCAGGCGCTCGCGCGCGAGATCCGCGAGGAGATGGGCGTGGACGTCACCGTGCTCGACCAGGCGATGCACACGCATCACGAGTACCCGAAGTATGACATCGACTTCCGTGTCTTCCGCTGCCGGCTGACCGACGTGAAGGCCACCATCCAACACCTGCGCGTCCACGATCACCGCTGGGTGTCGTTCGAGGAGATGTCGCGGTACCAGTTCCCGGACGCGGACGCGAAGACGCTGGCGAAGCTGCTCGATCTGGAAGCGTGACCGTGCGACGCCTGGCCGCGGTGCTGCTCGTGGGCCTGGGGTGCGCCTGCTCGCGCCCCAAGGCCGTGGCGCCTCAGGAGGAGGGGGCCCCGCAGGCGGGGGGGGCCTATACGCCCGCCGAGGGTGTGCCCGGTTGCACCCTTTATAGCGCTCCCCGCCAGACGGGCACGGTGCCCTTTGAGCTGGGGGAGATGTCGGGGCTGGCGAGCAGCGCGCGGCACCCGGGGATCTTCTGGGCTCACAACGACTCGGACAACCTGTTCCAGGTGTTTGCCATCGAGGACACCGGGCACATCCGCGCCACCCTCACGCTGACGGGCGCCACGCCGCTCGATCTCGAGGACATCGCGGTGGGTCCTTGCGAGCACCGGCCAGAGGCGCCCCCGTGCATCTACGTGGGGGACATTGGGGACAACTTCGAGCGCCTCGAGCAGATGCGTGTGTACCGTCTGCCCGAGCCAGAGCAGCTCGTGGATGCCACCCTCCCTGTCGAGGTGCTGGCGTTCACCTACCCGGACAAGCCTCACAACACCGAGTCGCTCATCATCGACGCGCGCTCGGGCCGCCTGGCCGTCATCACCAAGACGCCGGACTCGTTGGGAGAGGTGTATGCGCTCGATGGCCTGCGCCCGAACGAGGCGGTGAAGGCGGTGAAGCTGGGGACCCTGCGCGCACCGCAAGATGTCGACCGGTTGACCACTGGCGCGGATCTGCACCCCTCGGGCGAGCGGCTGTTGCTGCGGACCTATACCCGTGTCTGGGAGGTGCGGCTTCCCAAGGCCCAGCGCCTGGAGGAGCTGATCGCGGGACAGGTGGCCGAGGTTCCCACCGGCGGTCAGGCCCAGTCCGAGGCCATCGCCTTCGCTTCAGATGGACGCGGTTACCTGCTCGGATCGGAGTTCGCAGGTCAACCGTTGTATCGCACGAACTGCCGATGACCTGCCGTTCGCATGACGACACCCCGATGCACGCGTCGGGTTGACGGGCTGGCGGAGGTGACCATCTTTGCCCGGCAGGTGTGACGCCTCGCCACATGGGCGAGGGTTGGGGAGGGGCGAGCGTGCCGACGATGAAGCAGCAGGATCCAACACCCCCCGCTGGGCCGGGTCAGCGGAGCAAGAAGCCAGAGAAGCCGGGGACGCCAGGCAAAGGCGGCTTCAAGCTGGGCTCGCCGTTGGGCTACATCCTCCTGCTCGTGCTGGGCTTCTTGCTGTTCAAGAATGTCTTCCAGGATGCGGGAGTCCGCCGGGTCAGCTACAGCCAGTTCCGTGAGGCGGTGGAGGCCGGGCAGTTCAACCGCGTGCAGATCTCTTCCGAGTGGGTGAAGGGTTTCCTGAAGGACAACACCCCGCCTCCTCCTCCGCAGCCTGGGCAGGAGCGGACACTGCGCGGCGAGCTCAACGCGCTGCCGTGGATGGCCTACAAGGTCCCCGGGGATGAGAAGCTCGTGGAGCTGCTGGAGGAGAAGGGCATCCCGTACGAGGCGGTGCCTCAGTCCGGCTTCTCCGAGCTGATCTGGATCTGGCTGCTCCCCATGGGGCTCGTGCTGCTCTTCTGGAGCTTCATGATGCGGCGGGTGACGGGCGGCATGGGCCAGGGCCCGCAGAGCGTGATGAGCTTCGGCAAGACGCGCGCGAAGGTGCAGGCCGAGGCTGACACCGGCGTGGGCTTCAAGGACGTGGCCGGCGTGGACGAGGCCGTGGACGAGCTGCGCGAGATCGTCGAGTTCCTGAAGACGCCGGAGAAGTTCCGCCGCCTGGGTGGCCGCATCCCCAAGGGCGTGCTGCTGGTGGGCCCGCCGGGCACCGGCAAGACGCTGCTAGCCCGTGCGGTGGCAGGCGAGGCGGGCGTGCCCTTCTTCAGCCTCTCTGGCTCCGAGTTCGTGGAGATGTTCGTGGGCGTAGGTGCCGCGCGCGTGCGTGACTTGTTCGCCCAGGCCGCCGCCAAGGCTCCGTGCATCATCTTCATCGACGAGCTGGACGCCATCGGCAAGAGCCGCAACGCGGGCATCGCCGGTGGCCATGACGAGCGCGAGCAGACGCTCAACCAGCTCCTGGCGGAGATGGACGGCTTCGACGGCCGCACGGGCCTGATCATCCTCGCGGCCACCAACCGCCCGGAGATCCTCGACAGCGCGCTGCTGCGCCCGGGCCGCTTCGATCGGCAGGTGCTGGTGGATCGGCCGGACAAGCGGGGCCGCGAGCGCGTGCTGGAGATCCACTCGCGCAACGTGAAGCTGGGGCCGGACGTGGACCTGAAGGCCATCGCCGCGCGCACGCCGGGCTTCGCGGGCGCGGACCTGGCCAACGTGGTGAACGAGGCGGCGCTGCTGGCCGCTCGCCGCAACCGGGACGCGGTGATGCGCGCGGACTTCGAGGAGGCCATCGAGCGCGTGGTGGCGGGCCTGGAGAAGAAGAACCGCCGCATGAACGAGCGCGAGAAGGAGATCGTCGCGCACCACGAGGCCGGCCACGCCGTGGTGGGGTGGATGCTGCCCTACGCCGAGCGGGTGACGAAGGTCTCCATCATCCCTCGCGGCCTGGCGGCGCTGGGCTACACCATGTCGCTGCCGCTCGAGGACCGCTACCTCATGTCGCTGGAGGAGCTGCGCGACAAGATGGCCGCGATGATGGGCGGCCGCGCCGCGGAGGAGCTCTTCATCGGGCAGATCTCCACTGGCGCCTCCAACGACATCAAGCAGGCCACGGAGATCGCCCGGCTGATGGTGCGCGACTACGGCATGAGCACGCTGGGGCCGGTGGCGCTCGGTGCCGAGCATGCCTCGGCCTTCCTGCGCTCGGCGGGCGTGCCGGAGTCCCGCAGCTACTCGGAGCAGACGGCGCGCATGGTGGATGAGGAGGTCCGCAAGCTCGTCACCGAGGCGCTCGAGCGCGCCCGCGAGGTGCTCACCACGCACCGCGACAAGGCTCAGGCCCTGGCCGCGCGCCTGCTCTCCACCGAGGTGGTGGACGAGGACGCCATGGTCCCCATCCTGGGTCCCAAGATCCTCCCGGACCAGGGTCTCATCCACCCGGAGGCCCGTCAGGTCGTCGCGGCGCACCCGGCAGGGGAGCAGGAAGGGAATCCTACTACCCAGCACTCCGAGGCCCTCAAGGATGCCTGACCGCCTGTACTCCAAGCGCCCATGCACCTTCGTTCCTCCTGCGGCGTCAAAAAGACGAATTACGTTTTGACCAAAAGGAGGCGGCGCGGTGGAGAACAGGATTGGCAAGAGCTACATGGCCCGGAAGGCGCTCTTTGCGAAGGGGCTGCGCGAAGGCCGGCTGAGCGTGCAGGAGATCGAGAGCGCGCTGCCTGCCGGCGCGCTCACCGCGGCGGAGCGTTGGCTGCTGTACTACTCGCTGCGTGCAGCCCAGGTTGAGATCATCGACGAGGTGACGGGTCAGGTGGACCACGGCTTCATGCTGGAGGAGCAGGCCCCGCCGGAGCACTAGCCATGTCGCGCGTTGACAGACCCGGGGGGGCGGTTACCTTCGGGCTGTTCAGAGATGTAGGCAAACAGACGCAGGATCGATATGGACGGCAATCCCCGTACCCAGGAAGGCAGCTCGGAGCAGGCCGTGCCCACCGAGCAGGTGGCCGCGCAGCAGGCGCCCGAGGAAGCAGAGACCCAGCAGGAGGCCCCCTCCCCACTGGAGGGTGATCCGGAGCGCCAGCGGCTGGAGGCGGAGCTGGATGCGTCCCGCCGCCGCGTGGATGAGCTGGCGCGGGCCTACCAGGCTCTCAACAAGGACCGCGAGGAGTTCAAGCTGCGGCTCACCCGCGAGCGCGAGCGGATGATGGACATCGAGCGCGGCAACGTGGCAGCCACGGTGCTGGAGGCCATTGACGAGCTGGATCGGTGCCTGGCCATGAGTGGCCAGGAGGCCAACTCGGCGCTGGGCCAGGGCGTGAAGATGATCCGCGACGGGATGCTCGCCAAGTTACAGGCCAGTGGGATCGAGCGCCTCCAGGTGCTGGGGCAGCCGTTCGATCCCAACACCGCCGAGGCCGCCGACATGGAGATCACCGCCCAGCCGGACGAGGATCAGCGGGTGGTGGCCGAGGTGCGGGCAGGTTACCGGCTCAAGGACCGGATCATCCGTCCAGCCCGGGTGAAGGTGGCCAAGTACGTGGCCCCAGCTCAGGCTTGACGGGCCGCTCAGTGGGAAATAGGCGAGGGGTGTGGTTGTTGCCTGCGTCGCCATGCCCCCTTCGATGGTCCCTCTCTCTTTGCCGCGCTGCGTGATCCTGCTCTCCCTGGTGCTTGCCACGACGGCGAGCGCCGGGTCTGGCGTGGATTCCTGGCTCCAGGCCCGGGCGCGCGAGCATGCGGTGTTCCTCAACGCTCCCCTGGAGCGGGCCCCTGGCAATGGAGGGCCCCTGGGGCTGTGGCGCGAGCGTGCGGAGGGAGAGCCGGGCATCTCGGACTTCGTCCCGCCGACGTCGCTGGCCCCGCTGATTCGCGCCGTGGAGGCGGGCGTCGTCAACATCACCACAGTGAACGCGCGGGAGCGCCTGGGAGTCTCGGGCCGCTCGACGGGCTCGGGCTTCATGCTCACGCCGGATGGGCTGGTGGTGACGAACAACCACGTGGTGGCCAAGGCCAAGCAGATCGTCGTGCGCCTGGAGGACGGCCGCGAGTTCTCCGCCGAGGTGGTGGGGCGGGATGCCTCCACGGACGTGGCGCTGCTGCGCCTGAGCGATGTGGACCGGGTGGAGCTGCCTGCGGTGTACCTGGGCGACTCGGATCGGCTCGAGGTGGGGGACTGGGTGGTCGCCATCGGCAACCCGTTCGGGCTGGATCACTCGGTGTCCCACGGGATGATCTCCGCCAAGGAGCGCGTGCTGGGCGTCGGAGTGTTCGATGACTTCATCCAGACGGATGCGCTGATCAACCCGGGCAACTCGGGCGGCCCGCTCTTCAACATGCGGGGCGAGGTGGTGGGGGTGAACACCGCCATCATGAGCCAGGGGCAGGGCATCGGCTTCGCGGTGCCCATCAACATGGTGAAGGATCTGCTGCCCAATCTGCGGGAGAACGGCCGGCTGCAGCGTGGGTGGCTTGGGGTCAACATCGATGACGTGCGGTCCTCGGAGGATGAGCGCTCCCTGCTGGTCAAGGACGTGTACCGCCTCAGCCCGGCCGCCACCGCGGGTATTCGCCCGGGGGATCGCTTGATCGCCATCAACGGCAGGCCCATTGGCTCGTACCTGCAGCTGATGCGCAAGGTGGCGCTGTCGGCGCCCGGCACCGAGGCGAAGCTGACGGTGATGCGCGGCAACGAGTCACGGGAAGTAGCGGTGAAGCTGTCCGAGCGTCCGGCCCCGGAGACGCTGCAGGCCCTGGCGAGCCCTGGCAACGTGGACGAGCTGGGCGTGGTGCTCAGGGATCTCTCTCCGGACGTGGCCGGGCAGATGGGGTACGAGCCCTATACGGGGGTGCTGGTGACGGGGGTTGTCCCGCGCGGGCCGGCCGCGCAGGCGGGTCTGGTCGCTGGGGACCTGGTCACCGAGGTGAACCGCCGCAAGGTGAAGGACATTGCGGGCATGCGCTCGGCGCTGGAGAAGGGTGGGGCGGGCTCCAACGTCCTGCTGCGGGTGCAGCGCGGGGACGTACAGCAGTACATGGCGATCTCACCCTGACTCGCCACAGGCGCACGAGGCTGGACTAAGGTCTGCGCGCATCACGTGACGTCTGGCCCTGAGAAGGCGACATGCGCAAGCTCTTCAGCGTGGCAGTGGTGTTGGCGGGAGTGGGACTCGCGCTCTACTTCGTGAGCCGCCCAGGAGGCCCAGAGGGCTCCTCCGCCGCGAGCTCCGGGGAGGGCACTGCCGCGACACGAGCCCCAGCAGCCCCGATGAAGCGGGCTGGCACGGTGCTGCAGCTGGAGAGCCCCGAGGACGTGGGCGCGAAAGGCACCGCGGACCCGGGAAGCACGCCCACGCTGTCCCAGGCTCCCTCCGAGGAAGATGGGGTGCTGGAGGTGGAGGTGATGGAGGGAGAGCGGCCGGTACCTGGGGCCAGCGTGAGGCTGTACTGGCGAGGCCCCAGGGATCCGAACCTCAACGAGGTGGCGTGGCGCCTGGCGAGCTCGGGAGCCACCGACGCGCAGGGGCGGGCACGGCTCGCGTCGAGGCCCGGGAGCTACCTGGTGGCGGTGCGAGCGCAGGGCCATGCACCAGTGCAGCGAGACGTGGTGCGCCCATATGGCGAGGCACGCACGGTGCTGCGGCTGACGCTGGAGGCGGGCCAGAGCCTCACCGGGCGCACGGTGGAGCAGGGCTCGCAGGAGCCGTTGCCGTTGGTGGAGCTTGTCCTCACGGCGCACAGCCGCCGGATCGAGGCCTGGCAGCGCGCCGAAGCGCCTGCGGAGGAGCGGGTGTACGCCTCGAGCGATGAGCGGGGGAACTTCCGCGTCGAGAACCTGGCGCCAGGGAACTACCTGCTGGAGGCCCGGGCGCCGGGACACGCCCGGGCCGTCGTGCGGAACTTGAAGGTGCCGGCAGCAGGCCCTGTCACGGTGGCGCTCCAGGCGGCCAGTGTCATCGAGGGGTTCGTGCTGGACGCGCAGGGCAATCCGGCTGCGGGCGCGGAGATCCAGGTGAGCGGCCGGGTTCCCGAGGTGACCACGTCCGGCTCGGGTGGTGGCTTCTCCATCGAGGTGGAGGCAGGGACCTATACCGTGAGCGCGATGCGTGGTGGTGAGGCCGGCTCGCTGGAGAAGCCCGTCATCGTGAGTGCGGGAAAGACGGTGCGCGATGTACGGATCCAGCTGGGGCAGGGCTCGGCGCTGGAGGGGCGCGTGGTGGCTCGCAGCACGGGAGCCCCGGTCGCGGGCGCCAGCGTGGACGTGAGCCCCTACGGCAGCAGCGGGGACTCTGGCCGGGCCGTGACGGATGGGAGCGGCCACTTCGCGGTGGGAGGCCTCGCCCCCGGGAGTTATGATCTGGTGGTGTCGGCGCCGGGCTTCTCCACGCTCACCCGCCGGGCGTTGACGGTGACTGCGGGCGAGCGTTTCCCTGTCGAGATCCAGCTCGAGGGCACGGGCGCGGTGGAAGGCCAGGTGCGAGACAGCGCTGGTCAACCCGTGGTGGGCGCGCAGGTGGTCGGCGGTGATCGCTGGGCTGGCTCGTTGAACAGCGCGCCCGCGGAGGGCCGCACCGATGCCGAGGGACGCTACCGGCTCGAGGGCCTGTCCGTCGGCACCCAGAGCATCACGGCACGCAGGGAGGGGGCCACGCTGGGAGCGAGCCAGCGGGTGGTCATCAAGGACGGGGCCACCGAGAAGGCGGACTTCACCCTGGAGGAGACGGGCACTGTGGAGGGAGTGATTCGCGCGGCCAGTGGTGCTCTCCCCTCCGAGCAGCTCATGGTGCTGACCTTCCCACAGCGCAGGGGCAGAGGGGCCTTCTTTACGTTCACGGACTTCCGCCCCACCGAGGCGGATGCGACGGGCGCCTTCAAGATGACCCTCCCGCAGGGCTCCTACGAGCTGCGCGCGGTGTCCGGCGAGCGCAGAAGCGCGAACAACCGCGAGTCGAAGTTGGTCGAGGTCGAGGCGGGGAAGACGGTTCGAGCAGAGCTGATCCTGGCAGAGGAGCGCGGAACGGAGAGCCTCCGGGGCGTGGTCCTCGAGCCGGACGGTGCTCCCTCGGCGGGGGCCTTCGTCTCGGCGTTCTCGGAGGGCTCACGGTTCGCACGCTGGATGGCGCCCGCGGACGATCAGGGACGCTTCACCTTCTCCATGCCTCCTGAAGCGAACACCAACCAGGGCCGCCTGATCGTGCATGCGACCAATGGTGGGCGCATCGGAGAGGTGCAAGGCGTGAAGCCCGGCGAGCGGGAGGTGGTGGTGAAGCTGAAGCCCGCGGCTTCAGCGCGGGGCCGGGTGGTGCGCGCTGGCGGGGGCGCGCCTGTGAAGGGCTTCACGCTCTCGATCCGCTCTCAGGAGCGAGGGTCGTTCATGGTGGGCGATCGCACGTGGGAGTTCGCGGGTGATCGCTTCGAGCTGCGGGACTTGCCAGCCGCGCCCATCAGGCTGGTGGTCCACACGACGGACGGTGCGGGAGGCGAGGCCGGGGTGACTCCAACCTCCGGAGCCGTCGCCGAGGTGGACATCACCGTGCAGAGCATGGCGGGGGTGCGAGGCCGGGTGTTGGATGCCGCGACGAAGGCCCCCATCTCCGAGGCGATGGTATTCATCGATGGCGATCGTTCCCCGAATCCAGACAATGCAACGACGGGAGATGGGCGCTTTACCGTGGAGGGAGTGACCCCGGGCGAGCGGACGCTGGTCATCATCGGTGGACCAGCCAGGGGGGTCGATCGCAGGCCAGTGACGCTGGTGGAGGGCCAGGTGCTCGATCTGGGAGACATCGAGCTCCGTGAGGCCACTGTGCCCCCCGGCTCCATCGGCGCAATGGTGAGCCCGGGCGGCGCTCAGCTCACCGTCAGCAATGTGACGCCAGAAGGCCCTGCGGCGCGCGCGGGGGTCCAGATTGGCGATGTCCTGTTGAAGGTGGACGGCACTGCGGTGGCCAACCCCGTGGACGCATTCCGGCTGCTGCGGGGCCCTCCTGGCTCCACGGTGGTGCTCACCGTGCGGCGCGCGGGCTCGGAGCGCTCCATCTCTGTCACCCGTGCCCCCTGAGCCCGCGAGGACGCGATGCGCAAGCTGGCCTTCGTGACGGTGGTGCTGGTGGCAATAGGGCTCGTGCTCCTGTTGTTCGGGTATCCGGGAGGATCGCCAGAGCAGGTGGACGCTGACCGCGATGCGTCCAGCGACTCACGCAAGGTCAGCGTCCGGGAGGGGCGAGGCCGGACAGGGGCCCAACCCGGGAGCCTCGAGGACGTGGGCGCGCGAGGGACCGCGGACGCGGGCAGTACACCCTGGCTGGCCCAGGCTCCGTCCGAGGAGGACGGGGTGCTGGAGGTGGAGGTGGTGGCAGGGGAGCGGCCGGTGCCGGGAGCCAGCGTGAAGCTGTACTGGCGAGGCCCCAGGGATATGAGCCTCAACGAGGTGTCCTGGCGGCTGGCGAGTACGGGGGTGACGGATGCGCAGGGGCGAGCGCGGCTGGCATCGAGACCTGGGAGCTATCTGGCGGCGGTGCGAGCCCAAGGCCTCGCGACGCTGCTGCGGGATGTGGTGCGCCCGTATGGCGAGTCGCGCACGGTGGTGCGCCTGACGCTGGAGCCAGGTCAGAGCCTCACCGGGCGCACGGTAGAGCAGGGCACGCGAGAGCCGCTGCCGCTGGTGGAACTGCTCCTCAGGCGCTTCACCAACGGGATGGAGGCCTGGCAGAGCGCGGACGCTCCCGCCGAGGAGCGCATCTATGCCTCGAGCGATGAGCGAGGAGCCTTCCGTGTGGATGGCCTCGCACCGGGGGCTTATGCGCTGGAGGCCCGGGCGCCGGGGCATACCAAGACGCTGGTGCAGCGGCTGATGGTGCCCGCGTCAGGGCCCCTCACGGTGGAACTCCTGGCGGCCGGTGTCATCGAGGGGTTCGTCGTGGACTCGAATGGTGCCCCAGCCGCGGGCGCCGAGGTCCTCGTGGGTGGGTTTGAGCCCGTGGTCGTCACCACCGGGCCGGGGGGAGGCTTCTCCGCCGAGGCGGAGCCCGGCTCCCACATTGTGTCGGCGCGGCGAGGCAACGAGGCGGGCTCGCTGCGCACCCCTGTCATCCTCAGCGCGGGCAAGACGGTGCGAGAAGTGCGGATCCAGCTCGGCCAGAGCGCGGTGTTGGAGGGCAGCGTGGTGGCGCGCGGCTCCAGAACTCCGATTGAGGGAGCCCGCGTGGATATCAGCCCCTATGGGAACAACGGAGACTCCGGGCGGGCGGTGACTGATGGCGCGGGCCGCTTCTCCGTGGAGGGCTTGGCTCCTGGGAGCTACGACGTTGTGGTGACGGCGCAGGGCTTCGCGATGCTCACCCGGCGCGGGCTGACAGTAGCCTCGGGTGAGCGATTCTCCGTCGAACTCGAGCTCGGGGGCACGGGAGCGGTGGAGGGCCACGTCCGAGACAGCGCTGGCCAGCCCGTGGCAGGCGCGCAGGTGGTGAGCAGCAACAGCTTCGGAGGGACTTTGGACGGCTCGCCGGGGGAGGCCCGCACTGACGCAGAGGGCCACTACCTGCTCGAGGGCCTGCCCGCGGGCTCTGTGAGCCTCACGGCTCGCAGAGCGGGGGCGACGATCGGCGTGAGGCAGGTGGTGGAAGTCACGGAGGGTGGCACAGCGCAGCTGGACTTCATCGTCGAGGAGACAGGCACAGTGGAGGGCCGGGTCCGTGCCGCTCGTGGAGACCTGCCCTCTGACCCGCTGATGGTGTTGGCCGACCCGCAAGGAGGCAATGGCTTCACCCTCATGGACTTCCGCCCGATCGCCGTGGATGCCTCGGGCACCTTCCGGCTGACGCTTCAGCCAGGCACCTATGAGCTGCGCGTGTCGACCGCGGAGGGCTGGCCCTTCGGCAGAGGCGTGTCGACGACAGTGGACGTCAAAGGAGGAGGAACCGTTCAGGTGGAGCTGCTCTGGCAGAGCGATGCGCGAGAGCGGGACGAGCTCCGCGGCGTGGTCCTCGAGCCAGACGGCACACCCTCTCCCAGGGCATTCGTCACCCTGCTCCCCGATGAGGGGATGCAAGGGCCGCGCATGAACGCTCCCGCGGATGCACAGGGGCGCTTCTCATTCTCGCTCGCGGAGGACGAGGCCGCTGGCGCGGTCCGCATGAAGCTCATCGCACGCAATGGCGGGCGCGTCGGCGAGGTCCGGGGAGTCAAGCCAGGAGAGCAGGGGCTCGCCATAAAGCTCCGGCCCGCGGCGTCGCTGCGAGGCCGGGTGGTGCGCGCCAGCGGGGGCGCTCCCGTGAAGGGCTTCACCCTCTCCGCCGAGATTCAGGATCCGCGCAACTTCCTCTTCGATCATTCCACGTGGGAGTTCCCGGGTGATCGCTTCGATCTGCCGGACATCCCAGCCGAGCCCGTGAGGCTGACGGTGCGCACGGCGGACGGCCTGGGGGGCATGGCCCTGGTCTCTCCAGGGTCCGGAGACGTGCCCGAGCTGGAGATCTCCGTGAAGGGCACGGCAGGGGTGCGAGGACGGATCCTCGCGGCGGTGGACCTGCAACCCATCCCCGGGGCCCTGGTCTTCGTCGTGGGGGATCGGCCCATGAATCTGGAAGCCGCCGCGGGGGCGGATGGGCGCTTTACCCTGGAGGGGGTCTCCCCCGGCATGCGCATCCTGTTCGTCATGAGCGGCGAGCAGTTCCAGAGGGTCCCCGTGTCGCTGACCGAGGGCGAGATCTCCGACGTGGGAGATGTCGTGCTGGGCGTCCGCTGAGGCGGCCCCGCGCTACTTCGCCTTCTTGTTCTTGTTGGCGTCCTTCCCGTCGATCCACAGCCCCAGCTCATAGCCGGTGCGCCCCTCCGTCAGGAGGATGCCCTCGATGCGCGAGGACACGCCGAAGATCTTCCCGCCCCCGGGCTTGTTCAGGCTCCAGATGTCCAGCGGAGTGAAGACCACCTGCACGCGCACGCCTCTCGCGGAGAACAGCCGCGAGAACATGCCGCCGTTCCACCCCTGAGGCGTGGTGCCGGACACGCTCAGCAGCGGGAGGATGGGGTTGCCCTGCGCGTCCGTCTTCTTCGGCGTGCCGTGCGTCAGCCCGTACTTCCCTCCGGCGAAGAGCGGCACGATGTGGATGGTGAAGTTGCCCGTGTTCGGCTCGTACGGGCCCGGGGACACCATCGTCGCCACGTCCTCGGTGACGATCATGTACATCTTCTTGCCCCGGTAGTTCTTCCGGAACTCGTCTGCCTTCGTGCGGCAGTCCGGGCTGGCGAACATGTCCCCGCACTCGCCGATGTAGCGGTTCAGGAAGGCGCTCAGTCCTCCCAGGGGCTCGGCCGCGTCCCTCAGCCGGGCAAAGCGCGGATCCACGTCCGCCACGGCAAGTGCGGGCAACAGCAGGGCAACGATCACGAGGCAGCGGTTCACGGCGCAAGGCTCCCGGCGAGGGGTGGGACGCGGATCGTGCCACTCCCGATCACTTCCGCCACCCCCAAAGTGGTACGTGCAGGTAGCAGTGGGTAGATATTTTGACTACATGAGACCACCATGTAGTTTCTCGGGCCTCAACTCTTGGGAGGCACCACCGATTGAACGAGCGCCGATCACACCTGCGGTTCGACAAGGTCTTCACCGTGTACCTGAGCACGCGGGACGGGATGACGCGGGGCATCGGGCGAAACATCAGCGCGCGAGGGTTGTTCGTGGAGACGCGCGAGCCCGTGCCCTTGGGAGAGAAGCTGAAGGTGACGTTCGCGGGGGATGACGGCACGGAGATGACGTGCCTGTGCGAGGTGCGCTACCAGGTGGCGCTGGCGTACGGGAAGCAGGACGGGCGCGAGGGCCACAGCCGAGGGGTGGGGCTGCGCATCGTCGCGTACGAGACGCAGGACGAGGCGCCGCTCCTGCTGGTGGATCGCGAGCGGGTGATGCACTGAGAAGCACGAAGGGCCCGGCCCCTGAGAGAGGAGACCGGGCCCTGGGCTTACGCCAGGAGGCGTGGGCGGGTTACTGCGAGAAGCCCTCGAGCAGGTAGTGGGCCTCGATGCGCTTGAGCGCGAGGATCATCGCGGCGCAGCGCGGGTCCACCGTCTTGCCGATGCAGTACGGGCGGCTGTCGTGCATCTCTGTCTTGCGCGGCTGGTTGCGAGAGATGTCGCGGATGATGCGGTAGTTGCGCTTCATCGCCTTCTCCAGGCGCTGGTCCACCTCGGCCTCGCTCCAGCGCTCCATGCGCTTGTTCTGGATCCACTCGTAGTAGCTCACCGTCACGCCGCCGGCGTTGGCGATGATGTCCGGGATCAGATCGATGCCGCGCTTCTGGAGGACGCGATCGGCCTCGGGAGTGGTGGGGCCGTTGGCGCCCTCGGCGATGAGCTTCACCTTGAGGCGCTCGGCGATGTCCGCGGTGATCTCGCCACCGAGGGCCGCGGGGATGAGCATGTCGGCCTGGATGTCCCAGAGGTCCTTCTTCTCGATCTTCTGGGCGCCGGGGAATCCGGCCACCGTCCTCTTGAGGTTCTTCGGATCGCTGACGTAGGCCATGAGGGCCTGCACGTCGATGCCGTCCCCATTGTAGATGGTGCCGTCTGCGTCGTTGACGGCCAGGAGGCGGGCGCCCAGGGTGGAGAGGATGGAGGCGCCGTGGCTGCCCACGTTGCCGAAGCCCTGCATGGTGAACGTCTTGCCCTTCACCGTCTCGCCGCGGTCGGCGTAGTAGTCCTCGATGCAGTAGACGACGCCCTGGCCGGTGGCCTTCACGCGGCCCTCGGAGCCGCCGATGCGCACATCCTTGCCGGTGACGATGCCGCGCATGTTGTGGCGCTCGCGCTCACCGTCCGAGTACTGGCGGTACATGAGGGCCATGATGTCCCCATTGGTGCCCACGTCCGGGGCGGGGATGTCGATGTTCGGCCCGATCATGCTCTTGAGCTTGTACATGAAGCGCAGGGTGATGTTCTCCAGCTCCTCCCGGCCGTACTGGCGCGGATCGATCTGGATGCCACCCTTGCCGCCGCCGAACGGAACCTCGGAGATGGCCGTCTTCCAGGTCATCTCGGCAGCCAGGGCCTTGAAGAGGTCCAGGGACACTTCGCGGTGGTAGCGGATGCCGCCCTTGTAGGGGCCGCGGGCCTGGTTGTGCTGGACGCGGTAGGCCTTGAAGCGCTGGGACTCGCCGGGGACGAGCTGGTAGACGCCGCCGTCCGGCAGGCGCAGGTGGCCGCGGCGGATGTTGACGTCCGAGCCCAGCAGGGCGCGGCCATTGAGGATGATCTTGCCGTCGGCGAGGCGCTCGAGTCCGTCCGGGTTGCGGACCTGGGTTACGGAGAGATCGGAGAAGGCCTTGGCCTCCTCGGGAGCCAGGGGGACGAGGCGATCCTTGAGCTTGGTGGTGACGTAGAAGATGTGCTCGTAATCCGGCTCTTCCAGCTCCAGCCGAACGCGCTTGTCCAGCCCGATAAGATCGGCGGCGCGGTGGAAGATCTCCATCGCCTCCGTGTAGATGGTCCGCTTGGGAGAGGGCGCCGGAGCGCGCATGAAGTTCTCTTCGCTAGCCATGTGGAGAC
>Ga0247825_10000856_pt1 | contig 19693 bp, 17 predicted proteins | sample 13C_Vanillin_Day_FD_194413 | JGI IMG/M metagenome (GOLD analysis project Ga0247825, IMG submission 194413) | Soil microbial communities from agricultural site in Penn Yan, New York, United States - 13C_Vanillin_Day48 | ecosystem: Environmental > Terrestrial > Soil > Agricultural land | place...
GGTGCGGCTGCCGGACGGCACGCTCTGGACAAATCTCGTCACCGAGGAGAAGTCGAAGCCCGCCGAGACGCTCGGCGAGTTTCGCGGCAATTTCAAATACAACCTGCTCGACCGGAATCTTCGCGCGTTCAACGCCGAGGTCCCGATGTTCGCGCAATGGGACGATCACGAGGTCAGCAACAACTGGTGGCCCGACGAGGATCTCACCGGCGAAAAGCACCGCCGGCTCGGCTATCGCGAGACCAACGCAAGCGTGCTGATGCAGCGCGCGAGCCGCGCATTTCACGAATTCCTGCCGATCCGCCGCTTCACCGGCGAGCCCGGGCGCGTCTACCGCAAAATTTCATATGGCCCGCTGCTCGATGTGTTCATGCTCGACATGCGCAGCTTCCGTGGCCCGAACGGCGAGAACCGCGAGGCAACCTACGGCCCGGCGTCGTACCTGTTCGGGCCGCAGCAGGTCGCCTGGCTCAAGCGCGAATTGCAGAACTCGCGCGCGGTGTGGAAGGTGATCGCCGCCGATCAGCCGCTCGGGCTGATCATCCATGAGGACTTCGTTCGCAAGTGGGGCGCCGAAGGCATCGGCCTGATCGACGGACCGCCGCTTGGCCGCGAGCTCGAGCTTGCCGATCTGCTCGCCTTCATCAAGCGCGCGGGCGTGCGCAACACCGTGTGGGTCACCGCCGACGTGCATTACACCGCGGCGCATTATTACGATCCGGACAAGGCGGTGTTTCAGGACTTCGAGCCGTTCTGGGAATTCGTCTCCGGCCCGATTCATGCCGGCTGCTTCGGTCCGGCCGGGCTCGACAACACCTTCGGCCCGCAGCTCATCTACGTGAAGGCGCCGCCGCCGGAGCTCGGGCAGGGGCTGTCGCCGGCGACGAGCTACCAGTTCTTCGGCCATGTCGCGATCGACGGCGCGAGCGGCGTGATGACGGTGACGCTCAAGGACGTCGACGACCGCGCGTTATGGTCGACGCGGATCGAGCCGAAAAGCAGCTGAATATTTCGCGCAGATTCAGGAGCCGGAGCGCGAAGACGCCGCAAGGCTCAGCGCGGGGACAGGCGCGGGCTGCTGCGCGACCGCAGCCGGCGCGGACGACGGAATGGCTGCGGTGAAGCCGGTGGAAGCGGGGTTGTACGCATCCAGCAGGTAGGCCACGACCAGCAACGAAACCGCGACCGTGATCGAACCATCGCCAGCACACGCAGGCCGTCCTCGGCGCGTTCGCCGTGGTGCAGGAGATCGCGGTTACGCGGACGATAGTCAGTCATGGAAAACACCCGCTTCCGGAGTTCAAGTCCGGCTCACGCGTTTCGTTCCACTGTCGCGCCCAACGCCAACTTCGGCGCGGTAACGCCACGATCCGACAACATTGGGCCGGCGCCTGCCAGCCCGCGGCGCGCCCGGCCGGCCGAATGCGGTGGACAACACCGCGTGGCCTGGCGATTTCTTGTGGTTAGTGGCCGGTTAATTACCTGCCGGTTTCACGGGAATAGCCGATTCCCGCCGCCGACGGCAACAGACCCGGTCAGGCGGCCTCGATCCGAATCGGCTGCGCGCCCTCCCACAGCACCATCTTGCCGAGCTTCGGCAGGTCGTCGAGCGCCGAGGTGACGGTGATGAAGTGGTTGCCCGCGAGTTGCCCCATCTTGCTCGCGAAGTGCACGCCGCCATAGGCGAGCAGGATCTCGGTTTCGCTGATGCCGCCGGGATAGAGGATCATGTGGCCCGGCGCGGGGTAGCTGGTCTGGTTCTCCGCGGGCACGCCGAGATTGGTGTCGCCGAGCGGAATCCACACCGCCTCGCCGCTCCAGCGCACATGGATGACGCGCTCCTGGTAGGGCAGAAGCCGGCGGAAGATCTCGCAGGTTTTCGGCGCGAGCGCGGTCTCGAACCGGGCGTCGAACCTGAAAGGGCCGGCGGTGATGCGGAGGTTGCTCATCGAAGGTCCGTGATCGAAGGGGCGTGATCGAAGTGGTTTGGTTCGGACACTAGGCCAATTCGCCGGCGCCGTGCGCGGAAAATTCGTTCAAATCTGCCGCCGTTGTGCAGTCGCCGCAGGCCATGGCCCGGGTTTATCGTTTGGCGCTGACGGCGTAGAATAGGGCGATTGCCATATTGGCATCCGGTTTAAGTGTTCGAGTGGAGTGTGAGCCGATGAAGTGCATGGTCCGCGCCGGGCTTTCCGCCGCAACGCTTGCGATGCTGCTGTCCGCGCCCGCGCAGGCGCAAAAACAGTTCGGCGCGGCGAACGTGCCGTGCAGCCAGTACACCAAGGCCGCGCGCACCAGCGACATCGTCTACCATCAGGCGTCGAACTGGCTGCTCGGCTATGTCAGCGGCATGAACGCGGCGATGCAGTCCTCGAACGCGGCCGCCGTGATCAACCTGACCAACGACCAGGTGCTGAAATCGGCGATCGACTACTGCACGGCCAATCCCAACGCGACCATCGCGGCGGCCGCCGGCCAATGGACCACGCAACTGCCGAAGCAGGCCGAGCCGCCGCCGCAGCAGGCGCAGTCGAAGGACGACAACTGGATCAGGCTCAATCTCGAAGCCCCGGCGCGCAAGGCGCTGCTCGATCGGAGATAGCTGGCTCTAGTCGCTGGGCTTTCTGGGCGCGGCCGTCGAGCGGCGCACGATCAACTCCGGCCGCAGCAGCACGTCGGCCGAGACCTCCTGGCCGTTCATCCGGGCGAGCAGCACGCGCGCTGCCTCGATGCCCATCTCGCGCTGGCGGATCCGCGCGGTGGTGAGCGGCGGGCTCACCATGTCCATGAACGGCGCGTCGTTGTAGCCGGTGACCGACATTTCCTCGGGGCAGGAGACGTTGCCTTCCTTCAGCGCGTCGTAGCAGCCGAGCGCGAGCAGGTCGTTGGCGGCGACGATGGCCGTGGTGTGCGGCGCTTCGCCGAGCAGCCGGAGACATGCGGCGCGGCCGGCCTCGCGGGTGAAGGCTTCGGCCTCGATCACCGTGGGCTTGCGGCCGGCCGGCACGCATTCGGACATCGCAAGCTGGAAACCCCGCGCGCGCATCGCGCCGGTCGAAAGCCAGCCAGGCCCCGCGATGTGGGCGATGCGGCTGTGGCCGAGCGCGGCGAGATGGCGGACCGCGAGGCCGATGCCGCGAATGTCGTCGTTGATGACGGCGGGCGCTCGGCCGGTTTCGTCGGTGCGGTTCATCAGAACCACCGGGGCCGGGGTGTCCGGCCGGTCGCCCAGAACCGGATCGTGCAGGGTCGCGTCGGCGAGGATCAAGCCGTCGACCTGACGCTCGATCATGGCCGACAGGATCTTCCGGTGCCGGGCCGGATCGTTCGCCGAGTTGGCGACGATCGTCATGTAGCCCTCCTGCAGGAGGGTGGATTCGATGCCCTCCAGGATCGGCGGGAACAGCAGGCTCGCGATATCCGGCACGATCACGCCGACCACGTAGGAGCGCCGTGTCCGCAGACTCGAGGCAACAGTGTTGGTCCGGTAGCCGAGCCGCTGCGCGGTTTCGAGGATGTGGGTCGCGATCTGCGCGTTGACCCGGTGCCGGGTCCCGGGCTTGAGCGCCCGGGAGACGGTGGAAAAGTGCACCCCGGCCGCCTGGGCGACCTCCTTGATCGTGATCGGGCCGGTCCGTTCGGAACCCTTCATTTTCGCTGTGCCTGCATGGCCTTCCTGTGGAAAAGAGCCTGATTTGGCAAACGATTGCAACGCAATAGATGGTTAAAACTGTTGATATCGAGGCCTCTAGACTAGTCCTTCGGCAGGGTTTATGCAAACGTTTGCATAACAGGAGAGCAGCCATGGCACCCCGGATCAGCTACGTCGACCCCGCCACCATGAACGACAAGGCCATGCTGGATGAGCTGGATCGCTGCCGGCGGGAGGGCACGCCCAGGCCGGAGAGCCAGGCGGTCCGGGCGCATGTGCCCAAGGCGTTCTGGTCCTTCGCCAACACCTGGCGCGACGTGTTCCACACCGGCGTCGCCGATCACGCCATCAAGGAGCTGTGCCGGCTCTACGTCTCGCGCTCGGTGCTTTGCGAGTTCTGCGGCAACCAGCGCTCGATCAAGGCGACCAAGGCAGGCGCGGTCGAGGCGGACTATCTCGACCTGATCAACTTCGAAGCGTCGACCCGTTACGATGACAAACAGAAGGCTGCGCTCGCCTATGCCGAGTGCATCACCTGGGACCTGCCGTCGACCGATGCCTTGTGGACCCGGCTGCACCAGCACTTCTCCGAGCCCGAACTGGTCGAAATCGGCTATTTCATCGCCATCACCATGGGCCAGCAGCGCTGGCTCAGGACGCTCGACATCGAGCACCACCAGATCCTCGCCGGCACCGACGGCTCGATGGCGCCGGGCTTCGAGGACATGGAGGCGCTGAAGCGCTCCAAGTCCGACCCGAACTACTGGGCGAAAAAGAAGGCCTCGCCGAGCTCGTCGGCGGCGTGATCGAGCGGCCGTACCGGCTTCCGTATTGCCCCGTTGGCAAATTTTGCGGATGCTGGGGGGCGGCGCCCGGCCGGGCGATTCAGGGGCCGGGGCCGGCGACGGCAGGAGGAGCAAGTCCATGCGCGCTTCGTTGAAACAGGCAGCCATCGTCCTCGCGGCGATGTTTGTGGTCGCGACGCCTGCATCCGCCCAAGGGTGGTACGAGCGCTCCGGGCCGGTCTATGACGGCCCCTACTATAACGGGCCGTACTACACGGGTCCGTACAAGGGCGCCTTCGCGCGGCTCGCTCATCCGGATGAGAGCCGCTGCCTGATGGAACGCCGCGCGCGGCAGCCTTCCTGGGGCTGGTGGGGGGGCTCCGACTGGGCTGGGCGCTCGATCTGGGGCACGGGCAGTTACACGGTCCGCGTCTGCCGATAGCGCCGGCAGCGATCCGCGCCGCGCGCGGACGGCCGACGCTCCCGAATTCTGGAACGGACCCGCGCCGGACCGAACCGGCCAGGCGGGCGAAAAATATCGGGAGGAAGGCATGATCCGCACGCCGGTCTGCGATCTGTTGGATATCGAGCATCCGATCGCGCTCGGCGGCATGGGGTCGGCGACCTCGCCGGAACTGGTCGCCGCGGTGTCGAAGGCCGGCGGGCTCGGCGCGCTCGGCTGCCACTATCTCACGCCCGAGCAGATCGAGCAGCGCGCCGGCGCAATCCGCCGCGAGACCAACAAGCCGTTCGGCCTGAACTTCCTCGTATTCGATACGCGCGAGGACAGCTTCGCCGCGGCGCTGAAGCTTCGCCCCGCGGTGATGCAGTTCGCCTGGCCGAAGCCCGAGCAGGACCTCAAGGCGTTCTTCGACCGCGCCCACGAGGCCGGCAGCAAGGTGACGCACATGGCGGGCTCGGTGCCGGAGGCGGTGCGCGCCGCAAAGGCCGGCGCCGACGTCATCATCGCGCATGGCACCGAAGGCGGCGGTCACGTCGGCTTCATGGCCAGCATGCCGCTGATCCCGATGATCGTCGACGCGGTTGCGCCGGTCCCGGTGCTGGCGGCGGGCGGGTTTGCCGACGGGCGGGGGCTCGTCGCTGCGCTCGCGCTCGGCGCGCAGGGCATCCTGCTCGGCACGCGGTTTCTCGCCACCGTGGAATCGCCGCTGCATCCCAACTTCAAGCAGGCGATCGTCGACAGCGACGGCCACGACACGCAGCTTTCGGTGATCCCCGATCTCGCCTCGGGGCTGGTGTGGCCCGGCGCGATGACCCGCTCGCGCCGCAACCGCTTCGTCGAGCGCTGGTCCGGCCGCGAATGGGCGCTGCGGCAGGCGCGTGCAGAAGCCTATGCGGGCTTGCAGGAGGCGCGCCGGACCGGCGACGTCGACGAAGGTCCGCTGTCGATGGGTCAGGACGCGGGACTGGTCCACGACATTCCACCTGCGGGCGAGATCGTCGCGCGCATTGCGCAGGAGGCCGAGCAGATCCTCAAAAATAGATTGCCCGGGCTGATGGTATCGTCGTGACGCCCGGCGGCGCCAAAGCCCGCGCCGGTTACCGCTGCGCGCGCGCGATTCACTCGCGTTTCTCTTCCAGACTATTTTCAAACTCGCATCGGCATCGCCGCGCGATTGCGCGCGCGGTGCTCAATCGTTTTGCAAGGACGCGCGCCACGCCCGAAAAGCGGGTCCGGATATGGCCAGGCTCTGCACGATTTTCGATCGCCGGGCGCGTCGCGGAAAATCGCCGGCGAATTTGCATTCAATCCAACCGGCGTTTGCCGGAAATTTTGATCCGCATGTTTTGCGAAAACGCGCCGGGTCTTTCGCTCAAAGGCGCGCGCACACCGGCAACAACCTGATCGGCGGCGGCGACGGCAAGGACACCGTCGAGTTCGACACCCGCGCGACGACAGACATTCAGGCGTTCCAGACCTTCGGCGGCGTGACCATCGTCACCTTCACCGACGGCCAGAAGGCCACGATGCTCGACGTGCAGGAGCTCGTGTTCACCGACGACGAAATCCATCTCTGACCGGGATGACATGCGGAGCCGGGCGCCGGCGTCCCTTGGGATACGGCGCCCGAAACATTTGTTGTTTTGCGCCGGTGCGATCGGAGAAAACCGGAGCCGGGCTGCCGAAAAATTAGGCAGAGCCCCGCCTTATTTGTCGTAAACAATTTACTAACAAATCCCGTCTAATTGATTGCAACGTCTGATTTCAAAACGACACGCCTTCGACGAGCCGTTTCACAGATGACGACTAAATTTAAGGGCGTCGATCTCGACGGAGATCTGGAACGGATTATTCCGCATGTCGCGACCGCGGAGGAATACGGCGGCGCGCTCCAGCACCTGCAGACGGTGTGGGACAACCTGACCCTGCTCGGGCAGCTGTCCGGCACCGGCACCGACATGACCGAAACGCGCCGCGCGTTCAGCGATCTCGCCGGCAGCCTGCTCAACCAGCTTGGCCGCGAGGCGCTCAAGAAGTGCCTTCAGGACCACAGCGCCAAGGCGCAGGTGGCGATCAACATCCTGGTGCGAAACCTGTTCGAGCGCACCGCGGATATCGGCTTTCTTTCGAGCGACGAGGAAATCCGCACGTTCCTGCGCCGGAAGGCCGCCGGCCAGGACGCCGACGTGGATGCGTTGCGCAAGCGCTTCGGCGAATATGTCCGCAAGTACTCGGTCTATTCCGACATCGTCGTGCTGAATACGTCGGGTCAGGTGCTGGCGCGCCTGGATGCCACGGTGCCGATGACCGTCAGCCAGGATCCCGCGATCCGCGCGGCGCTCGATACGACGGCGGCCTATGTCGAGACCTTCCACGAAACCGACCTGGTCGCCGGCGGCAAGCGCGCGCTGATCTATTCGTTTCGCGTGACCGACCACGACGGCGCGATCCTCGGCGTCCTCTGCCTCTGCTTCAGGTTCGAGGACGAGGCCCGGCTGATCTTTTCGAATCTCGCCGGCGCCGGCGACTGGAACGTCATCACGATCCTGGACGACACCGGAACCGTCATCGCCAGCTCCGAGCCGTATCACGTTCCGGTCGGCGCCAGCCTCGCGCCCGTCCTCGATGCCGAATACCGCATCGTGCGGTTCGGCCCGATGGAGTACGTCGCCGTCACGCGGGCGGCGCAGCCCTATCAGGGCTATGGCGGGCCCGGATGGTGCGGGCACGTGATGGTGCCGCTGCAGCATGCGTTCAATGCCAACGCGGCGAAAGACCTCGCCAATGTCGAGGCGTCGGTCATCGAGCGGGTGATCCACACGTCGCAGCTTTTCAATGCCGACATCCGCGCCATCCCGCCCAAGGCCAACCACATCCAGCGGGAATTGAACCGCTCGGTCTGGAACGGCGACATCCGCCAGGGATCGTCACAGGGGAGTTCGACGCAAGGCAGCTCTTCGGAGGGGACGAATGCGGCATTCGCGAAGATCCTGCTGAAGGAGATCAGCAGCACCGGCGCCAAGACCAAGTCGGTGTTCGAAGGCGCGATTGCCGACCTGCACACCACGGTCGTGACGTCGCTGTTGCACGACAACGAGTTTCACGCGGGCCTCGCCATCGACATCATGGACCGCAATCTCTACGAGCGCGCCAATGATTGCCGGTGGTGGGCATTGACCACGGCCTTCAGCGAACCGCTCGCACGCGGGCAGCTCACGGACCAGGACCGGTCGGCGGTCGGGGCCATTCTTCGCACCATCAACGGCCTCTACACCGTCTATTCGAACCTGATCCTGTTCGACCGCTCAGGGATCGTCATTGCCGTTTCCAATTCCGCCGAAAGCGAACTCGCCGGCACGGTGCTCCGCGACGAGTGGGTTTCGCGCATCCTGTCGCTCAAGGGCGAGCAGGCCTATGCGGTGTCGTGCTTCGAGCCGACGCCGCTCTATGGCGGGCGGCCGACCTACATCTACGGTGCCGCCATCCAGGACCCGCGCAGGCTTTCCGTCGTCGGCGGGATCGCCATCGTGTTCGATTCCGAGCCGCAGTTTTCCGCCATGCTGACCGACGCGCTGCCGCGCGACGCCGCGGGCGTCGTGAAGGACGGCGCGTTCGGGCTTTTGGCCGGGCCGGACGGGCGCATCATCGCCTCCTCGAGCGACAGGTTTCGCCCGGGCGATACGGTGTCGGTCGATCCGGCCTTCCTGGGCCTGTCGCCGGGGGGACGCCATGCGGGCTTCACGGTGCTGGGCGACAGCTATTACGCCGTGGGGGCTACGGCATCGTCGGGCTATCGCGAGTACAAGGGCGAGGGCGATCACTATCGCAACGAGGTTATCGCGCTGGTCTTCACGCGGATCTGCGACGCCGCCGGCCAGGTCAGCCGGCCGCAGGCCAAGCTGCTGTCGATCCGGTCCGACCGCGCCCAGGCTGGCGACAAGGAAAGCATCGCGACCTTCACCGTCGGCGACCGGATCTTCGCCGCGCGCACGAGCGAGATCGTCGAGGCGGTCGACGGCGCGGCCATCATGCCGATCCCGTTGATGCGGCCCGGCATGCGGGGCTGCTTCATCTATGAGGGCACGGCGCTGCCGGTGTTCGACCTCGCGCCCGTGCTGGGCAAGGCGGTTGCTCCGGATGACGAGCAGACGTCGACCCAGCTCGCCGTCATGGTCACGTCCGATGGCACACGCTTCGGACTGGTGGTCGAGGCGCTGGGCGAGATCGCCGAGGTGTTTGAGGATCGGCTAACCATGCTGCCGGCGATGGTTTCGAAGGACTATATGTTCGCCGAAGCGACGCTGACCCTGAAGGACATTAACGACAACGAGTCGATCGTCGTGCTCAGCGCCGATCGGCTCTACGCCAATCTGTCCGGCGCGGTTGCCAGCACCGAAGCGGCCTAGCCCGGCTGCCAAAAATCTCTCTGCGGTCATTCCGGGACGCCGCGAAGCGGCGGGCCCGGAATCCAGAAAAGCAGGGAATCCCGATGTCCTGGATTCCGGGTTCGCGCCTTCGGCGCGCCCCGGAATGACACTCTGAGGTTTCAGCGGCCTGCTGGCGCGGGTTCACCCGCTGCCTCTCGGGCCCGCTACACTTTCATTACCTTAACGGCACGAAGCGCTTCCACCTTGGCGCGCATTAGCAGCGCGGCAATCCGCTTGCGGTAGCATTTTCGGAAAATCGCCAACGATTGACCGACGAGACGGGGATGCTTGCGAATTCTGCAATGGCCGCCGAGGCGGCCCGGGCGGTGGGTACGCCGCCCGGGGCCGACAGCATGGCCGCCTACTGGAGCGACTGGCAGCGCGGCGAATATCCGTCGACGCGCTCGGCCTGTGCGCGCTCGCATCTCTCGCAGCTGACGCTGCAGCTTTCGGCGGCGGTGCAATCGAGCATCGACGGCGACAAGCTGCTCAGCGGCTTCGACAGCCTGGTGCGGCAGGCGACCGCGGGCGCGCATTTGTTTGCCTCGCTCGCCGGCAATCCTTCCGCGCTGCGGACCCTGCTCCAGCTGGTGGCGCTGGCGCCGCGACTGACGCCCGCCATCGCGTGCCGGCCGGACGCATTCGACGCGTTGATTGCGGACCGGCCCTCCGCCGACATGATGCCGATGGACGACCTGGCCCGCGCGCTCGCGGTGCTCAAGTCGGACAACGATGCCGGGCATTTCGCGCGCATCCAGCGCTTCACGCGGGAGCACCAGTTCCTGATCGGCGCCCGCGCCGTGCTGGGCTGGATGCCCATCGCCGAGGCGGAACGCGCCTATTCCAAGCTCGCCTTTGCCGTGGTGCACGAGGTGATCCGCCTGGTCGAGCGCCGGCTCGTCAATCTGCACGGCCGGGTCGCGGGCGCCGACTGGGCGCTGGTGGCGCTCGGCAAGTTCGGCGGCTTCGAGCTCACGGCGACGTCCGACCTCGACCTGATGCTGGTCTATCAAAGCCCGGACGACGCGCCCGCCTCGAGCGGGCCGCGGTCGCTGCCGGCGACGCAGTATTTCAACCTGCTGGCGAAGAACGTCATTGCCGCGCTCGGCGCGCAGGACCGCGACGGGGCGCTGTTCGAGGTCGATTTCCGGCTGCGCCCCTGGGGTAGCAAGGGGCCGATCGCCACCCAGCTTTCGACCTTGCGCGACTATCTCGAGCAGGAGTCGTGGACCTACGAGCACATGGCGATGACGCGTGCGCGCGTCGTCGCGGGCCCCGCGCGCTTTTCGACGGCGATCGAGGAGGTGATCCGCGGGGCGTTGTACCGGTCGGCCGCGCGCCGGCAGTTGCGGACCGACATGCTGGAGATGCACACGCTGGTGCACACCGCAAAAGAGACCGAAAATGTCTGGGACGTGAAGCACGTCCGCGGCGGCATGATCGACATCGAGTTCATCGCGCAGTACCTGATGCTGCGGCACGCGAACGCGGCGCCGGACCTGATCCATCCGGCGACCGCCGATGCGCTGTCGCACCTCGGCCAGGCGGGGGTGCTCGCGGCCTCCGACCGCGACGAGCTTTCCGGCGCGCTGTCGTTGTTCAAGACCGTGCTGCAGGCAGCCCGCATCGCCTGCGCGCCGGGCGAATTGCCCGAAACCATGTCGGGCGCGTTTGCGCGGCAGCTTCCGGCAATGCTGGGCGAGGCGGACTTTGCCGCACTGGAAGCCAAGCTCGGCCGCGTCCAGAAATCCGTCCGCAAGGCCTTCGTCCGGCTGACCAAAGGTTAAGTAGCGCCGCCGCCCCTTAGGGCTTGATCCAGCTTGATTGAAACATGAGCAGCGAGGGCGGTGAACTCCCTCTCCCGTGGGGAGAGGGTTGGGGTGAGGGCGTTCGGACCCTCGATAGACCGTACCCCCTCACCCGCCGCGCTTCGCGCGTCGACCTCTCCCCATGGGAGAGGTGAACGGAGCAAGCGGCGCGAATGATTCAATCTCGTTGGATCAGACTCTAGCCCGCAGTCCTGCCAACCGTGAACACGATGCGCGGCATGCCGCTGTCGCTGGCCCACGCCGCTTCGACCTCCGCCAGCGGAACAGTCTTCGTCTCGAAATCGAAACTCTGTTCGGCTGCCGCGTGCAGCACATCCCGGATGGCCCCGACGATGCCCTTCATCGGCACGCTGCCGATGCCGCTTCCCATCATCTCGATGGTGGAGGAACGCACCGCCGAAGCGGGAAGCGTGATGTTGGCGCCGCCGGAGTTGCCGACCTGCACGAAGCGGATCGGTATGCCCTCCGGCCCGGCCTTGGCGCCGGCGATCAACAGGCGTTCGGCGCTCCGGCCCCAGAGATAGTCGAGCACGACGTCGACGCGGCCGGCGAAATGCTTCTTGAAGCCGGCATCGAGCGCGTCGGTATCTTCACCCAGGGTCATGGTCTCGTCGGCGCCGAGCGCCTTCAACGCCTGCAAGGCCGCGGCGTTGCGGCCCGTGGCAATGACCTTCTTCGCGCCGAGCAGCTTCGCGATCTGAACGGCGAGACGTCCGGACGTTCCGGTCGCGCCGTTGACCAGCACGGTTTCGCCCGCGGCCAGCCGGGCGCGTTCCCGGAGCGCCGCCCACGACGAAAGCCCCGGATTGGCGATGGCGGCCGCGGTGATGTCGTCGAGCCCGTCGGGCAGCGGCACGCATTGCGAGGCGGGCACCGCGGCAATCTCGGCCATGCTGCCGTAGGGCGCCCGCGGCAGGATGAAGTAGACGCGGCGGCCGTCGTCGGTGCGGCCGACGCCGTCGATGCCTGCAACAAACGGGAAATCGCCCGGCGCGCTGTAGTGGCTGCCGGAGACGCGGCCTTTCACCACCGGGCTCAGCGCCGCGGCGGTGACGGCGATGCGGTGTTCGCCGGCGGCGGGCGCGGGCTCGTCGAAGTCGGCGTAGACCGGGACGCTTCCGGCGCGCAAGACGACCGCCGCTTTCATGGCCGGATTCCTGTTCGTTCTCGCGAGCGGTCGCGCCGCGCGCCGGTGTCTCACGTCGGCAATCTATCGAACCGGAGTGGAAGGTTGGAGCCGGGAAAATACGACTCATTCCACTTGAACAGGGACGCCATTGGCGTATATATGCCGTCTGTGCCCCGAAAACTTCTGACCGTTGCGGAAACCCCGCTTTTCGTGCGTCAGGCCGAAGCGGTCTGGAGCGAGCCGGAACGCGAGGCTTTTGTCGACTTCATCGCCGCCAACCCCGAGACCGGCGATGTCATCCCCGAAACGGGCGGCGTGCGGAAGGTTCGGTGGGCGCGGGCGGGTACCGGCAAGCGTGGCGGCGCGCGGGTGATCTACTTCTATCACGACGCCGACAAGCCGCTGTACCTGCTGCTGGTCTATGCCAAGGCGCGGCGCGAGGATTTGTCGGCAGACGAGAAGAGGACGGTGCGCGCGTTCTCGGCTCTGCTCAAGAAAGGAACGTGAAAGGAACCAGGTCATGGGCAAGTTCGCAAAAGAGTTGATCGAGAGCCTTTCGCAAGCGGCGGCGCATGCCGAGGGCCGCAGGGTCAAGGGCGTGCGCGTCACCAAAGTGGAAACCCCCGACGTGCGCGCGATCCGCCGTTCGCTCCGCATGTCCCAGCACCGTTTCGCCGCGGCCTATCGCATTCCGCTTCCGACTCTCAAGAACTGGGAGCAGGGACGGCGCACGCCCGACGCGCCGGCGCTGGCCTATCTGCTCGCGATCAAGCGGCGTCCCAAAGAGATCATGGAGGCCGTCTCCTAGCGCATGTCCCGGAAAAGTGGGTACCGGTTTTCCGAAAAGGACATGCGCAAACGCAGGAATCTAGAGCGCATCCCGGTTCATCTTAACCGGGATGCGCTCTAGGTGTTCGCGCCAGAGAGCGCGGCTTCGGCCGGGGCCTCGATTGCCACCGATGCTCCGTTTGTCCGAGTCAGAATTGCCCGCGTCCCTGGATAGGCGGCGAGCAGCGCTGGCGCAAAGGACTCGCCGGCGGCGCAAATGGCGGTGGCAAGCCCGTCCGCGACCGTCGCTTTCGAACTGATCGCTGACACATCGACGAGGCTGTTGGTGCTTGCTCCGGTGTGCGGGTCAAAAATGTGGTGGAAACGCCCGGTCGGCTCGAAAGTCGTGCCATAGCCACCGGAGACGGCAAGGGCCATGTCCTCGAGTTCGACCCTGCGGTCAATTCTGTTGGCGGCGCTGCGGATCCCAAGCTGCCAGGGCCGCCCCTCCGGATGACGACCGAGGGCACGGGATTCGCCGAGATTGACCAGGGCGCTTTCGCAGCCTTCATTGCGCAACATGTCGGCGATGACGTCCGTGACATGACCCTGCGCAATGCTGTTGAGAGTGATTGCCATGCCTGGACGCAGGAAGCCGATGGCGGCCGCGCCGCAGTCGATCTGGCGGAAATCCACAAGCGAGTCTGCAATGGCGCGGGCGCGCGCCGCGATGTCCACCTGGACATCCCTGCGCGACCAGAAATGCGCCTCGAAAAGCCGCCAGAGCGGCTGCACCGAAATGTCAAACGCGCCGCCGCTCAACCCGCCGAGACGCTGGCTCTCCTCGACCAGTCGGCGCAGTTCGGGCGACGGCTTCGCCAGTCGTCCGGCTTCGTTGAGCCGCGATATTTCGCTGTCCTGCCGATAAAGGCTGAAGATCCGTTCGAGGCGATCGATCTCGCGGCGGACACGGAGGATCGTCCGCTGCGCAAATGCGGCGTCGGTGTGCCACACGGTGAGTTCTGACGCTGCGCCCAGCACCTCGCCGTGCCAGCCGAACAACTGGCCCTTCGGCGCGGTCGCGCGTACCGCCGCGATCATCACCGGCAAGCCGGCAGCCGCCGCGATGACGCGCAAGGCGCGCCGGCGCGTCAGGCGGGGGGCCAAGTTGGGGGCCATGCGACCGGGCACGGACGTTCCTGGACCGGCTGAAACCGTCCTGTCAGGCATTTCCCACCGTGACAGGAGCGGGCGCTCCCGCGCCGCGCAGCTTGGCGTCCCGAACCAGCGGCGGGCAGCGCGCCTCGTCGAAATACTCGACCTGGCAATCGAGACACTGGAAGCACTCCGCGGTGACGATCCTTCCGGTCGTCTCGATTGCGCCCACCGGACAAGATCGTTCGCACAGATGGCAAGGGTTGCCGCACTCGGGCCGGCGCTTGAGCAGATCGATCAGGTGGAGGCGATCGAGGACGGCGAGCACGCCGCCCAGTGGACACAGGAACCGGCAGTAGGCGCGCTCGCAGGCCAGCCCGATTGCCAGCAATGCGCCGGCGTAGAGCACATAGGGCCAGGCGCGGGTAAACTTCGAGATGATGGCCGTCTTGAACGGCTCGATCTCGGTCGAGACGGCGGATGGGTCTATCGCCGTTATCACCAAAGCCGGAACGGCCGCGGCGGCAATGTACTTGCCGATGCGCAATCGCTTTTCGAGTTGAGCGGACGGCTGCCATTGCGGCACGCCCAGTGCGCGGGACAATTGGCCGAGCAGTTCCTGAAGGGCCCCGAACGGACACAGCCAGCCGCAGAACACACCGCGCCCGATCAGCACGACCGAGACCAGCGTATAGATCGCGACCATGACCATGAGAGGTTCGGCCAGATAGAAGCCTATGTCGACCTCGCTGAACGGCCCACGGACGTAATTGATCGCATTGACGATCGAGAGCTGCACACCTGCGGTCCAGCCGAGCCAGACCAGAACGACCACCAGGAATGCGTTTCGCACCAACCGATGCGCGAGGCGGAAGCGCACCAGCGTCGCCTGGAATACAAAGATCAGGGTGAGCAACGAAAGAAGCACGGCGAGGATCGCAATATTCAGACGATTGTCTCTCCATGCCTCCACCCAGGCAGCGACGGGTGGCGGCTCGGGCATCAGGACGTGAAAGTCCGGTATCTTGTAGTCGAGCCCGAACGCGACCCTCACCGGCGCCGCACCGGCGCCATTCACCAGGAGCTCCAGCCGCCACGGCTTGAGCGGATCGAAGCCCGTTTCCGGCGCCAGTGCGAGCAGCGCGGCATGTTGCTGTCCCCGGACGCCCTCGCCGCCGGGGCGGGTCGGCAGCCGTCGAATGCCGTCCCGTTCGAAGTCGATGGCTTGTCCGTTCTGAACCACCCGCAGGCGGGCGAAGCGCCGGCCGTCGGCCGACCGGTGCTTCAGGTCGAGAAAGTCGTAAGGCCCGTTGGCGGCGACAAAGATGACCTGGGCGCCGAACGGCATCACGCGCAGGTATTCTTCGAAACTCTGCAGACCGAGCAGATTGCCGCCGATCGCGCGCGGCGTAAACAAGCCGGCCATGAACTCGACATAGAGATCGTCTGGCCTGCCGAGCGGCACATCGAGCGTGGTTTCCGAAGCGCCCGCTGCCGCAAGTGCCGTCGCGACTTCGCCCGATGTTATCCGTCGGCGCGAGATTGCGCCCGTCGCGAGGAGTTCCTCCCAGGACATGGGGTTGAAGCTGTCGGCGTCGAGGGTTGGAACCGAAACCATTCCGCCCGCGCCGCGCGCGCGCAGCACCAGCCTCGCGCTCGCGGCCACGGCAGCGCGCATGGCGCGCGCGCTGACCGTCGCACCGGCGACGAAGTCCGGCGGCAGCATATCGGCGCTGCTGCGAAGCGGCCGGCCGGCTTCGCGGGCCAGGAAGGTGTCGAGCAGGCGCTCGCGCCGGGTGTCGTTCAGGATATAGGGCTCGTTGTGGAACACCACCTTGGCGCCGGTGATGCGCCCCTTGAGATCGACGCCGGCGATCGCATCGAACGGCGTCGCCGTATAGCCGAGCGCTGCAACGATATCGAGGGTTGAAAACACATAGGCGACGATCTTGCCGCCCTGGTAGACCGCGATTGCGGGCGGCGAACCTTCCTCTGCGCCCAGCCGTTCGGCTCCGGGATGGACCACCGCCATGACGGCGGGCGTCAGCCGCTCGCGCAGCTTGCCTTTTTCGGCCAGGGCCGGTGAGGCGAAAACGAGTGCCATGAACACGACGCAGATTACGGACCGGCAACCCGATTTCATGAGTTCGACAACGTGCATTGAAACGTTGTGCGGACGAAGGCGTTGATCGGCCCCCACGGGATGGTCCATGTGGAATGTTAGGTTGGGCGTGACGGTTGGTCCAGCGTGGCGGACGGAATTGATGGGTGTGGTGCAGCCGGCCATGCCGCGAACGCAGGCATGAACACGCCGGACACGCATGTCTGAAGTGCGATAGGGTCGCTGCCACGCCATGAGCGCGTTCACGCGCGTCTCGAATACGCCATCAGCGCGTTCGCGCGCGTCTCTAACACGGTATGACAGGGAGGCCATCAAGCCATGTCTGACTTGCACATGTCTGACTTGCGCATGTCGGATTTGCGCCATGCCGGCCCGGGCGGTCTCAATCTGCTGACCGCGCTGGAAGCCGCGCAGCAGCTTGCATCGGGCTCGACGACCTCGGTCGCCCTGGTCGAGGCCTGTCTCGCCCGCATTGACGCGCGCGATCGTGACATCCACGCATGGACCTATATCGATCGCGAGAACGCGCTGCGTCAGGCGCGGGCGCGCGACAGCGAGCAGCGCCGCAGTCCGCTGCACGGCATCCCGGTCGGCATCAAGGATATCTTCGACACCCACGACATGCCGACGGCCTACGGCTCGCCGATCCACGCGGGCCATCAACCGGCCAAAGACACCGTCGCGGTCGCGTTGATGCGGCGCGCAGGCCTGGTGATCCTCGGAAAATGCACGACCACGGAATTCGCAAGCCCGGTGCCGGCCGGCGTCCGCAATCCGCACGATCTCACCCGCACCCCGGGCGTGTCGTCGAGCGGGTCCGCGGCAGCCGTCGCCGACTACATGGTGCCGCTCGCGATCGGCTCCCAGACGGGCGGATCGACGATCCTGCCGGCCGCGTACTGCGGCATCGTCGGCTACAAGCCGACCCTCACCGGAATCGATCGCGGCAATGTCCGTCACCTGCGCCCGACGCTCGACACCATGGGGCTGCTGGCCCGAAGCATTCCGGATATCGCAGCCCTGCATGCCGTGCTGTGCGGCGGCGCGGGCGCGGCGCCCGCAACAGGCATTCGCCAGTTGCGCATCGGCGTCTGCCGCACCAACGCCTGGCCGGACGCCCAGCCCGAAACTGTCGAGGCGCTCGAAAGCGCCGCTCGCTCGCTCGCGAATGCGGGCGCGACCTTGAGCGAGACGCCGTTGCCACAGGTTTTCGACGGCCTCGAGGAGACCTTCGGCGTGATCTCGACGGTCGAAGCGTCGCGCGCGCTGATGGTCGAGGCCCGCGATCACCGGCCGAAACTGAATTTCTGGATCAGGAATTCACTCGATGCCGCCGCGCGCCACGACCCATCCGTGTTCGACCGCGCCCAGCAGCACGCCGTCGCGTGCCAGAAGGCCTTGGCCGTGATGTTCCAGCGGTGCGACGTCCTGATCGCGCCGAGCACGAGCGGCGAGGCGCCCGCCGATCTGGTGTCGGTGTCGAGCTCGGCTTTCAACCGGGTGTGGACGTTGATGCACGTGCCGTGCCTGACCATCCCGGCGTACAGCGGCCCTAACGGAATGCCGGTCGGCGTTCAGGTTGTCGGGCCGGTCGGGAGCGACGTCGCGACCATCGCGGCCGCGCAATGCATTGCCGATGTGGTAATGAAGAGTGCGTGAGATCTCCGGTCTGGGCGAACAATCGTGTCCTGGCGAGGCCGACAGCTTGGCGCGGACGACGACGGAAGTGGAAAGCTGAGTAAGAAACTTGGAAGTCATCGGTTGGCTGGGGGACTTGGACACGTATCGATCTCTGTGCCTCGCGCCGCCCCAGGAAGTTCGGTTGGTATTTGAGCAGTTAAGAGCCTTCGGCAGCAACACTTGAGTTTGCTTGAACGGGGGCGGTTCTCCGCCACTACTTCTTCGGCAAGGTCTTCACGTAGCCGAGGGCCATCGTCACCCACGCGGCGAGCGCACGCGGTTTGCATGCCGCGGCTTCGACGAATACGAAGCCCCCGAGCCGTCGTCCCCCCATCTCGACGACCGAGGCGCCCGCCCGCGGAAGCGCTCTGGGCTCGTTCTCCTTGCCGACACGGAACATGAAGCGGTCGGCGCCGTCGCGAGTGCGGTCGACACCGCCCAGCATGTTGCCGTTCACGAGCAGGCAAAGCCCTCCCATCATCCGCTTCTCGGAAACGCCCCGCACGCCCTCAAGCGCGTCGCGAAGCCGTTGCGCGAGGCTCTCGTCGTAGGCCACGGTCAGGGCGTCCGCTTGCCGGCTTCGACCGCTTGTGGCCCGCCTTCCGGCATGATCGCGAAGGCAGGCAGCGCCGGATTCATGTGGTCCCAGGACGGGGCGCGGCTCGCATATACGATCATCTGCGGCTGAATGACGTTCGGATCGTCGAGCACCGAGGCGCGCGGAAACACAACGCCCGGCATGGCGGCGTTCTTGCTGTAGATGGGTGATCCACACTTTCCGCAGAATCCGCGACTGACGATGTTTCCGCTATCGGCGGCACGGTCATAGAAGGTGACCACGCCCGTCACCGTGAACTCCGCCTCAGGCACGACCAGATGGGTGCAGTGACCGGTCCCGCTCGACTTGCGGCAATCTACGCAGTGGCAATGCCCGACCACATGCGGGTCCGCCGAGCTGTTGAAGCGGACCGCCCCACAAAGGCACTCGCCGGAAAATCCTTTCGCCATGTCCGCCCTCCTTTTTCAAGTTGATCTGGGCAGGCTAGGCGATTAGATTGTAAGTTGCAAGTTACAAGTCATGATTCGAACAAGGAGGGGTTTCCCGACGTGGAACGCGACACCCGATCCGGCTGCCCCATCGCGACCACGCTCGACATCGTCGGCGACCGGTGGACGCTTGTGGTCTTGCGCGACTTGCTGACCGGAAAGAGCCGGTTCAATCAGTTCCTTGGATCCCCGGAGCGGATCACCACTAACGTCCTGACCGACCGCCTCGACATGATGGAGCGCGCGGGGCTGGTAACGAAAGCGCCGTATCAGGACCGCCCTAAGAGAATGGAATACTCGCTCACCCGGAAGGGAGAGAGCCTGCTTCCGGTCATGCAGGAAATGTGTCGCTGGGCTAACGCCCACATCCCGGGGACATGGACGCCGCCCGCTAGCTTCATGAAGCGGAAGGTTCGCTAGCTGCTCCGGAAGACTATTCCGGTGGATCCAAGAAATCGGAAATTTCCCTCGCAAATAGAGAACAAGACTCGAAATTTTTGCGAAGCGGTTTCAATGAAAGCAAACCGTTGAAATCGGGCGTCCTGCAAATTTTCCAGGGATTCAGCGGGATCTTGAGTGGCTGGGGGACTAGGATTCGAACCTAGAAAAACAGAGTCAGAGTCTGCTGTGATACCA
>Ga0247825_10000857_pt1 | contig 19688 bp, 13 predicted proteins | sample 13C_Vanillin_Day_FD_194413 | JGI IMG/M metagenome (GOLD analysis project Ga0247825, IMG submission 194413) | Soil microbial communities from agricultural site in Penn Yan, New York, United States - 13C_Vanillin_Day48 | ecosystem: Environmental > Terrestrial > Soil > Agricultural land | place...
CATACTGCACCGCCCCCAGGATCAGTTCACGGCCGAGTTCGATCGGAATCTCCACCGCAGGACGGTCGAACGCCGCGTAGTACCTACGGACGGCGGTGGGGATCCTGCCCGCATCCATGGTTTCGGGGTCACGGGTGTTCTTCACCCCCAGGCAGTGCACGTCGACCAGGTAGCCCCGCAGCGTCGCCCGACCACGCCGCCCCTCTCGTGCCACCAACACCTGCGCGAAGCCTTCGACCTCACCGGCGGGAACGTCCAGTTCCGCCCACTCCGGATGACCCTCGAGGCCCAGCCCGACACTCCAGCCACAATTGACCCAGCACCCCAGCACCCGCCCCAATCCTCGGGACGCGTCGGCCTCGGCAGCGATTCGGCGCACCAACGGCGCCACCACCGACGGCCGCACGCCCAGAGCACGCGCGATCACCTTCGGCGGGACACCCTGCTCCCACCGCCGCCGCACCTGCTCGACCAACTCCACATCGTCCATGGCATCCCATTCTGCGTCACCGATCGGGGAAGCTTCCGCGTCTGCACAATTCCGCACATGTTGGGCCAGGTGAACGGCCATGATGCCGATCGTCGGCGCCGGGCACGTCGGTCGCGGCGCACCACCACCGAACGGTCACCCGTCTCGCCGCGGGAATCCTCCCCCACGGATACTCACGCGAAATCAAGCAAGATCCAATGGCGAAGTCGACCAGACCCCGGGCCCCGCAGCAGCTTTAACTAAGTCCGGTCCGCCACTCAAGATTCCTCACCGCAGGTCAAGGCGCCGAGCGCACGGACGATTCGCTGGCAGAGGACACCCGGCGATCGTGCTGGCACAGCGCCAGCACGAACATCGCGACATGGTTGCGGGTATGCAGCCACGGAAACGGCTGCGAGACGATGTGCGCCCGCTCCAGCTGCTCCCACCGCGCCGCGCTGTCCGCAGCCGCGCCGGCGGCGGTCATCTCCCGCTCGTACAGCGCCCGCACCACGCCGGGGAGCGTGTCCATAGTCCCTCTCCTCCAGTCGGATTGGGTGGATAATCAGCAGCAGTCGCCGTCGGCGGCGGCCGGGCACAGGCCGGGTCCACCGCCACCACCAGCGCGAGCAGATCGTCGATCGCGTGCCCGATCCGCCGGTCCGCCAACTCGTACCGGCTGCGACGCCCCTCCGGCACCGCCACCACCAGCCCACACCCGCGTAGGCAGGCCAGATGATTCGACAGGATCTGCCGCGACACCCCGATCGACTCCGCCAACCCGGACGGATACCCCGGCCCCTCGCGCAGGCTCAACAGGATCCGGGTACGAGTGGCATCCGACAACGCATAGCCGAATCTCGACAACGCCTCGGCGAACGACCACCCCACCGGACACCAGAGGCCCTGCAACGCAGAGAACATCCGAGACCCTCGACGATGCACAGACGCCCCGAACAATCCGAAACGGAACTTTCAGCTGCTCAGCGTCCGCTGGCAGCTCGGCGGTTCTTCCTCTGGTCGGCGGGCACGTCGCGACAAAGCTCCGCGAGATCGCACTTGGAACACTTGTCTTCCCACACCGGAAGTCGAGGGAGATCGTTGTCTCGTAACGCGTCACCAGCGTCCTTGATCCGCCCTCGAACGGCTGTCAGCAGCGGATCTTCGACGAGCTCACGGATGGTCTTTCCTTGCTCGTCGAGGTTGAGGACCTCGATTAAGTCCGCACGCTCGCCCGTGAGTTCCTGATAACCCACTGCGTAGACGTGGAGCTGGTCGCGGGTGACATCCTCGTCCTGCGCCCGAGCTGTTGACTTGAAATCGACGATGGCGACCTCGTCACTATCGAGACGGCGAACCAAGTCGATCCGGCCATCGACAGTGATCCCAGGGGCCACATGTACCTGAATCTGCTTCTCGCTGTGAACCGTGCGCTCAAGGTCGTCGGCATGTTCCGTCAGGTAGCGCTCCACGGACTTGATCGCGGCAGCTCGCAGCGTGGCCTTCAACGCTGGATAGGCGTAGGGAGCGTGGAGGTGGCGGTCGACGAGATCCTCGGCCGCGCTCGGTCCGAGTAAATCACCGTCGAGTGCCCGCTTGTGAGCCTCGGCTAGGGCGTCATGCAATCCCTTTCCGTAGCCGAGTGCCTCGTGGATCGGCGCGTTGAAGCCGTACAGGAAGCGCAGCTTGAACTGGTAGGGGCACTCGAACAGATACTTCAGCTCGGAGAACGACAGCGTGACGTTGGGGGTCTCGCGCTTGGCTTGCGGATCGAGCCTGGTACCAGAGACACCAGGATCGCGGGTCAGGAACCAGGACTGTCTGGCACAGTGGTCATAGAAGGCTGAGCGCCGTCCGTACAGGCGGTTGCCAGGCACCGGCGAGTATGACACGAAGAGGTACTTCTGGGCTCGTGTCACCGCCACGTAGAACAATCGAATCTCGTCCTCGAAGGTTCCGCGATAGCGATCTGGGCTCGAGACTGCAGCGTCCGGGATCACGTGGAAGAGTCCTAGGCCGCCCTGCCGCTTCGCAGGGAACCGGTTGTTGCGAAGACATGGGACGAACACCACCGGCCACTGCATGCCCTTGGCTTGGTGGACGGTGGAGATCACTACGGCGTCAGGTGCCGCGTAGCCAACGTCGGCATCGGCGTCGGCGTAGTAGTCGGGCGCCTGGAACGTCAGCCAGTTGGCGAATGCCTTGTACTTCTGGGCGGGGTCGGTGTTGAAGGAGATCGCCTCGAAGTCCGAGATGGCCTGACTGAACTTCCCTAGCTGGTAGAAGACCAACTCCGCTCGAGCGGGGTCGCCCGGCAGGGTGTCCTCTCGAAGGGTCAGCGCCTCGAGAAACTCGAGGTACAGGCGCTGGATGTTGTAGACTCCCCACCGCTCGCCGCGATCGAAATCGCGGCCCTCGTCCAACACCCTCAAGGCGGCAGGCCAGTCACCGCCGGCCGGGACCAGGGAGGCGTCGTCGAACAGGGTGCGTAGGGCTGTCTCATCGATCTCATCCACGATGTACCGGAAGACACCGACGATTGCCTGAATCTCCGGGCTGTCGAACAATCGGTTCAGGCCCTTGATCACGAATGGGATTCCCCGCCGTCGCATCTCGTCGACGAGTGGACCGGCGTCCCCAGCGACGGAGCGGAAGAGCACCGCGCAGTCCGACCAAGAGAGCCCCCGCGGCTCAGCGCCGTGAATGTCCGAGAACGGAACGCCGCGCATCGCCTGGATGCGGTCACAGATCCAGGAGGCCTCGGCGTCCGGGGCTGGGAATTCCATCGCAAGCAGGTCACCGCGATCGAACCGCTGATGACCGGAGGCCACCATTGCCTTGGGCAGTCGCTCCCCCGCAGGAATCCGTTCCGCGACCGATCGGCCGACCTCAACGACGCCTTCCGTCGAACGGAAGTTGTCATCGAGCGTCACCTGCCGGACGCCCGAGTACCGGTCACAGAAGGTGACGATGTTGCCAACTTCGCTGCCGCGCCACTGGTAGATGGTCTGGTCGTCGTCGCCGACGACGCACAGGTTCGCGCCGAACTGCGTAAGCCCCTTGACGAGGCGTTCCTGGAGCGGGTTGACGTCCTGGTACTCGTCAACGACAACGTAGCGAATGTCTTCCCGGACGTGACGCTGGACGGCGTTCTCACCTTCGCCCTCTTCGCCTTCGAGGAACTGGACCGCAAGATTGATCATCTCGGTGAAGTCGAAGTAGGCGTGGTTGTAGAGCAGCTTCATGTAGTCCCAATGGGACTTAAGCACCCCCGCAGGAACGAGACTTTCATCGACGGTGTCCTCCCTGAGGACGCTCGTGGCCTGCATGTAGAGCTTCGAATGGACGAACCGCCTCAGGCGCGGGGTGCCAGGCGAGAGGGTTGGGCATTCTGTGAGGCCTGACTTCCGACTGTTCCTGTCGATGAACAGCCGGGTCGTGATGTCGTTCAGCACCGAGAATTTGAACGTCTCCGGCACGAGGCGCTGCACAAGGTCGAGCGCGTAGCCGTGCATCGTCCCGACGTACATCTCCGCGATGCCTTGCGTGATCACGCCCTCCTCTTCGAGCACCGTGCGGATGCGCTCCTTCAGCTCGGCCGCAGCCTTCTCGGTGAACGTAAAGGCGATGACATTGCGCGGCGCCACCCCGGGTCGAGAAAGGGTGGACGCGATCCGCTGGGAGATGACCTGGGTCTTGCCGGAGCCCGCGCACGCGATGATCTGCAGCGGCTCATCCAGACAGCCGATTGCTTCCTGCTGGCTAGCTGTATAGGGCGTCACCGCAAATCCCTCGGCGCAAGCAGGGTTTCTACACCCAGTTCGGAACCCGTGACTTCACGAAGGAACTCAGGTGAGAAGGGGCTGGCCGGCGTCATGTTTAGCCACTGCACGCACCCAAGCGCGTCCCGTAGGAAGCCTGGCGCCAACTCCTCTAAGGCCCGAGCGGACTGCCCCTGTGCGGGGTACTCGTACTGGGTCACGGTCATTGCGCCCGTCGATACCAGCATTCCGCCGCCGCTGGACCACGCTGCGTCGGCGACGCCGCTGCCGGAGTTCGCCAACGTCATGCTGCCCAGGTTGTGATGGACCGAATCACAGAGAACCGCGTACCGTTCGACAGCGTCGACCTGGTCCGGCTCCTCCGCCAACCCGGTCACACACTGGGTGATGTTGAAGGGGTCAAGCCGCTTAGCAGAAACTCCTGTCTCCGACAGCACGGCCCGAAGCGCGGGGTTCGTCGTCGCGAATCGTGCTCGGACAATGAGCCCAAAGAACTTCTCCCCCATCGGCACCCAGTTGTTCGGGGTCAGGGCAAGGGCGGTCTGCTGAAGTCGACGTTGGATCTCGTGGAGGAAAGCGTTCAGCTCGAACATGCTGCGGGCGACTGAGAAGAGCGCCAGAGGGTTCTCCGCCTCAGCCAGGGTAAAGAATGCGTCGACCAAGTACAAGTGCTTGACCTGGCTACTGACGCCGTAGTTCTCGCGTTGGATCATGCACATCTGGTGGAGGTGCTTGAGCGTCCGAACGTCTGACCCCCGTCGCGGGGACAGATCCAGAACCAGGCCGGGTTCCGGAAGCTGGAGCGGCCTGCCGACATGGGCATACCAGCCCTGTCGCCGGTCCTGAAGCTCAAAGAGCGCAAGTTCTCCGGGTGTTGATTCGGCCATAGCTCAGACCTCGAAGACCTTCATGACCTCGTCGCCGTAGTCGTTGATGACCTTGACTGCGATCTTGCCACTCTCGGGCTTCGGGAAAGGCCTCGAGACGGTCTGGTAGATCGACTCCCAGGCTGCCTCGTCGATGTCCGCCTTCAAGGCGGTCTTCAATCGCTTGTAGGGGTCGCTGCCGCCGGTGAAGTAGCAGTGTCGGACGAAGAAGGACTCTCCGTTGTAGTCGGTGTCGACCATCCAGAGGGCAATCTGACTGGTGTCGCTGCTTCTTACCTCGCCCTTGGTGGGGTCGTAGATGTCGACACCTCTAAGGTCGACGATGTAACCGTCGCCAGTGTCCGTGATCTCGATGTCCGGCTCGCCGAAAACGGTGAAGAGGTTGCCGGCGCCAGTCTTCTTGAGTTCCTCCCCCATCAGCAGGTCGGAGTTCATGCGCACCATGAGGACGGGCAGCTTGCCGAGCAGACGCGCGCCCTCGACCTGGGCGAACCCCTCGTCCGTCGCTTCCACGGTCACCCCGTCAGACTCTGTGATGTTGGTGACGTTCGGGTCGAAGGCGAAGCCAAGAATGCAGAGCAGATCGACACCCTCAGCCCGGATGGCTTCCTTGGCGGCGTTCTTCACGTACGAAGCGCTGACGGTGCCATACTGCGGCCCGACCGCGATCGCGACTCGGGATGGCTTGACGTGGTCCCCTGTCAAGACCTGCTCACCGATCGCCTGGACGTACGCACCGGCGTAGGTTTCGAACGCCGCGAACTTGATCCGCTCCGATTTGGTGCCGTTCTGGATGCCGGCTTTGGCGAGGTTGTCGAGGATCGACTGCTCGAAACTTGGCGAATCCGCGTCCTTGGCGGCCTCAGTCTCCGACGTTGGCTCCCCCCAACCCTTGAACGATAGAGCCCGGTGGGGGCTGAGCGATTCGACGGTGAACGGACCCGAGACCCGCACCTTCGATCTAGCCTGATAAGGCTTGTCGACGAGTACTTCGTAGTCCGAATGGCGCTTAATGGCCGCGTCAATCTCGGCACGGCTCGCCCCCACGTTAAGGTCGGGATTGTTCGCGATAGAACTCTGAGTGACATGCAGAACTCGCTCGTACACGAAGCCGTGTCTGATGTCGTTACCGAACGTTTGTCGCGGCAGCGAGGTCCCAGCTAACTCCTCCAATTTCGCGTGGCCCTCACTCGAGTCCACCAACAGGTACCACGGATACTGTGAGCCCATCAGTCGTTGGCGCGCCAACGCTAGGGCGACACGGGACGTATCGATGGTGATCCACCTGCGACCCCACTGCTCGGCGACGTGGGCGGTCGTCCCTGAGCCACACGTGGGATCAATAACAAGGTCGCCTGGGTCCGTGCTCATTAGCATGCAACGCTGCACGATTTCGGTGTTGGTCTGGACCACGTAGATAGGATCGACGGCTCCACCGAAACCCTGCCAGAGATTGCCAAGACGCCTCAGCGGGAAATCCTCGAAGTATCTGACGTAGCCGAGGGTCTTTCCCAGTGGCACCACGCGGTTCAAGGCGATCAGCTTCCCGAGCGACTCCTTGGGCGTACCCCACCAACGCCGGCCCGAGTTGTAGGTCTTTCCTCCCATTTCGACGTCATACTTGGCGCCGGGACCCGGCTTCGTAAGGTCACTCGCTTTGTAGGTGCGGCCGACCGGACGCACGGCGGGATCCGCCTTCTCCTCTCGCGTCAGGGACCTCCTGGTGCCGTCAGCCAACTCGATGTAGTTGAACCCCGCCTCCACCGGATCCTTTCGCTCAAACAGCGCCCGGTATTTGACCTGCTTCGAATCCTTCGCGTACCACACGAGGTAGTCGAATTGGGAAGCTACTCGAGATGTGGATTCCAGCCCGGTTGTCTTAGTGAAGGCAATTTGGGATTGGAAGTTTTCACTGCCGAAAACCTCATCCATAAGACTTCTGATCAAATGAACGTTTTCGTCGCTGATTTGGACGAAGCAGCTGCCGCTATCCGTGAGCAGTTCCCTGGCGACTAGCAGGCGGTCACGCAGATAGCTCAAGTAAGAGCTGATACCGAGTTCCCATGTGTCACGGAAGGCCTTGATCTGCTCGACCTCGCGTGCCGCATCCTCGAGCTTGCCGTCCTTGACGTTGCGGTTTCGCGTCGAAACCTGCCAGTTACTGCCGAACTTGATGCCGTACGGCGGGTCGAGATAGACCATCTGAACCTTGCCGCGCAGCTTCTCTCGCTCAGCGAGCGACGCCATCACTTGAAGACCGTCGCCCAGGATCATCCGGTTCGACCAGTTGGCGTCGTGCTCGTAGAACTCCACCTGCTGCAGGTCGTCGAGACCATCGAACGAGTCGAAAAGAGTGAGCTCCGGCTCGTCCTCCGGGCGACTGGCTGTCCGGCGCAGATTCTCGATCAGCACCCGTGGGTCGATTTTCTCCTGGATGTAAATCGGAGGTGCGTCCGTGACGAGGTCATTGTCGTACCCATCCAGGTCTCTGGCTGAAGGGTACTTGCCCCGCCAGACGAGCTGAGGGTCGAGCGATTCGTCACGGGCGTACCGAACCTGCCGCGCTTCTTCCAAGACTGGGCTGTCATGAAATTCGATCGCATCTGCGGTTGGGAGGTTGGTCCGCTTCTCGTCGTGCGTGATCGAGGTGACTGGGGTCTGCACCTTTGAGGTGTTACGCGCCACGAGCGCTCCTATCACTGCCGGTCTCGCTGAAGTCGAGAAGGTCGGGGTCGCCGATGATCGGCGCGTCGTCGCACAAGGCTTGGATTGCCTCCGCCAGCCGAGTCTTGAACTGGTTGGGGTCTGTCATCTCGATGTACCCCCAGCGCCCGAAGCCGCCACGGTTGTTGACAGCCGTGCACCATGAATCACGCGCGGTGGTTGCCTTCTGCTGCGTGGGCCCAGGGCTCTTCTGACTGCCGGACACTTCAATGATCAACGTTCGCTCGACTTCGTCGCCATCATGCCTCACGAGTCGGACCAAGAAGTCGGGGATGTAAGAGTGGCTGCGGCCCTTATGGACGTACGGGATCGTGAAGCCAAGGTGGTCGTTCTTCACGTAGGCATGCACGTTTTTGTTCAATTCGAGTTCGCTGGCGAGGATCTGCTCCCAGGTGTTGCCGTCTTTGCCGTCGAGGGTCACATGCGAAACCTCCGACTTCTCAGCGGCGACGACGCGTTTGCGCGTGACGAAGTCGACGTCTCCTGTCGAGCCCTCTGGATCAAAGCGATTTATCATCGGGCGGAGACGCTCACGACGGCCAACATGGCGCGTGATGGCGTTCCACACCTGCTCGGCCGCTAAAGCACGCGCCTCGGTGATCGTCATGAGGTATCCCAGGCTGTAGCCACCCTTGATCTCGACTTTCTGCTTTATCCAGTTCTTACAGATCGTCACGAGCTTGGGAAAGACCCAGGGCCGATTGTCGCCCGCGGTCGTGAACTGCTCGTCGAGGACGCGCTTGGCCAGCGCGAACGCGACCTGCTGGGACCGGTACTTGTTTGGGTCGCCTTCCTCGAGCTCGCGACTGCCGACTACGCCGCCCATTTCGACCCAGGTCGGCACGGTGTTGGGACCGATCTCAAAGACAGGCGCCCTGTCGAGATCAAGCCAGATGTCCTCGTCCGGCAGCTCAACTCGGTAGCCATCGAGCTTCGGAAACCGAATGCGCAGGTGTTCCCGGCCTTCCAGCGCCCGGACCTCAACTGACGGCTTCGGCGGTGCTGGGTCCACGATCGGCTTGTCGCTCGAGATGAACTGAAACGGGATTCCGTACACGTTCGCATACTCGGGCTCGAAGAAGCCGTCCTCGTTGGTGGCATAGTTCCGACGACGCAGTCCCCGCCCGACGACCTGCTCGCAGAGAAGCTGGCTGCCGAAGGCCCGGACACCGAGGATGTGGGTGACGGTGTTGGCATCCCAACCTTCGGTGAGCATGGAGACGCTCACGACGCAGCGCACCTCCGCACCGAGCTTGCCCTTCTTGCCGACTGTGTTCATCACCTCGCGCAGCAGATCCTGATCGGTGAGCTTGTCGGTGTCAGCACCTGGGTTGCGTTGGCGGTACTCGGCTTTGAACTTGGCGATCTCAAGGCCGGCGGCTTTCTTGAAGTCGTCCTTGAGTGCCTCTCCTGACTCAAGCTGAGCGGAGTCCACGAGGATGCTGAAGGGACGGGCCACCGGCTGGCCCTCGACTACGTTACTGAAGAGTGGCAGGTTGCCTGCCTTGTGGGCGACGACCTCATCGCCGTCTACGACCGCCTCGCCTGCGATCCAGTCGTAGACGAGCTTGCTGACGACGGTGTTGGGACAGACGACGATGAAGACCGGGGGGGTTTCGCCGTGCAACTTGAGCGCGGTCTCCCAGTGGCGATGAGCCTTCTCATAGCTGCGGTATAGGCTGCGGAGCGCGCCTTCGAGCTCCTTGGGGGGAAGCCAGTCCTTCACCGTGTCCTTGGCGGCTCGCTTGGGCAGCAGCTGGCCGACGTAGCTCCACAGCCGCAGATAGGTGACAAGGTCCTGGTCTGCATCGTCGTCGACCGGCGTTCGCGGTACTTTGACGATGCCAGCCTCGATCGCGTCCATGAGCGAGAAGTCGCTGACGGTCCACGGGAAGATGTAGCCCTCGTTGTAGCCGCTACCTGACAGGTAGAAGGGCGTCGCGGACAGATCCCAGATCTGCTTGATCCCCACGTGCTTGGCGATCGCCTGTAGCCCGGAGAACCACACTCCCGCCTGCTCGTTCTCCTCGTTCTGTTCCTTGCCGCGCTTCTCGCCTGCCTGGATAGGGCGGGCCAGGTAACAGTGGTGCGCCTCGTCGTTCAGGACCATGATCTGCTGCTTGTCCGCGCCCAGATCACGAAGTACCCGGCTGAGCATCGACTGAGGAGTCTCCTTGAACGGATCATCGGCTCGGTCGCCTCTGAGCAAGAGGCGGGTGTTCCTGGCGATGCCCCTGATCTCCTTGGAGTCCTTGAGCAGGAAGGAGTGATAGTTGGTGATGACGATGCGAGCGCTATCGAGGCCGCCCTTGAGGTCAGCCGGAACGAGGTCGCGCAGGTCGTAGTAATTCTCCGAATCTTCGGGAAGCAGGACCCGAAGTCGGTCGCGGATCGTGATGCCGGGCGCGACGACCAGGAATCGGTTTGTGAACTTGGAGTCACGCGGGGCGTACTGCTTGTTCAGCGTCTGCCAGGCGATGAGCATCGCCATCACGATGGTCTTCCCGGAGCCGGTCGCCATCTTGAGGGCCGCTCTAGGCAGACCGTTGTTGTGAGCATCATTCTCAGGCTTGAGCCGCTTGCGCCAATCTGCGTACCCGTGGGTTCGCCCCGCCACCTCAGTCAGAAAGATCGCGGTCTCCGCGGCCTCCCGCTGAGCGAAAATCACACGGTTCTCACGAGTCGGGTCTGCCCAGTGCTGCAACAGCTTCCGCGAGATGGGCGTGATCCCGGCGTACTGACCATCACGACGCCACCTCTCGACATCGCGTCGAAGGTCGTTGATAAGGCTGTTCTTCTCGCGACGCTCGCGGGTCGCGTCGAAGTCGAAGCTTTCCTGCTCGGACCCGTCGCCGCCCCTCTTGCCCTTCTTACTGACCGCGATCGGGATGAAGGACTCGCTCGGGCGGCGCCCGTCCTTGATCTCACCCGTGGGGCCCTGCGGTCCGATGACGTAGTGACGGTCTGGCTGCTCGTAGGGGGAGTTCAAGATCGGGTTATCAATCGCGCCCGTCATGCGTCTGCTGCCTCATCGACTCCCATGGAACAGAGCTTAGTCTCCCGCCTCATCGACTCTCATCGAACAGTGCCTAGAGCGTGTCTGCCCTCTGCGGCCGCGGTGATGAATGACGAAGCAGCGAGGTGTACGCCACCGAGGTAGCTGGTGGCGTACTTGTCGTAGCGAGTGGCGATGCGACGCCACTGCTTGAGACGCCCGAGTAGCGGTCCTTGTCGACCGCCGGCCGATCCATTCTCCTCGCGGTAACGGATCTGGTCGCGGCGCTCGGGGGTGGTGTGCCAGTGTGATTGTAAATTCCGTAATTGGGCGAAAATCCTAAAGCTCGTCCGCTACGCGCACACGGGCCCCTGTGGCCTCACGGATAGGGCGAGCATCGCCGGAATCGATTGGTTATTACTCTTCTCGCTCCACCAGCGCTTTACTAAGGGCCTCAAGAAATGCCTCACCCGAAAAAGTCCGAAAAGTATAACGTTGCCAACGCGAAGGATGGCGTGGAGCACCGCCCACCCAATAAACTGGCAGGATTAGCTTCTTGATTTCCGCTTCGAGCCAATTGACCTGCTGTCGAAAGTGGTGTCGTGCTGGTCCGGTTGGCGGGGTGAGCCCGTAGGCAAGGAGCACTGCCGATGCTTCGAATAGCGCATCACTCAACGCCGGCCGAGACGCCAACCAGATGCCTTGTTCTGTCGCAACATCGGACAGTCCCCCGCTCCGGTAAGTAGGTATACCGATCAGGTTCGACACGCGAACTTCGTCGAAGCCCAGTATCTTTCTTGCCATCTCGACTCTAGTTAACGTTCGTTCGCCCGAGGTAATGGGTGGGTTGCACGCCACAACCAGCAACATTCGAGTCGCTCCTGGGTCGAGGAGGTCGGGGACGTATGCAGTCACGTCACTTCCCTAATGGGTCCCCTCGGCGAAGCCGCCACAGCTGAGAAGGGAATCACACGGTGCCGCACGATGCCTCGCGTCAGCATTCCTCGAGGCTCGACTGTTCGAACTTCAGAGTATTGGCATCCTGCACAGCCGGCGCTTGTTCTCGTCGAAGCTGTCCGCCGCTTTCGCCGTAATCTACACACGTACCTTTACCTCGGATCCATCGACACCGGCTGAATGCTAGATCATCTCGTTGGTGATCTAGCAGAAATAGGCCTCAACCAAGCACAATCTGACTGGTTTCTCGAGCAGTGCGTTCGAACCCATTTGAGCGACGGATCGCAGATATCGACTGTAGCCGCCCACGGACACGCACCATTCGACGCGAAACCGCGGGCAATTCGGAGAACCCTGGCCGCGAGGGTGTCGCAGGTCATCAAAGACCCGACGCCAAGCTGGTCCAAGAATTGGTCGCAACACTCCACGGGGTGTGGATGGGACGAAGAAGACGCAATCGGCGACTCGATCTTGAGAATCGGCCCATTCGAATACGGCGATAATCGACGGGCTGCATCACGTCTACCCAGGCGGCATGCACCGAAGTGGTGATACGGGCCCAGGGCTTTCTACAGGTCTCGTTAGTTCTTAACGCCGACGCTCCCCGACAGCACTGGAGTGCGCACGCCGAGGTGCCAGAACCGAAAGTCGCGATTCCACTGGCGGTCACAGGAGACGTAGCTGGTCATCGACTGGGACAGTTGCAGGGGGCAATGTCGTGATCAACAGCTCGCTAGCGGAACGCTTGCCGACTCGACCGGCAGCCGTATACCGGGTGGTGACAAGGCGCTTACTGATATGCCAGCGTCTCACACCGAGTACGTCACGATCGAGGTCAGAGGGTGTCATGCGATCGCGCGCATATAGCCACGTGTTCTGAGTGAGCATCGGGTGATTGTCGTAGCTGAGAAGCCACCTAAACTGCGCCTTCATTCGCAGATACCCTGCCAGCTCCAGGTGCAACGTGTCGTCGCAGGGGCGCGAGCTTCCGAGCCCGTCACCGCCATACCCTCCCCGCGGGTCGAACGAGGTGCGGTACAGGACTGAGGACTTCTCGACGTACGGAGGATCGAGGTAGGCGACCACACGAGATGGGAGAAGCTGGGGATAGTGTTCCGGTACATCCTCGAGAGTTTGACGCCAGTCCTTACGCCACACGTCGACCAGACGCCCGACGTCGTACAAGTGTCCGATGTACCGCAAGCGATCTGCGAGCGCATCAGGGTTCCACCGACAGCCGATCGGGTAGTTGCTAGCTTGGGCGCGCCCACCGATTGGGCCGGCCCTACCGTGCAAAATCCCTGAGAAGGTAGTGCGGTTAAGGAATAGGCACTTCGTGGCAACTGCCAGCCGACGATTGCGAGGTGTCATGCGGTGCGACGGCTCCCAGTTCCGCCAGTAATCCCATCGGTCCACGGCGGATGTACCACCGTCCCGAACATAGCGTTTCCACTCCTCGTACATTCGATCGATTAGACGCTCGGTGTCGTCAGCGGCCGTCTGCCAGAAGGCAGTGACGAGGGGGTCGGCATCAGCGAGGAGGATTCGATCGACTACGCCTTCACCGATCATGCGCAGTGACGCCGATGCGCCGCCGGCGAACGGCTCAACGAGAAGATTGATTTCCGGGACTTCGCGCGACTGCTTGGCGGAGGTGATTACCCGCGCTATGACAGGCGCCAGCGACGACTTCGCTCCTGGGTAGCGCAACGGCGATTGGTATCGCCCACGCGCTAACTCATGAGAGACGGGTTCGAGCTCGCGAATCAAGGGGCGCACTTCTTGATTAATCGCGTCCGAAATATCCAGACCCCGAGCCGAGCGGGGAAGGTCATTCGCGGCGGAAGTCGGCGTCCGCAGGATCTGAGTACGCACTACCTCACTCCGCGGGACAGTCTTATTACTCAATGCCATCCATGCACCTCTACCGGTTGAAATACGTGGGAGGCTTCACAGCCTGCATGTCGACCTTCAAGCCCGGGATGCTCTGCTGAGCCATCATCGTCAACACTGAACGACCGACGCCGAGGGGAAGCGCCGCTGCCGAATGAGCCAGGGCGACAGGCACCACCGCGTGCTGATACATGCGAGTCCTTAGCGAATCGAGAACCTCACAAATCAGGCGGAGCGTGGGATAGGACTCCAACTTTTCCGCTTCCTGATTCCCGTCGTACGGCGACAACCCCGGCCTTGGCAGGACAGTGATAACGAGCGGATCGCCCGAGCGAGTGCGGTAGATGAATCGGCGGCCGTAGAACTCGTCCACACCGTAGTGGTTGTTTGCCGGCCGTCCAGAGATACGGTTGATGTAATCGTTCGTCAGCTTCATGACATGACCAGCGGGGATCAGGTCCTTGATCTGTTCGGCATGCTCGACGAACGCTCCGGATTTCTCGATACCCACTACAAGCGGGGCGGCAAGGCCACGTTCGGAGCACCACTGTCCCAAATCACTGAAGTGTTCTTCAAAGCGCCGCTTCAAGGGAGCCTGGGGGCCAAATAGCGCAAGCGGACCATCGGTGATAAAAAGCGTGTGTTTAAGCACTTCCGATGCCGTATCGGCAAAAAAATTCAAGTAGCACAGGGTCATCAAACGCTCAGCCGCAATCATCACCCGCCCCATAGGCGTGAAATTTGAGCCCTCCGCGTTGTACTCCTCGTGCGTTCGAAGCACGTCCGCGAGGTAGAGCGCTCCATTACAGGACGGGCATGCACCACCAGCGGCACCCACGGTGAGAGTTCTCTCGTCCGCAGCCTTCAGCTTGCAGTTAGGGCACACACGCAGGGGAATCTGTCCGGCCGGCACTCCACGGGTTCCGTGCAGCGCCAAGAGACCGTCGCCGAGAGTCATTGTGGTACTTGAGTCGAAACGTGCGCTCTGGAGAAACGCATCCAACTCACTGCGCCACGTCTCTTCCCCGCTCATGCCGGGACGTGCCAGTTGGGCTCCTGGAAGCGCAACGTCGAATGCATATTCGGTGTGGGACTGGCGCACATCACGTGGGTTGATGTACTTCACCCGTTCGAGGCTTCGGAATACATCGAGCCTGACCATCGATCCAGCGACCCGAAGGTAACCTACCTTCACTGTTGGATGCTCACGGGTGGCCTCCACTTCGGTATCCGAACCGTCCACCGTGATCGAGAAGTCCACCTCCGTTGGATTGCCAACCAGCGGCAGAGCCTCAAGGGGCGAACAGAGTGCGTCAATGTCGTCCCGACTACTTGGACGCCCGCTCGTTATGGCCCAACGCTCGAGCGCAGTTTTGACTGCCTCGTTGCGAACCGTCTGTACATGCCCGAGACGAGAAGCCTTCTCACCCGCGTACGGCATGAGCTACACCTCTTCGGTTTGGTCGACGCTCGAGAGGCCAGCCGCTTTCCGTGCGTCGTTCACCATCTCATGGTCGAACTTCGCAATCTGCACTGGGACAATATACTTGCCGGAGTACGTCTTCATTCGGACAAAGCCGACATCCTCGGCCCGTATGATGCTCGACGTCCAGACCTTGAAGTCATAGTAGTGCGCGAGTTCTCTCGTCTCATGATCCGAGTTGAGGTGCGCGATCAGCCAGTTCGAGGTGTTGGACAAGATCCGTTTGTCGACGGAAGTGACCTCCTGCGTGGCGTAAACCAACCCTATTCGGTACTTTGCAGCCTCCTTCGAGAGGCGAACCCACGGATCATCGGCCACTTCCCGCCCACCACGTTCGAACAGGTTGTGAGCCTCTTCGACGATAATCTGCATGTCGACCGGCTCATGATCCGCGCGGAACCGCTCACCCGCTCTGTTCAATAGATGCGTAACGATGCGCTCCGACATCACCTTGGCCACCTGATCATTGCCGCTTGAAAGATCGATAATGGCCAAGCGCCCCGCCAGCATGTCTTGCCACAGGTGCTCACTGACATCACCGGCTGACTGCACGCCGTGGAATCCGCGAATCGTACGAATAGCCGAAGTCACCCCCGTGTACTTATAAACGCCATACACGACTTTGAAGTGACACTCGGGCTCATGCCATTTGGGAAAGTCCCCCTCGCGCTCACCTACCCACTCGGCCAAGGCACGCGCACCGGAGGGTGACAACACCCGGTAAGTGCCAGGTCGACCAACTTCAACAACAGCCCCGGAGTGCTTGGCCATAAACGGTGCGATTCCAGCAGCCGGGGCCATGATAGTCAGATCTTGCGGCAGGGTGTCTCCCTGGAACCCACACTTCGCCAGCAGACCGTAGAAAGCCACCATCGCCCAACCCCATCGGCTGTGAGCGCTGCGGTCCTTCCGATCTGGCTCAGACAGAACTGCTGAACGAAAGTCCTTTCCGTAGTTGGTATTGACAACCGCCGTTGCCTCGCTAACCAGACTCCAAGCGGCGTCCAATACCTCACGGTCGTAGAAGTTGACGCGCAGTGGCTTTTCTCGGCCATCCGACGAGTCCGGCTCCACCTTGTAGATCCGGACGGCACTGTCGTCGTCACCGAGCAAGCGCAGCCCGGTTCGGTCCTGCTTGTTGACGTTGGCGTACTCACCCTGCGGATCGAAAATAAGCTGACCGATGGCACGTCCGTGCTCGGAGCCATAGCGGTGCACCGCCGTCACCAAAGTCTTGATGGTGTTGGACTTCCCGGTTCGGGTCATCCCGAAAACGGCCGTCTTCCTCCCCACAAAGTCAGAGACATCAATCTGGACATCCGCCTGGTCGGTGCCTGCGATGAGCGCCTTCCGGCGGGTCGCTGCGAATCGCACCTTGCCGATCACCAAAGCATCCTGCGGATCCTCCGGACCCGGGTACGACGCCAGCCATGAAAGTACCTCAGGCGACGGCAGAAAAACCTGGTAGCGCGCAGACACGACTACGTTGTCGATATCCGCGCCGTACTCGATCTTTGCGTCGCGGTCATCAGTCTCGGTGTAGAAGGTTCCCAGTACTTCGCAATCGAACGCAGACTGCTGGAGTTCGTTCCGCGTCAGCACATCGGTGACATCATCGAAGCCAACGCCCGAAGCCTCTGCATCGCGCACCACCGCGAGCCGAGTCTGGGTGAGCTCCGACTCGTTGGGAAGGTCAGCGGTGCCTCTAACGCGAAGGAGGATCACCTCCTGATCGTCGAGAACGAATCCTGAATCCGAATTCGTGCCCGCGGCGGCCAGCAAAAACCCACCTCGAGGAACACCGCCAGCTTGCTGCTTCTTGTAGTCGTCGGTCAGCACCACCGCGGAGTCGTAGTCCAGCCGAAAGATTCCACCAACGGGCATACAGCCTTTGTTGAGCAGAGCCGTTAGCGGCTTCCTAAGCTTTGTGGTTGTCTGCACTGCCTCCGCGATACCAACCACGCGTCGCCCCTTTCGTCGGCTGCACACGACAGCCCAGCGTTTATCTGCACCCAAGTGCTCACCGGGAGCGTACACAGGGAATCCGACAACACTGGCGGACGTGCCCCACCCAGCTCAGGGGTGTCATCCACCTGAATGACACGCGCCGCGCGCTGTACCGCCGTTGGCTGCGGCTCAGGCCGACATACAACTCATGGCGCCAACGGATCCACTCGGCCGAGCGGGTCCGCGCCGTGCCAGAGCCGTGGGTGCCACGACCGCCAGATCTGACCGACCGGAATTTTCGCGCCTATCGGCCCGACGCGCTCCATGCCGCCCACTCCACCCAGTGCGGGTGGGCAGAACCGGGCAGGAAGTTTCTGGGCGCGACAAAGCGGCGAGCGGACCACGGCAATCTCCCGTACTGGCGGATTGCTTGACCTCTTGACTTGACCTGCTTGACCGAGGATCATGGTGGCATGAGCACACCACTGAAGAAGGTCGTCGACGACCAGCTCACCGCCAGCGGGATGGCCGCGGAACAGCTCGACGACGTCGACGCCAAATACGTCGCCGCCGGCGTCAAGAACGTGCTCTCGAACCTCAAGGCCCGCCGCGCCTGGGAGAACCACATCGGCGCGATCTTGACCCACAAGCAGGCCGTCGACGCCACCGGCTGGACGAAGCAGGCCCTCAGCCAAGCCGTCAAGGAGTCTCGGGTCCTGCGCCTCGAGGCCGCCGACGGGACGATCGGCTACTGGTCGGGCGGATTGACCGACACAGCGCCCCACGTTCCGATCCGGGGAATCAAAGACGTCCTGAAGGCCTGGGCACACGCCGACGTCCAGTCCTGGACCATCGCCTCGTGGATGTCGAGCCCCCAACCCGAACTCGACGACCGCACCCCGAGGCAGGCGCTCCTCGACGGTGACACCGCCGATGTCGTGACGCTCGCCCTGCAGGCCGCGGAACGGCTGGCTTCGTGAGCGTATCCCGCGCGACACAACACCTCACTGTCCCACCGTCCCCGGACACACTCCGGGGACGGTTCCCTGTGTGCACGGTGCCCGCCGGCACGACGACGTACCGCACACACGGGGCCAAGTTCGCCCCGTGGTGGTTCGGCACCAGCCTCGGGGGCCGCTTCGACCTTCCCGGCCCCGACGGAACCTGCTACACCGCCGAGTCCGAGCTGATCACCCTCCTCGAGACCTGGTGCGGGATCGCGCTCATCCCGAGCCCTGAGATCGCACAACGAGTCATCTCCGCCGTGGCAGTCACCCGAGAACTGCGCCTCGCCGACGCAACCTCGAACGCCGCCATCGGATTCGGCATGACATCCGAGATCTCGACCACCACCGACTACGCCCTCACTCAGCAGTGGGCGCAGGCGTTAAGCGCAGCCGGGTTCGACGGCATCCGCTATTGGGCGCGGCACGAACTGACCCACGTGCACGCCTGCTACGCCCTGTTCGCAGCCAGTGGGGACCAGACCAGCACGGTAGCGGTCCCCACAGACTTCACCGTGCTCGGTACCGACGCACTGCCCGATCGCACCGACCTCTGGGATTCGCTGTACGAGACTGCCGGGATCGAGGTCCTGGACATCCCCGGCAGCATCTGAAGCGGGGCACTCCGAGACACTGGTGTGCGCCGGTTCGTCTTCCCATTGGCAAAGTGCTCGATAAAGGCCGCCTCGTCGCGACGACCCGAAAACCCCCTCCCGACGGGAGAGGCGCTTCCTTTTCGGTGGTCTACCGCTTCACATCTCTGAGGATTCGCCGGGACGTGTCATCTCCGCAGGTCAGCGGCAGTCGACGTGGACGGACAGGTAGACGCGTGCCGGGTTTGACGGTGAGTTCCGGCCCTGTGGGGCGTCGGCGGTGGCCGCGATGTCGACCTCGTCTGGCTGGGACCAGTCAATCGACTGTGTGATGTCGAGGTACTTGTTGGTGGGTCGACGTCGGTTCGGGCGAGGCCCTGGTCGATGTTCTCGATGGCGAGTATCTGAGAGCCGCTGCGGGCGTGAATCTTCCATCCGTGCGGGGCGGTGATGTCGATTGCAAGTGCGTCTCCGCTTCCGTAGCAGCGAGCGTCGAGCTGGTCGAGGCGTGGCGTGGTGATTTCGGTGTCCAAGTGTTCCTCTCCCCAGCCGATGATGATGCTGCCCAGATCGGTGCTGGCATCGGTGACGATCACTGCGCTGGTCGAGGCTGAGACCGCCGCGGCCATGCGGCCCTCGTCGCCTCCGCAGGCGGTCAGCGCGGCGATGGCGCCGACGGCAAGAGCGGCAGCGGCAGCTGTCCGGCGGGGCCGCCTGTGGGACAGGGTCATCGGTTCGTGGTTCCTTTCGGTGATCGGTGGCCCTACCGCCTCCGCCCGGGGGGCGGGGTTACTTGAAGACGTCGACGAACCAGCGGCCATCGGTCTTCTGGGTAGTGACGGTCTGGGTGCCGCGGTCCACCCGTTGTCCGGGCTTCATCAGGGAGAGGTCGACCAGGTAGACCCCGTCGGATAGCTTGATCGTGCGGATGCAGTAGTTGGTGCCGACCGGCAC
>Ga0247825_10000858_pt1 | contig 19682 bp, 20 predicted proteins | sample 13C_Vanillin_Day_FD_194413 | JGI IMG/M metagenome (GOLD analysis project Ga0247825, IMG submission 194413) | Soil microbial communities from agricultural site in Penn Yan, New York, United States - 13C_Vanillin_Day48 | ecosystem: Environmental > Terrestrial > Soil > Agricultural land | place...
GGGGTGAACTGGGTGGCGGGCGCGATGTCGGGCGTGCAGGCGACGGCGGGCCTCAACCGCGCGCATAGCGTGACGGGCCTGCAGATGGCGGTGCTGAACGTGAGCGGGGACGTGACGGGCGCGCAGGTGGGGGTGATCAACATCGGCAAGGTGGTGAAGGGGGCGCAGATTGGGGTGATCAACGTGGCCGAGGAGGTGCGCGGCGTGCCGCTGGGGCTGCTGACCTTCGAGGAGAAGGGGCAGCTGCACCTGGAGGTCTGGTCGAGCGACATCCACCTCACCAACGCGGCGGTGAAGTTCGGCGGCCGGTACGTGTACACGACGCTGCTGGCGGGCATTGGCCCGGATGACCGGCTGACCCGCTACAGCATCGGGCTGGGGTTCGGCGTCCACATCCCGCTGGGCTCTCGCTTGTGGCTGGATCTGGACGCGGCAGGGAGCACCGTTCACCCCGTGAGGGATCCGTTCCGAGGACAGAACCTGCTCGCGCAGGCGCGGGCGATGTTCGGGTTCCAGATAGCCAACCGCTTCGCGGTGTTCGGTGGGCCCACGTACAACACCTACTTTGCCTTCAGCCCAGAGGATCATCTCAAGCTGACGACGCTGCCGGTGCGCCAGCACCGCATCAATGAAGAGGCCACCATGCAGTACTGGCCCGGGATGCAGCTCGGCCTGCGGCTCTGAGGCGCACTACTTGCGGCGCCGCGCGACGAAGAGTGTGTGGCGCGTGCCGCGGCCCTTCCCGGCACGCACCGCGTGCGTCTCGGCGAGGAAGCCCGCCTGTGCGAGCCGGGCGGTGAAGCGATCATCTGGGCCTGCGCTCCACACCACCAGCACGCCTCCGGGTGCCAGGGCCGCGTGAGCTGTAGCGAGCCCCGGGCTGTCATAGAGGCTCGCGTTGGATGTCCGCGTGAGCGCCGCCGGTCCGTTGTCCACATCCAGGAGGATGACGTGCCAGGGCGCGGCGCTGCGCATCACGCGCCGCACATCCCCGATCTCCACCTGCACGCGAGGGTCGTCCAGGGGCCGGCCCGCCAGGGGAGCGAGCGGTCCCCGGTTCCACTCGACGATGGCCTCGGCCAGCTCGGCGACGATGACCTGGGCGCCCGAGCCCAGGACATCCAGGGTGGCCCTCAGCGTGTACCCGAGCCCCAGGCCTCCGATGAGCACACGTGGGTTCGCGACGTCACCCAGGGCCGCGGCCGCCAGCCGCGCCATCTCCTCCTCCGAGCCATGGACACGCGAGGACATGAGCTCCTGGCCGCGCACGCGGATCACGAACTCGCCGTCGCGGTGGTGCAGCACGAACTCGCCCCCATCAGGGGCGGGTGCTCGCGCGAGGACTTCCCAGGGCTTCATCGGTGACCTCCTGCGGTTCGGAAGCAGGCAGAGCGCGAGCCGGTTAAACACCAATTCGCATGTCCAGACGAACCCGTCTTCGAGGCCGTTTCCAGCTTCTGGCGGCCCTCCTCGTCACTATCGTCCAGCTTCCTGCGGTGCTGGTGCTCTCCTGGCTCATGCGCACGCCTGTGCCCGCGGCGTTCGCAGTGGTGGTCTCCTTGCCGTACCTGCGCAAGCTGCAGAGCCCCTGGCACACCACGGCCCCCGCCCTGTCGACCTATCTGGCGCTGGGCTGGTGGGCCTCCTGCCTGGTGTTCGACCTGCTGATGCTCCCCACATGGCTGGCCGTCCGGGCGGGAATGCCGATGGGCGCAGCCTGGGGCCTGGCGGGAGCCATCGCGCTCGTGCTGGGAGTGGACGCGGTCCTCGGCCGGCCCAGGCTTCGCAGGCGGGTGGTCCGTGTGGCCGGACTTCCGCTCGAGCTGGACGGCTACCGCATCGGTCAGATCTCCGACGTGCACTGCGGGCCCCATGTCTCCGAGGGCCGGGTGTCCTCCTGGGTCGCGCGCCTCAACAGGCTCGAGCTCGATCTGGTGGCCATCACAGGTGATCTGATCGCCCATGGGTCCTCACACGTCGAGGCTGTTGCGAGGGCGCTCGGCGGCCTGCGCGCGAAGGATGGCGCGTATGCGTGCATGGGCAACCATGACTACTTCACCGACGGCGAGCACCTCATCCGGGCGCTGGAGCGGCGAGGGCTGACCGTCCTCCGCAACCGAGGTGTGGTGGTCAAGCGAGGCAGTGCTCACCTGTACGTCGCCGGTGTGGACGACACCTGGACCTCGCGCCACGACGTGGACCGGGCGCTCGCGCAAAGGCCGGAGGGCGCACCCACCGTGTTGCTCGCGCACGACCCGGACCTGTTTCCGCAGGCCCAGGCCCGAGCCGTGGACCTGACCCTCTCGGGCCACACGCACGGCGGGCAACTTGGAGTTCCTGGCATCCGCCACCTCTCGCTGGCGCGGCTCATCACCCGCTGGACCGCGGGGCTGTACCAGCAAGGCCGTTCGTGGCTCTACGTGAGCCGCGGTGCGGGTACCACCGGGCCCCCCGTGCGCCTGGGCGCTCCGCCGGAGCTGGCGGTCATCACCCTGCGCCGTGCGTAGGGGCTAGAAGTTCCTGCTCATTGGCCGGTACCGCGCGGAGGGGAACTGATAGGTCATGCCCACGGAGAGCCAATTCCCGGCCGCATCGTAGGGCCCGACATTTTCTGCTTCACCCTTGGCGAAGACGAACCGGTACTCGAAGCAGAGCCCCCATTTGTCGTTGAGCCGCAGGGTCGCTCCCAGGCTTGCGCCGAAGGCCTGGGTAAAGTTCTCCACGGAGCGTCCTCCATCGAAGTACGAGGCAGCGAGCAGCGGACCTGTGAGGATGCCCACCGATGGAATCAGTCCCTCGGGCCCAATCTCGAGTCGCTTCTGGAAGCGCAGGCCCATGAGCGCTCCATAGGTGATGGCGTTCAGCCCCGGCTGACGCGTGAGCTGCATCCGCTCGTAGGTGGCGAACAGATCGATCCCCAGCTCAATCAGGTTCGTGATCGAGTACGCGAAGGTGGCCGTCAGCAACGGCCCTCCGATGGCCCCCCCGGCCCGGGGCAGGCCCCTGTTCACTGCCCGCGAGTAGTAGTCATTGTAGAAGCGGGTGTTGGGGGTGTACCGCCAGCCGGTCTGGAGCGAGAAACGGCTCGAGCCTTCGAGCTCTGGAGAGACCTCCTCTTCTTCATATTGCGCAGAGGCGGTAGAGGCCGCGAGCGTCGCGAGCAGGATGAGCAACGAACCACGAGGCATGAGGAGCCTTTCCAGTGCGGGCGTGAGCGCCTGGGTGCGTAGGCTGCCGAGGCTCAATGAGGACAATGCACGGGGTAGGCCAGTCTCTGGCGGTATCTGATCAGGCAGGCTTGGAGGAGGCCGACAGGCACTTTGTGTCACTCGGCGGGCAAAAAATGTCACCTGTCCGCGGCCTGGCGCAGACCCCACAGCGCCTCCCGCGTCACATCCGCCATGCCTTCCTGGTGGCCGTAGCTTGCCAGCGCCGCGGCGATGAACACGGCCACGACGCGTGCGCGCAAGAGGCTGTCCGGTGAGACCGGCCCGTACTCGGAGAGGAACACCTCCCGGCCTGCTTGAGGCAGAAAGCTCCAATAGAGCTGCAGGTCCGTGGCGGGATCGCCCAGGTGGAGGTCTCCCCAATCGATGATGCCGCTGAGCTGCTGCCTCTCCTCCAGCAGGAGATGGCGGAAGTGCAGATCTCCATGCACGAGAGCGGTAGCGGTGGGTGGGGGTAACCGCTGCGCTGCCTCGAACATCTCGGCCAGCGCGTCCTCAAAGGTCTCCAGCCCGAGGTGGCGCAGCTCGTCCAGCTTCTGCCGCGTCTTGGGGAGCCGTGTGGCCATGTCGGTGCGGAGCATCGCGTCCGGAGGCAGGTGGGGGCGCAGCGCCTCACAGAGCTCCGGAGCATGCAGGGTCCGGAGGAAGCGGGCGAGCTGGGGGGCGAGGGCGGTGCGCTCCTCGGCGGAGAGCTGGAAGGTTGCGGACTCGCGGCCGGGCACCAGGCGCGCACCGAAGAAGGGCCAGGGGTAGTTCTGCGAGCTCTGTCCAAGGAAGACGGGAGTGGGGATGGGCAGCTGCAGGTGGGGAGCCAGCCTGGGCAGGATCGTCATCTCGGTCTGAACTCCTGGAAAAGCCACCTGGCGGTGTGGGAAGCGGAAGACCCAGGTCCTGTTGACGAGGAACACCGTGTTGTCCCAGCCCGTGCCCAGGGGCTCGAGGCTGTGGACTGGGAGCTCCGGGAACTGCCGGGCCAGCAGCCCACGCACGAGCTCCTCGGACACTTCGATCTCTGGCTTCCATTCCGCCATGTTCCGTTACCGTGGTTCCTCGGATGTGGGTATTCGCTGTTCTCCCTTGAGGAGGGGCCAGTAGCAGGCGCCATTCCACTCGTACGCCTTCTCGCCACAGGGTGGAGGCAGATCGGACCACCGTGCCCAGCACCCTCCCCTGATCTCAACCTCCCCACGGCCGCAGGGAGCGCGAAATTGACCCGGAAGTGGCTCTTTCGGCATCGGCTTGGCAACTGTTTTCCCCAAGGCTGGCTCCTGTTGAGGTTCGACCCGCGCTGCCACTCCGCCATCACCGAGCCCTGTGGGCCCAGAGTCCGATGTTTCTTCTGCCTCGAGGCTTGCTCCCTGCATCACTTCGCTTACCTGCTCGCGTGACGAGGGGCCTACCCACCAGATGCCCACCAGCGTCAGGACCGCAGTAGCTAACAAGAGCCTGAGCTGGGCTGTCCTGAACGAGGCTCGCGGCTCCGTGCGTACAGGGACTGGCACGGGCATGGCCTTGGCCGCAGGAGGCTCCGAGCTGGACGGCGGTATCATCCTGAAGGAGACAGACTGGGATTGGACCTGCGGTGACTCTGGCTCCCAGAGCGAAGCATCCAACTCAGGCTTCGAACCCGCCGCTGCCTCCTCTGCCGCCTGGGCCGGGTTGCGCGCCAGTCCCCGCGCCTCAGGCTCCTCCGCCAACATCTGCTCGATGAGCACCGCCAGCTCCGGCACTACCCGCCCGTTGAGCTCTCGCGGCGGCAACCGCCTGGGAGACGGAGCCTGCAACTGCTGCTTGAGCTCCTCCGGGGCTGTTCCAGGTGGTGGGTACGCCCGGGTCACCAGCCGGTACGCGGTGACTCCCAGCGCGTAGACATCATCCGCTGGCCGCGCCTCATAGCGAGCCTCCTGCGTGCGCCAGTGGCTCCACTGGAAACGCAGCGCCTCGGGGCTGCGGTACTCTGGAGTGTTCGGCGGCATCAGGGTCTCGGTCAGAGGCGGAGCGCCAGCCCACGTACATGAGCCGTAGTCCATCAGCACGGCCCGGCCCCCGCGTTCCACCAGGATGTTATCGCCTTTAACGTCGCGATGCAGGCACGACCCCTGATGGAGAACCTCCAGGGCTCCGGCCACTTGCCCCAACGCGTGAAGCACCTGCCGCGCCGTGGGCCTGTGCACTCGGGCCCACTCGTACATGGGCCGTCCTCGTATCCACTCCAGAACCAGATAAGGGTGTGCCGCATGAGGCCCGGCGATCCACCAGTCGCGGTGCAGCAGCTGAGGAATGGAGGGGTGGCGAAAGCGCGAGAGCACGTCCCCCTCACGCAAGAAGCGCAAGTCGTAGGCGAAGGCCGCCATCTTGAGCGCGACGGGTGGTGAGTGAGGAGCACCGACGCGGCGGGCGCGGAACACCAGGCCGTAGGAGCCCCGGCCGGCATAGCCCTCGATGCGCCAGGAGCCTACGACGCTTCCAGGCCTGAGGGACTCAGGGGTTGGTGTCTCCTTCATCGCAGCACCCGGAGCAGAGGACGGCCAACGTCGTCTCGCGGGCAGCATACCCACTGGGTAGGCACCCGTCACGTGCCGTTCGCTTCAGTCCGGGCGGCGGTATTACCCGGTCTCATCCCGGAGGGGCTCGCTCTGCGGATTGCGCAGCACGGTGAGGATGGGCCGGGCCTGCGCCAGCGAGGGAGCAAAGAGCGAGGGCTGCCCGGGGTCGGCAAACACCGCCGCGAAATCCTCGGGAGTCAGCGCGCGCACCAACCTGGCTGCGAACGTCTCTCGAAGTTGCCGGGTGTAGAACTCAGTGTCGTAGTCTCGCGGATCGCTCGCGGTGCTGTCCGGACCGTCCGCCGACGATGGAGCCTGGGCGCTGTCATCGTCATCGTCATCCGAGACAGGCAGCAGTCCGGCACGCCCGCCCACGGCTCGATAGATCCGGACGTGCTCGCCGGGAGTCCACTGGGTTCGCCCGCTCGCCAGTACGGCCTCGTAGGCCAGCTCGCGTCTGCGCCCGCGCACGGCGAGGTATTGCTCCGGGGACTTCGTCAACCGGACCTGAGCTGCCACCTCGACGGTAGGGACCGACCGCCGGCGCAGCGCCATCACTGCCGTGGCATAGGCTTCATGCAGGCCTGGGATATCGCCCGCGAAGAGGCAGCGCAGGGCCTGGCGCAGGAAGTTCTCGCCGAAGGGCTCCGCCCGGCTGGAGCGGAACGCCACGCCGCGCAGGATGAGCGGTCCTTCGTAGGGTTGCAGCACGTAGTTCTTCGGCTCGTGCGAGAGCATCGCGGCATAGCGTCCGTCGAACTCGAGGTGGACCCGAGGAGGCAGCAGGGCCGCGACCTCGGAGACCACCCGGCGCTCGTCCGCCTCACGCCAGTCCTCCGGCACGGAGAAGTACACACCGTCCGTGTCGGCCTCCAGCAGGGTGACGCCGCGCTTTGCCAGCTCCTCGCACAGCAGCCCCAGCACCTCACGGCCGCGACGCGTCACCTCGTTGGCGGCGTGTACATCCGCGAAGCGAGTGAGGCCGGGCGCGCCCAGATAGCCGTAAGCCGAGTTGATGACGATCTTCATCGCCGCGGAGAGCGCCTCATGGCCGTGACGCTCGGGTGAGCCGGGGGGCGCGGCCTTGGCCTGTGCCTTGGCCGCCAGCCGCTGATCCACGAGCTGGTCGACCAGAGCGAGCAGAGCGCCGAGCCGATCACGCCTCGGTCCAATCCGGTACTGGCGCATGAGCGAGGGGTACAGGCTCGCGACGTCGGCCTTGACGATGCGCCGGGCCACACCCGTGGCGAACAGGTGAAGCCCCGCGCCGCTGTGGGGTGTGCCATCGCCTGGCTCGTGAGCTGGGAGCGCAGCCCCAGCCCGAAGGTAGGCGCGCACAAGGAGCGGGTCGAGCACACCAGTGGCAGGCCCTGCATCCGCCAGGCGCTCATAGCGGCGCGGTGCCATGCGGGCGAGCGCGAAGGCGGCTCCGCCCATCATGCGCGCGAGTCCGGCGGCCTCTGTCACGTCGTCTCGGGCGTAGCGCCGTACGCGCTCGGGGTCACGACGGAAGACCTCGTGCACCTTGGCACCCGGGATGTGCTCGCGCGCGGGGCTTGCAAGCCCCAGGTGGCGCGCCACGGCTTTCAGCCCATGGCCCGGCAGGTCGCGGGCCGCGAAGTCGTGCCGCAGGACGGCGTCCAGGGTGTCGATGAGCTCGCGTCCGGGCACCGTGTACCGCATGCGGCGCATGGGCTCCTGGGTGCGTCCCGAGGTGCCACTACGCCCGAGCGAGGCCCCGCGAGAGGCAGGCCGTTGCCGCAAGCCGGGGGCTCCGGCACGTCCCAGCGCGAGTGACACGCCGAGCAGCTGCGCGCGGCGCGCCAGGAACGGCAGGTCAAAGCCGTGCAGGTTGTGGTTCTCGATCACGTCCGGATCGAAGTCACGGACACGCGCGACAAGGCGATGGAGAAGATCCTTCTCGGACGCATCGTCTTCTCCATGGGACTCGAGGGTCTCCGTACGGCCATCAGGGGCACGGAGCGCCACGAGGAAGATCCGGTCATGGGCGGGATCGAGCCCGGTGGTCTCGAGGTCGAGCTGCATGCGCTGCAGTTCGTCGAAGCTGAGATCGCGAAAATACGTGCGCCCTGAAGCAATGAGGTACTGCTCCTCCGGTGGCAGCGTGAGCACGGTGTCATCGTCCAGCTCACGCAGGTGCCCGAACGAGCGGCCGAGGCGCCGCGCGGCGCCATGGAGCACGGCTGTGGCGAGTGCGCGTCCATCATCTGCGCGAACCAGGAAGCGAAGCGCTCCAGGTCCTTCGAGCTCCTGCCACGTCACGTGGTTCGGCGCGGGCCCTTCGTGCTCGGGGCGAAGCCGCGCACCGAGGTGCGCCAGATCATCCAGCGAGGCCAGGAGCAGCCACGGGCGAAAGCGCACGTCTTCCCGCACGAGCGCGCCAGTTTTAGGAACCCGCCGCCAGATGAACGCACGGCCATCGGGCTCCGCCCACACCGAGATGATCCCCGGCGTGGGGTCCCAACCCCAGAGCCATTCGTCCTCTATCGTGCGGGCCATCGTTCTAGCCCTCTAACACGGGCTACTGACGATGGAGGGCGATGAACTCGGCAACAAAGTCCAGGTACTTGCGGATGGCCTGCTCATGATTGCCGTGACAGTCGCGCAGGTACTTCGCGGCCCAGCCCTCACCTGGGAACTCCTTCTTCACGTCGCGGAGCCATTCGAAGAAGCGGCTGTACTCCTCGTCCTTGATGCCGTTGCTGATCAGGCAGGACTGGTAACCGTTCACGAAGCCCACCAGATGTTCGACGTTGGGCTCGCCGATATGCATGGCGAGCCGGCCTGCAAGCAAGTCCTTCCGGATGCGCAGGAGATAGTCCAGCAGCAGTACAGGGCGCTCTGCTCTGGAGACGGGCGGCCGGCGGAATTGTTCGAATCCGAGTTCATGGGCTGCTCACTACCTGCCATGCAACGCCTTCAGGTGCGTTGGGACGAGCAAAAGAGTCCTACTTGAGCCTCCCACACTGACTGCGCTGCCTCACAGCGTGATGACGACTTTTCCCCGAGCGTGTCCGCCTTCGATGTGAAGGAGGGCTTCGGGGGTCCGTGAGAGCGGGTATGTCTGGTTGACAACCGGAGTGAGCTTCCCAGACTCCGCGAGATCCTTGAGAACGACCAGATCCGCGTGGTTCGGCATCGACACATAGCGGCGCAGATTCTGGCTCACGAAGGGGGACACCACGAGCGGCTTCAGGAGCCGGATCATCAACTTCATCCCGCTCGCTCCGGTGCCGCTGTTGACGATGAGCGTCCCACGGGGAGTGAGGACGCGTCTGCACTCCGACAAGGAGCGGTTCTCCACGTTGTCGAGGATGAGATCGTAGCGCTCCTCTCGCTGCGTGAAATCCTCTCGCGTGTAGTCGACCACCTGGTCCGCGCCAAGCGAACGGACCAACTCCACGTTCGCGGTGCCGCAGACGCCTGTCACCTCGGCTCCGAACGCCTTGGCAATCTGCACGGCGAACGTCCCCACGCCGCCCGCCGCACCGTTGATCAGCACCTTCTGTCCTGCCTGGAGCTTGCCCGCGTCACGCAGGCCGTGAAGGGCCGCAAGCCCGGCTGTTGACAGGGCTGCGGCTTGCACCGGGGTGAGGTTCGCCGGTTTCGGCGCGAGCTGGTTCTCTTTCGTGCTCGCATACTCGGCACAGGAGCCATTGCATGAGCCGAAGACTTCGTCGCCCGGCTTGAACATCCTCACGCTCTTGCCGACCGCCGTGACTTGCCCTGCCATGTCGAGTCCAGGGACTCCGTGGCGGGGCTTGAGCAGGCCGGTCATCATGCGCACGACGAACGGCTCTCCCCTGACGCTGAAGCAGTCGGCAGGGTTGAGGCCCGCCGCGTGAACGCGAACGAGGATCTCGTCGTCGCCAATGGTCGGCTGGTCAATCTCCCGGAGCTTCAGGAGCTCCGGTGAGCCATACGCGTCGTGAATCATCGCCCGCATCTTCACGAGTCGCCTCGGTCGGCTCGGGCTGCGTGGACTACTGGAGCACCTTCTTCACGCGCAGGACCGTGGCGTCTCCCGCAGGGCCGGCGTTCGCCTGCTTCTCCAGCACGGCCTCGACCTTCAGGCCCTCAGGAGTCTCGTCCGCCTTGCGCATGTGCTGCTCGCGCTGATCCTCCGAGGGGTTCAGATCCTGGAAGTCGATCTCGTGGATCTGGATGGGCTCCGCGCTCGGGTCGTTCACGGGCGTCGCCACGTGGGTGGGGCACGGCGGCGCGAAGCAGCGGATCCCGCTGTTCTTCACGATGTACGCCACTGCCTGGGCTTGCCCTGTTCCAGTCGCTGGGTTCTGGGTCTGCCCGGGAGGGTTCGAGTTGTCAGTCATGGGGTCGGGAGTAATGGGCTTGGAGCACCCGGCCGCCAGGCCGAGGCACAGCAGGCACAGCAGGAAGCGGCGGACGTTCATGGGAGGACCTCGAAGAGGTCCCCAGTCTCCGTCCTCTCTGGCCCGCAGGCCAGTCCAAGTGTTCGCCGCTCAGCCCTTCTTCTCGAACGTCAGCGCCGCCGAGTTGATGCAGTAGCGCAGCCCCGTGGGCGCCGGGCCATCCGGGAACACATGCCCCAGGTGTCCCTCGCAGCGGCTGCACACCACCTCCGTGCGCCGCATGAAGAGCGAGCTGTCTTCATGCTCGGCCACCTGGGCCTTGGACACCGGTGCATAGAAGCTGGGCCAGCCCGTGCCCGAGTCGAACTTCGTCTCGGAGGCGAACAGCGGGCTGTTACAGCCCGCGCACCGGTACACCCCGGCCTCATGGTGGTCCCAATACGCTCCGGTGAACGCCCGCTCGGTCCCCTTCTTGCGGAGGATGCGGTACTGCTCCGGGTTGAGCTGCTGCTTCCACTCCTCGTCCGGCTTGAAGATGGGCACGGACGCGGGGCCTGGGATGTTCATGGCGGACCTCCTGGGTGCCCTCTTTATATGCAGTTCCCCCCCTCCGGTTTCAGTCCTGCCTGGGTGCTTGGAGAGAGGCGTGGCACTTCCCACCCGTCAGGGGGTAACGAAATCAGGTGACTTGGCAGGTAGGAAGCCGTATACGCCAGTGCGGAATGCTTCACGTCCAGTCTTGTCCCACCTGAACCCCTGAGTAGGTGGGCGCCGCGCCATGCTGCTGATCGGCCGGGCTCGGGGGCCAGTACACAGAGCCCCCGTCCGGTTCGTTGACGCACCCCTTCCCCCAGGCTACACCCCCCTCAAGATCCCGTCGTCTCACGAGGACCGAGGAAGCCCCCCGATGGAATTCCGCATCGCCACTGACGAGCTGAAGAAGGCCCTCTCCCGCGCCCAGGGCATCGTGGAGCGCAAGACGACGATGCCCATCCTCGCCAACGTCCTCGTCAACGCCACCAAGGCTGGCGTCACCGTCACCGCGTTCGATCTCGACATTGGTGTCGTCTCCGAGCACCCCGCCGAGGTGTCCAAGCCCGGCTCCGTCACCATCAACGCCAAGTACGTCTTCGACATCGTCCAGAACCTGCCGGACGCGCAGGTGACGCTCAAGAAGCTCGCCAACAACTACGTGGACATCTCCAGCGGCTCGGCCCACTTCAAGATCGTCGGCATGGCCGCCGAGGAGTACCCCAAGCTCCCCAAGGAGGAGAGCGCACCCCTGGTGCAGGTCTCCGGCAGCATCCTGCTGGAGATGATCAAGAAGACCCAGTTCGCCATCTCCTCGGACGAGACGCGCTACATCCTCAACGGCGTCTTCTTCGAGCCGCACAGCGGCGGCAAGGTGCGCATGGTGGCCACGGACGGCCACCGCCTGTCGCTCATCGAGCGAGAGCTGCCCGGCGAGTTCAAGCTCAAGGGCGGCGTCATCATCCCCCGCAAGGGCCTGATGGAGCTCAAGCGCCTGCTGGACGAGGCCCCCGACGCCGAGTGCCACCTGGGCTTCGCGGAGAACTCGGCCCTCTTCAAGAAGCCGGGCCTCACCATGGTGATGCGCCTCATCGACGGCCAGTTCCCCGAGTACCAGCGCGTCATCCCCAAGGAAGGCGAGAAGGTGGTGATGGTGCCCAAGACGAGCTTCCTCGCGAGCCTCAAGCGCATCGCGCTGCTCTCGGCGGATAAGAGCTACGCCGTGCGCATCGGCCTGGAGCAGAACAAGCTGCTCATCACCGCCAACAACCCGGACCTGGGCGAGGCCAAGGACGTGCTCGAGGTGGCCTACCGCGGCGGCGACATCACCATCGGCTTCAACGCGCGCTACCTCACCGATGTGCTCTCCGTGCTGGAGACGGAGGAGATCTCCTTCGAGCTGGGGGATGAGCACAGCCCCGGAGTCATCCACGCGCCCGGCGACCGCAGCTTCACCGCCGTGGTCATGCCCATGCGCGTCTGAGACGCCCGGCCCGGGCGTTACTGCTGCGGAGCCTCTGCTGCGGCATCCCCTATGGGCTCTGGGGCCTTGTCCCCGCCCGCTGGGGCTGGAGGTTGGGGCGCAGGCGCGGGCTTCTTCCCCTTCACGCCCTGGCTCCAGTACTCCTCCGAGGCCAGGCGCCCGTCCTCCTTGAAGGTGCGCGCGGCGCCGTGCTTCTTCCCCGCCTGGAAGAAGGTCTCCTTCAGCAGCTGCCCCTCGGCGCCGTACTCCACCGAGCGCCCCTCCTGCTTTCCCTCCGAGAAGCGCTCCTCCGTCCAGGAGCCGTCGGAGTGCATCGTCACCTGCAGGCCCTCCTTCTTTCCCGCCTTCCAGTCCCCCCAGGCCAGCGCCTTTCCACCCTTGCACGTCACCGAGGGGCCCTCCTTCGCCGGGCGCCCCTTCACCTTGCACTCCAGCGCGCCGGTGCCCTTCCCAGGGCCGCTCGAGGAGGCGGAGGTGCCCTCGGGGCACTCCACCTTCCACGCGGCGCAGGTGGCATCTGCCTGACGCTGGTCCATGGCGAGCGCGGGCGGGGCCGCCAGGAGCGAGACAGTCACGGCGGCGAGGGCGGGGGACAGGACCTTCATGGGGGGCCTCGTTTCGAGACAGTCAACATCGCCGGTCCGGGAGCCTCCTGCCAAGGGCCTCCCGACCGTTCACCAGCACCATGGGCGGCAGGGTAGGACTGCCACCGGCCCGGCTCCTCCTTATAGTGGGGGTATCGTGGCGACCCATCCCGACACCCTGCGAGCCCGACTCGAGGATCGCGCGGACCTCCTGGAGGCCTCGCGCCTGCGCTACCGCGCGCTGAGAGGGTTGCTGAACGCCTTCTTCTGGAGGGATCGGCTCCGGGCGAACCTGGAGCTGCTGCGCGAGGTGGCTCTGGCCCAGCCGGAGGTAGATGCCACGCTGGCCGCCGTGAGCCGCCGCGCCGCCGCAGAGGGCTGGTCCCGTGATCTGGCTCCGGTGAAGATGCTGGAGGAGGTGGGGCGCCTGCGTGAGGAGGTGGCTCGCGCGGTGCAGCGGAGGCTGGCACTGGCCGCGCCTCCGGACGCACTGGGGGCGGCGCTGCTGCGGCTGGAGGAGGTGGTGCTCGCCGCCGGTCCGCTCCTGGGCCGGCGCGCGTGGGCCCGGGCGGTAGAGGTGCTGCCCCGCAACCTGCCGGAGCTGCGCGCCGCGTGCGCTGCGGCCGAGGTCTTCGAGCGCGTCTTCAAGCGTCCCACGCCCGAGGGGGCCCTGCCCTTCAACGCCGCGGAGGCGAGCGAGCTCTGCCGCGCATTGCCCCTGGCGGAGGTGGCGCTGCGGGCGCTCTGGGAGCGGCTGGCGCGCTTCGATGAGGGGGGCCGGGTTCGCGTCTTCCTCCAGCGCCGTGTGCGCCGCGCGCCTGTGCGGGCGCCTCGCAGCGGTCCAGAGTTGTTGCTGCATGCGGCCTTCTGGCAGGACGTGGCGCGCGTGCGGCTGGGGGAGCTGCTGGAGAAGCGGCTTTCTCCGGTGGTGGCGCGTGAGGCGGAGGTGCCGGAGCTGCTGGTGTGGCTGGCGTCGAGCGAGGCGGCTCCCGAGGCAAGGCTGGTGGCCGGTGCAGCCATCAGCGAGGGGCGGGCGGGTCTCTTCGAGCTGGCCGCCGAGCTCGCGCGGCTGTCCCAGGCGCGGCCCACCGGGGTGTGGAACGAGGAACTGGCCTGGACACGGCTGTGGACGGCCGCACTCCGGGCCAAGGACGAGGCAGGCTCGGACGTGGACCGTGTGCGCGAGGCGCTGCAGCTCTTCATCCGCCTCCGGGGCCAGGCGCGCACGCCGGCGCGGTTGTTCTCGCCCACACGCGCGGCGCTGCCCCACGGCGAGGTGGGGGCGGGCGTCAAGGATCTGCCGGGGCTCGTCCAGGCCGCGCGCGCCGTGGCTCGCCCGGGAGTGTGATTAAGTCTACAGCTCCCGCAACCGGACGTGCCAAGTCGGGTTCTCTCTCCTGACAGCTCGGCTCGGGGAAGAAGATCAGCTTTGGGCGCCTGGGATTGCGCAATGGACAGGTGCTCCGCCTGCCGCAGGGACGGCCTCACGGTGAACGAGCTCAAGGAGGCCCGGATCGCCACGGTGAAGCAGCAGCAGGTGGAGGTGCTCTACCTCTTCACGGGAACTGGCTCCGTCTACCAGCTGAGCAAGTGAGCATGTTGAGTCCCCGCTCCCGCCTGGAGCCGGTTAGGGTGAGGGGGATGCCTCACCCTCGCCTGTCGATCTGAGCCTCACACTGTGCGCCTGCTCGCGCTTCATGCCCAGGACTTCCGGAACCTGCACCAGGTCTCCCTGGCCCCCAGCCCCCACGCCACCATCGCGGTGGGGCAGAACGGCCAGGGGAAGACGAACCTGCTGGAGGCGCTGTACTTCCTCGCGACGCTCAAGCCGCTGAGGGCTGGGCGGCTGACGGAGCTGGTGCGCTGGGGCGCGCAGGGTGCGCGAGTGACGGGCCGCTTCCTCCTCAAGGGGGCGGAGCGGGAGATCTCCGTGGAGGTGAGCGGCGGAGTGCGGCAGTCCCTGGTGGACGGGAAGAAGGCCGCGAGCCTGGAGGAGTACTTCGGCGGCGTCTCCGTGGTGGCCTTCACGCCGGATGATCTGGAGGTCGTGAAGGGCGGGCCGGACGCGCGGCGCGCCTTCCTGGATCGAGCGGTGTTCAACCGCTTCCCGGCCTTCCTCAAGGAGAGCCGGGACTACGCGAGGGCCTTGAAGAACCGGAACCGGTTGCTACGTGAGGGGCCAGCGGCGGATCCGGCGTACCTGGACGCGTATGACGAGACGCTCGCGCGCGCGGGGGCCCGGGTGTACGTGCGGCGGCGGGCGCTGATGGCGGAGCTGGCGCCGCGCGCACAGGCGACGTTCGCCTCCATTGGCCGCACGCCGGATCCGGCGGCGTATGGCTACCACCCTTCACACCTCGGGCAGGACTTCTCCGAGGCGGAGGAGCCACGGCTGACGGACGCGCTGCTCGAGGCGTTGGCGGCGCGACGGCGGAGAGATCTGGAGCGGGGCTTCACCTCGGTGGGGCCGCACGTGGATGACGTGGCGGTGACGCTGGGCGGCCGCAGCGCCCGGGCCTACGCGAGCCAGGGGCAGCAGCGAGCGCTCGTGCTGGGTTGGAAGATCGCCGAGATCGAGAACCTCCATGCCGCCATGGGGTTCCTGCCGTTGCTGCTGCTGGATGACGTGTCGAGCGAGCTGGATCCGGAGCGCAACGCCTACCTGATGAACTATCTGGCCCACAGCGGGGCTCAGGTGTTCCTCACCACCACGGACGCCTCACTGGTGCGAGGCGCGGCTGCCGAGGACACGCTCTGGCTGGATGTGCATGCGGGGCAGGTGACACCTCACGTGCGGTGAGCGCGCCGCGGCCAGTGGATGCGCCACCGCCGGTGCGTGTGATGGGGCACCTGATCAGAGGACACGTTGCCGAAGAACGGATAGCGGAACTCCGCCCAGAGCACCAGGTAGCCCACTGCGAAGGCGAAGGTACCGAACACCATCCACCACATGACTCCCATGATGAGGCTCACCACGCCGGCCACGAGGAGCACGGTACCCAGGCCGAGTGACACCTCACGCAGGCGCTTCGACTCACTGAAGGCCATGCCCATGGAGACGAGTGAGACGGCGAGAAGGAACCATGCCAGCCCGAACGCTGAGCGGACATACAGGCCGGCGATCGACAGCAGGAAGAGACCAAAGCCGAAGAGTGCCAGTCCTCCGTCCATGGGATTTTCCTCCAGGGTGAAGAGTCCAAGAGGAAACATCACCATCGCGGAGAGGCCAGGCACGGCGTGCGGACGAGCGATTGCCGAAGCCTGCCTGGGGGGCAGGAGGCTCACCCGAGCCGCACGCCAGCAGGTGCATTACGGGACTGCTTCGGTGGGATTTCCTCCGGACTTCCAGCCCTTGAGGCCATCGGACATGACAGCCACGTTCGTGTAACCGGCTTCAGCCGCCCGACCGGCGGCAGTGTGGGACGCGCCTCAAAGCCTGTTGCTGCAATAGAAGACGAGCGGTGTGTCCAGGGTCTGTGGCAGGACGGACTTCGGGTCGTACTGCCGGTAGTTGGCGAGCAGGATCGCGCCGGGGACCTTGCCGTTGTTCTTACGGAAGTCCTCACCGTTCGCATCCACGAACACAGCCCCCGCCTTGTGCGCAGCAGCCGAGTCGGCGATAGACAGCTCCTTCACGGACGCGTGCTGGGACTTGCAACCTCCCACGGCGAGTGCGGCGACCCCTACCATGAGCATCAGCGCTGATCGACGAAGCACGAGCTCCCTCCTGGAGATGCCTAACCCTAATTCAAGGGCAGGAGATAGGCGAGGGGCCCAGCGCGCTCCGTGTCGGCTATCTCCCTCACCGAGTCCGGTGGCGCCGGGGCCGGCTCTCCCTGCGAGCCAGCTCCACCCACCGGCCCTGGAAGCGGGCCTCGGAGGCGAGCGCCTCCTGCCACGAGGGACCGTCCGGCAGCAGGCGCTGAGCGTGTGACAACGCGAGCCGCTCCAACGCGCGCTCCTCGCACCATCGCCTCAGGCTGGGTCCATCCAGTCCACACGCCACCAGGAACGCTTCTCTTCCGGCGGGAGGGACATTGTGACGCCGCCACCACTCCGCCTCCGCCCCCGTCACTTCCTCGGCGGTGGGCACGAGCCCCATGGATCGAGCCCACCCGGCCAGCAGGGCGCGGCGCAGGCCTGCCTCGGCCAGCTCCACGCTGTCCGGCTCGCCCTCCAGAGCTGTCAGCACCTGCGAAGAGGACACCTCACGGTCCTCCACGACAGACACGTCATCCGATAACCTCCGACGCCGCACGAGCGACGAAGGCGCTGGCCGGGGAGCACCTTGAAGCGACTGAGCAGGCCTGGCGGATGACAGGAATGTTGCCGCAGCTCGGATGCATGCAATGGCATCCAGACGCTTGAGATCCTCCACACCTCGCGAGAACCACTCCTCCCAGCCCGCTCGCGTCGCGGCAGGCCACGCTGGACGCACGGCCTCCAGGATCCGGCGCCAGGTGCGGTCCTGGTAGAAGAGCCCCTCTGCCGCCGTCACCAGCGCCTTCACCTGCTTCGGGCTGAGCACTCGCGCCCTACGCGCCTGAGTGGCGACGTGCCGGACATTGACCATCGGCACAGTGAGCGGCCGGTAGCCATGCTCCGCATCGGCGTGCAGCAGCGCCACCTCCGAGTCATCCACCAACACCCCGTCCTGGTACCACTGGAAGATCTGCCCCACACCAACCATGCCGTGAGCGGAGAGCTCCGCCGCGCGCAGCGCGCCCATGCTCGCTCCGCCAAAGACAGCCACTCCTGCCTCCAGGGCTGCGAGCAGCTCGTGGTGCCACACGGAAGGCTGTGCCTCGAACACCCCATCTATCAGCGCGATGACGCGCGGACGCAGCGAGAGCGCCCGCCATACATCTCCCTGACGGGCAGGTGGCAGAACGCGGCAGCTCGCCATCCCGCGCGCCTCGTCCGCAGGAAGCGAAGGGCCCAGGAAGACGACAAGATCCTCAGGGCGGCGTTTCATAGGAGCTCCGAGATGCGCATGCCTGGCACCACCACGCGTTGGATGTGCAGCCCAGGGATGGGTGCGTCGAGTGTGACGGCGGCGGCCTGGGTGAAGCCCGCGCCCCGGAGCTGGTTCATCGCACGCCGCAGCGCCCGCGCCGGTGATGCACTGTCCTTGGAGAAGTCCGGCAACTCCTCCGGTTGGCGCCTGGGGCGCACCGAGGCACACGCAGCGGCGAACTCCCGCGCGGCGCTCTGGTCCGCTGAGGAGACATCCTCGCGTGCGCCGTGGATGTCCGTGAGCCGGGACTGGGCCGCCTCCAGCAGGGCGCGCAGCAGCGCCTCATCCCGTCCGAGCGCGCATGCATACCCCGCGGTGAGCGGCACCGGCCCATGCTCCTCGTCCACCAGTACCGCCGCGGCCACGGGCAGCCCCACTGCCCCCGGTGCCTTGGGAGAGGGCGAGACATCAAAGAGGTACACGCCAAATCCTCGCGTCCGCAGTGTCCGCGCGAGAGCCGCCGTGCGAGGAGCTCTGCTCTCGAGCACTGCCGGGCTCAGCATCCGCCGCCGCACCACCTCCTCTGTCCATCCACCCGGGAGCGTGCGAGCGAGCTGATCCCGCTCAATGGCTTCCAGGAGCGCATGCAGCAGCGCACGCTGCGCATCCGGGTGTGCCCCGGAGCCATTGCTCGTCCAGGCCACACTGAACGGTCCCAACGCCACCTCGCTCGCGGGTGGGCAGTACACGCCCTGAGCAGGAACCCAGCATGGGCGGCCCGAGTGCAGCTCCGTGGCCTGCCGCCAGGCGCAGCGCACCGAGTCGCTCCACAGCCGCGAATCGACCATCCTCCCCGCTGAGCCCAGGGCCTCGGCGCTCCAGGCCTCCCCAGCCTGAGCGCCCAGCTCGGCGCGCGTGCCCCACACCAGCCGGGAGGGCGGGACGTGCTCCGCCGCCCACAGCTCCGCTGTCTCGAAGAGCGCCCCCAGCGCCGCATCCTCGAAGGTGAGCCCCTTGCCATTGCAGACCTGGAGGACATGGCCACCCGGCCGAACTGCACACGCCACCTCTACCCCAGTGCGGTCCAGTCCTGTCACCCGAGCCACGCGCGTGACGCCCATGGCCTCGGCCAGCCGGGTCTGAAAGTTCTGTGAGGCAAGGACCTGTTTCTTGGGAGGCACGGCGGACGGCCTTAGCTCGAAACCGTCCCTTCAGGGGAGCTCATTGATGCTGCTCGATCGGGAGAATCCACCGAGAGGGGATGGGCTGGAGGTGATCCAGGGAGTATCCGCGACAGCTATCTCCTCACCTGAAGTTCTGGATCGCCTTCTCTCTGCTGGGCATGGCGATTGGTCTCGGGGTGACCCTCACCCAGGGGGCGGACTCCATCTCGATGCCGATCCAGGTCCTGTGCGGCGGAATGGTGGTGTACGCGGGGATGGCTGGGCGGTGTCGCCGGCTCGGTGCTCGCCCGCTACCTCATCTCCAAGGCGGGGGCGGCGCTGCGGGCCGCGCGTGAGCAGGACCTGATGGGCAAGTACTTCCTCCATGAGCGCCTGGGCAGTGGAGGCATGGCCGAGGTGTTTCGCGCCACGTACTGGCCGGAGGGCGGCTTCCGCAAGACGGTGGCCGTCAAGCGCGTGCTGCCCGCGAAGGCGGACAAGGTATGGCCCTAGCGGGCGCCCTGATTGAGGACCGCACGTCCAGGCTCGGCGAGGGGGCGATTTTTCGGGTTCATGTAACCAGAAAAAGGCGCGGCGCATACAGCGGGCCACGTTGGACAGCCCGCCACCCCTTTCGAGGTCTCCCATGCTGACGAGCAGAGCTACGTCTTCCACCCCGTCACTGCCGAAGCCCACGCCGAGCCCCACCGCAGCACCCCCGCCCCAGGTCCAGAAGGCGGGCACCTCCTCGCCCCCGACTACGACGCGCCCCGAGCTGAGCGCTGGCACCGGGACGAAGGGCTTCTCTGGAACCAGCTCCTTCGAGCCTTGGGGCCGGC
>Ga0247825_10000859_pt1 | contig 19682 bp, 24 predicted proteins | sample 13C_Vanillin_Day_FD_194413 | JGI IMG/M metagenome (GOLD analysis project Ga0247825, IMG submission 194413) | Soil microbial communities from agricultural site in Penn Yan, New York, United States - 13C_Vanillin_Day48 | ecosystem: Environmental > Terrestrial > Soil > Agricultural land | place...
GCGACGAAGACTCCTGGGGGTTCATCAAGACCGGGATCAAGACCAAGGCGCAGGAATTCCTCCCGCACCAGAACACGTGAGCCACGATCCCCTCATGATCGACACCACCCCGGTCACCGACGTCACCGCGGCCGCCTTCACCATCCCCACCGACAGCCCGGAGGCCGACGGCACCCTGGCCTGGAACTCCACCACCATGGTGCTGGTGCAGGTGTCCGCCGGCGGGCAGGTCGGGACCGGGTGGACGTACGCACCCGCCGCGGCCGCGGCGGTGGTCTCCGGCATCCTCACCGACCTGGTCACCGGCGGTGACCCGATGGACGTGCCGGGCCGGCACGAAACCATGGTTCGGGCGATCCGCAACGCCGGCCGACCCGGCATCGCCGGGTGCGCCCTCTCCGCGGTCGACATCGCCCTGTGGGACCTCAAAGCCCGGCTGCTGGGCGTGCCGTTGCACCGCCTGCTCGGCGCTGCCCGGGACACGGTGCCGGTGTACGGGTCCGGCGGTTTCACCACCTACCACCGGCACCAGCTCGAGCAGCAACTCACCGGTTGGGTGCAAGAGCAGTCCATTCCGCGGGTGAAGATCAAGATCGGCGAAGCCTGGGGCACTCGCACCGACCGGGACCTGCACCGGATCCGGCAGGCCCGCCACGTCATCGGCGACGACACCGCACTGTATGTCGACGCCAACGGCGCCTATGGGTGCAAACAAGCGATCCGGGTGGCCGCCGACGCCGCCGACGCGAATGTGGTGTGGTTCGAGGAACCCGTCTCCTCCGACGACCTCGTCGGACTCCAGCAGATCCGCCAGATGGTGCGCCCGGATGTGGCCGCCGGCGAATACGGCTACGACCTGCCCTATTTCGAGCGGATGTGCGCCGCCGGGGCGGTGGACTGTCTGCAGGCCGACATCACCCGCTGCGGCGGCATCACCGACTGGCTGAAGGTGGCCGCTGTCGCCGCCGCCCACAACCTGGAAGTGTCGGGGCACTGCGCCCCCCACCTGCATGCCCACGCCGCGGCCGCGATCCCGAACCTGCGGCACCTGGAGTGGTTCCACGACCACGTCCGGATCGAACAACGATTCTTCGACGGCGCGTTCAATCCCACCGGCGGCAGCCTGCGACCTGACCCGCACGCCCCCGGGCACGGGCTCACCCTGCGCGCACCCGACATCGCATCGTTCCAGGTCGCCTGAACCGAGGAGGTTGCTGTGACCGCCGAGCACACCCGTACGACACCGCTGTTCCAGGCCCTCGAACAGCGGCTGCACGAGGCGGTCGAGGGTGAGGTGAGGTTCGACCCGGGTTCGCGGGCGGCGTATTCCACCGACGCCTCCAACTACCGGCAGGTCCCGATCGGGGTGGTGATCCCCCGCACCCCGGACGCCGCCGAGGCGGCGATCGCGGTGTGCCACGAGCGCGACGTCCCTGTCCTCTCCCGCGGCGGGGGCACCAGCCTGGCCGGGCAGTGCTGCAACACCGCGGTGGTGCTGGACTGGAGCAAGTACTGCACTCGCGTCGAATCATTGGACGTCGACGCCGGAACCCTGGTGGTGCAACCCGGCATCGCCCTCGACCCGCTCAACGATCACCTCGCCCGGTGGGGGTGGATGGTCGGCCCGAAACCGTCCACCCACGTCTCCTGCACCATCGGCGGGATGATCGGCAACAACTCCTGCGGGTCCACCGCGCAGGCGTACGGGAAGATGGCCGACTCGGTGAGCCGCCTGGAGATCGTCACCTACGACGGTGAGCGGATGTGGGTGGGCCCCACCCCCGGAGACGAGTTGGATCGCATCATCGCCGCCGGTGGTCGGCTCGGTGAGATCTACACCGGGCTTCGGCAACTGCGCGACTCCTACGCCGACGAGATCCTTGCCCGCTACCCCGACATCCCCCGCCGGGTCTCCGGCTACAACCTCGACCAGTTGTTGCCCGAGAACGACTTCAATGTCGCCCGGCTGCTCGTCGGCTCGGAGAGCACCCTGGTCACCGTGTTGCGGGCGGAATTGTCGCTGGTGCGGGTGCCGGCGGCGAAGTCGTTGGTCCTACTCGGGTTCGACGATATTTGCTGCGCCGCCGACGCCGTCCCCCGGGTCCTCGAACACACCCCGGCCGCACTGGAGGGGATCGATCACCGGTTGGTGCAACTCGAGCACAGTCAGCACCTCGCCGCCGCAGCGCTGCGGGAGCTGCCCGACGGCACCGCGTGGTTGATGGTGCAGTTCAACGGCGAGACCAAGGACGACGCGGATACCAAGGCGCAGGCCATGATCGACGACCTTCATTCGGTCACCCCGCACGCGAAGCTCCTCGACGATCCCGACCACGAGAAGCAGGTGTGGGCCGCCCGCGAAGCCGGCCTCGGGGCGACCGCCTATCCTCCGAACGACCCGGAAACCCATGAGGGCTGGGAGGACGCCGCCGTCCCACCACGGTTCCTCGGCAACTACCTGCGCGACTTCCGGAAACTGTTGGACAACTACGACTACGGAACCGCGTCTCTGTACGGGCATTTCGGGCACGGCTGCGTCCACACCCGGATCCCGTTCGACCTGCGCACCGCCGAGGGAATAGCGAAGTACCGGTCCTTCGCGACCGAGTCCGCCCACCTGGTGGTCGACTACGGCGGATCGCTGTCCGGTGAGCACGGCGACGGGCAATCCCGCGGGGAACTGCTGCCGATGATGTTCGGTGACCGCCTGGTCACCGCATTCGGGACCCTCAAAAGCATCTTCGATCCCGGCAACCGGATGAACCCCGGAAAGATCGTCCACCCCTACCGCCTCGACGAGAACCTGCGGCAAGGAGTGAACTACCTGCCGATCGAACCGGCCACCCACTTCGCCTACCCCGACGACGACCACCGCTTCAGTAGGGCGGCCGCCCGCTGCGTCGGCGTCGGCAAATGCCGCGGGCACGAATCGGGGGTGATGTGCCCGTCCTACCGGGCCACCGGCGAGGAGGAACACTCCACCCGCGGACGCGCCCGACTGCTGTTCGAAATGCTCCAGGGCGAGGTGATCACCGACGGCTGGAAATCGGTCGCCGTCCGCGACGCCCTCGACCTGTGCCTGGCCTGCAAAGGATGCCGCTCCGATTGCCCGGTCAACGTCGACATGGCCACCTACAAGGCCGAATTCCTCTCCCACCACTACCGGTGGCGGATCCGGCCCCGCTCGCACTATGCGATGGGCGCGATACCCCTGTGGGCCCGCCTGGCCGCTGTCGCCCCGACCGTGGTCAACACCCTCACCCACACCCCCGGTGTGTCCGCCGCGATCAAAACCGCCGGTGGTGTCGACACCCGGCGGCCGTTCCCCCGGTTCGCGCGGCGACGGTTCACCGCCACCTGGCCGCGCCGACCACTCGCAGCCCGCCCGGGCAGCCGGGGACCGGTCGTGCTGTGGCCGGACACCTTCACCAACAACTTCGACCCGCACATCGCCCAGGATGCCGCCGACGTGCTCGCCGCCGCCGGATTTGACGTCGAGGTCCCCACTCAGGTGGTGTGCTGCGGGCTGACCTGGATTTCCACCGGGCAGCTCGCCACCGCCAAGCATGTCCTCACCCGCACCCTGCGGGTGCTGGCACCCGCGCTGCGGGCCGGTACCCCGGTCGTGGTCCTCGAACCGAGCTGCGCCGCGGTGTTCCGCTCCGACCTGCCGGAGTTGTTGCACGGCAACGAAGACGCCCACCGGCTCGCGCAGCAAACCGTCACCCTCGGTGAGGTCCTGCACCAGAAGGCACCCGATTGGTCCCCACCCCACCGCCTGCGCGGGGTGTCGGCGCTGATCCAACCGCACTGCCACCAGCACGCGGTCCTGGGCTACGACGCCGACGAGCAGACGTTGACGGCGGCGGGGGTGGACACCACCGTTCTCGACGCCGGATGCTGCGGTCTCGCCGGGAACTTCGGCTTCGAGAAAGGGCACTACGAGGTGTCCGTCGCCTGCGCCGAAGACACCCTCCTGCCCGCGATCCGCCGGGCCGACCCCAGCGCCCTGGTGCTGGCCGACGGTTTCAGTTGCCGCACCCAGATCCGCGACCTCCAACCCGGCGTCGCACCATTGCACGGGGCGCAGGTCCTCGCCGCCGCCGTGCGCGGCGTGGACCCCACCGACCCTCCGGCGCGGCCCGATCCTTCACGAACCTTCGTCCCGACGCGCACCGCGCTCCTGGCCGCCCCCACCGCGGTGGCTGCCGCACTGCTGGTCCATCGGATACGCCACCACCACCGCTGACCTCACCCGGAAGGGGTACACGCCGAACATGCCCAGACACATCCCTGATGTTGTGGTCATCGGATCGGGACCGAACGGACTGGCCGCGGCCGTCATCTGCGCCCGCGCCGGACTGGACGTCCAGGTCCTCGAAGACCAACCCACCCCGGGCGGGGGATGCCGCACCGCGGAAATCGCGCTCGCCGGAGCCACCCTCCCGCACGACACCTGCGCGGCGGTACACCCGATGGCCGCCGCATCCCCCTTCTTCACCGCCTTCGACCTCCCCGCGCGCGGTGTCGAATTGAACGTCCCCACGGCGTCCTACGCGCACCCCCTCGATCACCGCCCCGCCGGGATCGCCTACCCCGACCTGACACGAACCACCGCCGAACTCGCCGACTACGACTCCCGCGCCGACGCCGCCGCCTGGAAGAACCTGATGCGCCCACTGGTCGAGAACTTGACCACCCTCACCGCGCTCTGTCTCGGGGACATGCGTTCAGTACCGCCGCAGGTCGGTGACAAGCCCGGGATCCGGACCGCGTTCGGATTCGCGACCCGGGTCCTCGAGCAAGGCACCCGAGCCCAGAACCGCCGTTTCACCGACGACATGGCGCCGGCGATGCTGACCGGCATCGGTGGGCACGTCCCGCCCCCATGCCCTCCCTCGCCGACGCCGCGAGCATGCTGCTGCTCGGATCCGCCGCCCACACCGTCGGCTGGCCGATCCCCGCCGGCGGCTCCCAGGCCATCACCAACGCCCTGATCGCCGACCTGCACGCCCACGGCGGCCGCCTCGACTGCGATCAGGGAGTGTCCGATTTGAGCTGCGTCATACGCGAGAGCAGATCGGTGCTCAGCAACTCATGCGCGTCGGCCCACTCGTAGAACGAGCGCACCGCGACGATCCACAACTTGACGGTCGACGCGCTCCGGGTGCCGGGCTTGCCATTGGACTTCACGACCGGTGTGGCCGCGACGGTCTGCCTCCATAACGCGATGTGGCTGAGCGTTGCTCCTCGCCAGTCCATCGTTTGCGCACACCAGGAGAGGTACCACGCGACTCGGCGCCCGTACTCGCGCGCCGTGTGAGGTGACTTGCCGCTGTCGCTGAGGTACTGCAACGATGCGGTGCCGGCAGAGTGCATGCGCCCGTCGCGATCGACGATCACGAACCGCTGATCACCGCACTGTGGATGGACCGCGGACATCATGATGTACGTCGGCTTGTCGCGCATGCGCTCGGACACCGCTGACAACCGGGTGCATAACTGTCAGAACAAGTCTCGATCTTCACTGCGCTGACAATTACTGACATCGACCGCGCCGGGGTACATAATGTTCGGACACCGATCCGGAGCTTCCTCGTACTTCACCAACCCATTTTATTCGCACACACATTCGAATTGCGCTAGTCTGTTGGTGCCCCGACTTGGAGGGAAGCCTTGCCGGGGCGCACACTTTTACCGCCGTTGAGCTGCGTCTTCGGCGGTGCAGGCACAGAGGAAGGTTCGTGAAGGTAAGGTCGGGTGCTCCTGCACCCTGAAGGCAAGTCGGTATTCAGCATCCTCAGTCTCGAGGACGATCACGCACTGATCGAGTCCACAATCGAGGCGCCAGGAAAATTTCCGTTCAGCATCCGAGTGAAGTACCTCACACCTGCGCCATGAGCCCCTCAGGTCGACGAGACGGCGTCGCAAACAGGCGCACGGCCCCGATTAGACACAGAACGGCCCCTGGACACTCCAGGGGCCGTTCTGGTGCGTGCGCGGTCATCTCACAGGGTTTGGCTGTCCCGTTCTCGGAGGATCTGGTCACCCAGGCGGTACACCGCCTCCTCGTCGGGGATCCCGAACCGGGTGGCACGCTCGCGGGCCGCGATGAATGCGCTGGTCTCTTCGCCTCGCTGCGTGCGATCTCGGTCCAGGAACGCCTGGCGTGCCTCTGCGAGCTCCTCGAGCACCGACCATTGGAAACGGTCGAGGCTGCTGGCGATCTCGTCGATGCGCGATCGCTCCGATTGGCGGGTGCGCCACCGGTCAGCCAGCACCGATCCCGTCAGCAGTGCACCGAGGATCATGCCGCAGACAGCTGTGATCATTCCGCACTCCTTCTCGCGGCCGCGGATTCCTTCGGTTCACTGGTGACCATGACCAGGGCGACGGTCGCCACGATCGCGACAACGACGGTCAGCAGCAGGGGCAGCGAGAGCTCGGCCGCGGTCACCACCCCGACGGCAGCGGTCGCGAAGGCGAGTACGGCGAGCAGCCACAGGGCGCGGGCGGCCGAGGCCCGATGTGTGATCTGGGCGGCTGAGCCAGCGACGACCAGCGCAGCGCCGAGCCAGAGGATCCAGGTGGGCATGGGTGTCGCGGGTCCTTCCGACGTCGGCGGGCTTTGGTCTCGTGGGACAGGGTGTCATGCCGGCGGTGGAACGGAGTTGGACATGCGACCGGGTGGCGCCGAGGTCGGGTTCTCCGCTATACCTCACAAACAGGATATTTGGTTTCGTTATCGGGAAACGAGGCGTAACCGATACCCGTCGCCAATGGAAAAGCTTCCTGGCGTGGCCGGATCCGTCTCGACGGCTCCCACGTTCGGGAAGGAAGGAACCGCAGTGCTGCCCGTAGGACCCTCACCGCCGCCCGCCGTGGAGATCACCCCCGGTGACCGGGACTGGTGGGAGGACGCCGCGTGCCGCGGTGTCGAATCGTCGGTGTTCTTCTCCCCGGACGGGGAACGCGGTCACGCCCGGGCCCGACGTGAAGCGCGGGCCCAGCGGATCTGTCAGGACTGCCCCGTGCTCTCCCGGTGCCGCGACCACGCCCTGGCCGCGGGCGAACCCTACGGAATCTGGGGCGGCATGACCGAAACCGACCGCCGACGGCACGCCCGCCGGCTGGGTCGCGGCGAGCACCGGCCCCTCACGCCGCGGCACCCTCGACCGACCTCCCCCGGCACCGGGGACGCGGCCTCCTGGTAACCAGCAGCCTCCCCCGATAACTACGCGGGACGGGCGCGAAGCCCCCCGGCGGAGTGCACGATGATGATGCGATGCGGATAAAGTTTCACGACCAACTCGACGACCTGACCGACCGGTTGGCGTCGATGTGCCACCTGGCCGGGGAGGCCATCGAAACGGCCACCGACGCCCTCATCCGGGCCGACCTTCCGCTGGCCGAGCGGGTGTTCGACCTCACCGAGCAGATCGAGCAGTTACACGGTCCGTGCGAGGAGCAGGCACTGACGCTGCTGGCGTTGCAGGCCCCGGTCGCGCGGGACCTGCGCCAGGTCGTCACCGGGGTGCATCTGGTGTCGGATCTGAGCCGGATGGGCGGGCTGGCGCAACACGTCGCCGAGAGTGTGCGCCGCCGGCACCCGGACCACGTCACCTCCGGGGAGGCGGAGGAATTGCTCGCCCGGATGGGGCGGGTGGCGGGCGAGTTGGCCGGCCTCGCCGAACAGGTCCTCCGCACGCATGATCCCGAGCTGGCCGCCGACCTCGGCAGGCGCGACGACGAGCTCGACGACCTGCACCGACGACTGCTCACCCTGATCCAAGACCCGTCCTGGACCGGCAGCATCCCGGCCGCGGTCGACGTGACCCTGCTCGGCCGGTTCTCCGAACGTTTCGGTGACCACACCGGCGCGGTCGGCCGCCGGGTGATCTTTTTGGTTACCGGAGAACAGTTGGCGCAGTTGCCTTTTCCGATTCACCTGGACCAGGTCCGGGTCAGGTGTCGGCGCCGCGGCCGCCGGCCTGGCGCCGTAGTTCCTCCATCGTCTGCTCGGCGGCGCGCGGCGCGGCGGTCAGGGCGTCGACGCGTTCGGCGGCTGATTGCCGGACCTCGGCCAGCCGTCACCCCGCCCTCGTCTCCGGCGTTTATTCCACGCGTTGCCCGTGTAGACGCGTTGGACTGCGATGCAGGACTTGTCCCGCTCGGTACATGCCGAAGGTCGCGATGCGGTCGGCCGCCTGTGCGAGGTCGCGATCGGAAATTCCAGTCCGGGCAGACCACCACGGCTGCGTTGCCGCCGAGTTCGAGGGTGACATGTTTGCGTGGGACTGCCGCCCGGATCTGCCAGCCCGCTGGGACTGATCCGGTGAAGGAGACGACTGGTAGCCGGGCGTCCTGCACCAAAGGGTGGTGTCCCGCGTGCCCGCCGGTGCTTCGCTGGCGGGCACGCAGGAGAGTGCCGGTCCTGGTCAGGACTGCGTGGTCGGTGCTTCGTTCGTCCGCGGCGCCTTGCTCTGCAGGATCTGCAGGGCCTCGATGAGGTAGGTGCGGAAGACCGGGTGGTTTTCGCTCATCGGGAAGTGGCCGATGTCCTTCATCTCGATGAAGGCGGCGTTGTTGATCTTCGCGGCGGTGCGGGCGCTGTCCTGCGGGGTGGTGAGGTAGTCGTAGTCCCCAGTCAGCATGACCACCGGGCACTGGTCTCCGTCGATCTCGCCGAGCTTGTCACGCAGGTCGTGGTCGACGGAGTAGAAGTACAGATCGCCCTTGAAGGCCTCGGAGCCCTGGCTGTAGTAGAACCAGGTCTTCCACCGGTCGGCCTCAGGCGACTGCGGTGCCATCAGGTCCCACACGCCGCTGGCGCACACCTGGGCGGCGTTGGCGTGAGGGTGCTGCCACCAGTCGAGGTAGAAGCCCGGGGAGTAGTCGGCGCCCTCGACGGGAATGACGCCGGCGAACCGGTCGGGACGGCGGTAGGCGAGTTGAAGCGCGATGTTCCCACCGAACGAGGAGCCCATGAAGATCGGGTTTTCGAGCTCGAGCGCATCACACAAGGCGACGGTGAAGTTCGCGTAGTGGTCCGCCGACAACTGATATTCCTCGGTCCACCATTCGGTGTTCTCCGGCGGGTCGGACTTGCCGTGACGGGGCAGGTCGTACGCGATGACCCGATAGTTGTTGGTGATCTCCTCGTCCTCGAGCAGGCCTCTCCACTGATGGTTGTGGCAGCCGGCGGTGTGCTGACACACCAGCGGTTGCCCGGTGCCGTTCTCGAGGTAGAAGACCTTGTACAGCAAACCGTCGACGTCGACATCCACGTAGTGTCCGGTCACGGGCGAAATCTTGCTCATCGGTTGTAGTCCTTCGGGTTTCGTAGGGAGAAGTTAGACGGGGACGCCGACGGAGCGCAGGAGCTCGATCTGCCGGGTAACGCAGCGCAGGTTCTGCATGAGCACGAGAACGTCACCCTCGAGTTTCATGTCACGCTGGAAGCTGGCGGCCCAGATTCCGTGGTACATCGGGGCCGGTACCGGAACACCGAAGTTGCGCCAGGTGTCCGCGCTGGCGCGAATGGCGAACTGGTAGGGCACGTCGAGCGGACCCGGATCCACGGCGACGTCGACGACCTGACCGCGGCTCATCTGCACGACGAAGGTGTGCTCGGCCATGTCGAGCAGGTAGGAGCAGGTGAAGTACTTGCCGTGCGCCTGGATCTCCCGATCCTCGTTGCTGGCCTGTGCGAACGAGGTGGCCCAGTCGGCCGCGGACGACGCGCGGGTGGTGACGGTCATGGTGTGCTTCCTTCGATCGGTGGAGGGCGAGCCGGAGGTCTGCGCTCGCCGCGATGTCGGCGCCGGGGTTCCACACGAGCGGTGCGGGGAGAACGTGCCGGACATGATCGCAATCACACCCGCGGTGACCGGTGATCGTCCAATACCTGCCGGCCATGGATCGATAGGCAAGGACTACTGGTCGGCAACGGGCCTGCTCATCTAGCCTCGAAGCATGCTTCCCCAACTCGAGCTGCGACTGTTGTCGTACTTCGTCGCGGTCGCGGAGGAACTGCACTTCGGCCGCGCTGCCGCCCGATTGCACATCGCCCAACCCTCGCTCAGCGTGCAGATCCGCAAGCTCGAGCACACCCTCGGTGCGGTGCTCTTGCTGCGGAGCAGCCGACACGTGGAGCTCACGGCAGCGGGCCAGGTACTGCTCGAGGAGAGCCGGCGGATGCTGGCCGATGCGGAACGGATCGTCGCGCTGACCCGGGACGCCGCGCACGGATCCAGCACACGCAAGCTTGTCGTGGGTTTCCAGGCCAACGCTGCGGCAGAATTGACGCCGCAGATCCTGGGCGCGTTCCAGGCGCAGTTTCCGGGTGTGCAGGTTCAGATGCAGTCGTTCGACTTCACCGACCCGTACGTGGGGTTGGCCGACGGGTCATCCGATGTCGCGTTCGTCCGCCCGCCCCTGCTGATGCAGGACTGGCTGGGCCTCGAAACACTATTCGTCGAGCCGAGAGTGCTGGTGGTGTCGACGAGTTCGCCGTTGGCCGGGCAGCCGCACATCAGTGTCGAGCAGGTGACGAACGAGTTCTTCGTGGCGCGCAAGTCGCCGGAGCAATGGCGCAATTTCTGGCTCGCGACCGAATCACGCCAAGGTGAGCCCGTCCGGCTCGGTGCCGAAGTGTCCACGGTGGACGAGTGTTTCGAAGCGATTCTGTCCGAGCGCGGGGTGGCCTTCTCGCAGTCCTCGACACAGCGGTTCTACGGCCGGCCGGGACTGGCGTTCGTACCCGTCACCGACATCCCGCCCACGTCCCTGTCCATCGCCTGGCGCACCGACGTCGACTCGCAACCGGTCCGTGACTTCATCGCCGCCGCCCGCGCGGTCGCCTCGCTCCGCACCGTTCCCCACGCGTGGGCGCCCACCGGGTAACAGTCCGCGATCCGGGCGGCGCCACCGTATCGGAGACACCGATTCGGCGACAGCGGAAGTAGTTCCACACCGAGCAGGGGCTGCACCAGAACACCTCCTACGGGGTCAGCACTACGTGTCCCGCTGCTACTGGTCGTTTGTGGGATTCTGAACGACCAGAAGACGTGCCGTTACCGCACGATTCAGGCAAATCGCTTCTCAGGCCGGGGTCGAGTGGCCGCCCTCAAGCTGCGGGTGCTGTTCGCGTTCGACCCCCAACGAAAGGCGATCCTGCTGGTGGCCGACAACAAAGCCGGACAATGGAAGACCTGGTACAAGGTCAACATCCCGATCGCCGATGACCGCTTCGCGGCCCATCTCAACGAGTTGGAAGGTAGGTGAACACGACGGCAAAGAGTCTCGAGCAGATGCTCGCCGAGCGTCCGGTCGATCGCGGCGCGGTCAACGCGCACAAGGCCCGCATGATCGACGAGGTGCGGGCGTATCGACTTCAGGAGCTGCGTGAATCGGTAGCGATGACACAGAAACAGCTGGCCGAGCGGCTCGGAGTCGGGCAGAACCGGGTGTCCAACATCGAGCATGGCGACCTCGAACGTGTGCAGATCGACACCTTGCGCCGGTATGTCGAAGCCGTCGGCGGAGCACTACGCGTCGAGGTCGAACTCGGCGACGAGCGCTTCCAGATCGCGTAATACCGACGGCCTGGGGCAGCCGCGATGGCGTTCAGCCGCTCCGGACAACTCATGGTCCGTTCTGGACATCGGCGGGCCCGGAGGGGGATCGTGCTCGGCCGCGAAGGTGGCTTCCGCAAGGCTCAGGTAACGCTCGGCCTCCGCACGGCTGCGGGCCTGGATGTCATAGCCGAGGCGGGTGACGATCTGCGCCGGTGTGGTGTCGAACCTGTCCATCGCGCCGTGATCGTCCAGAATCCAGGCGGCGGCTTCCCGCTCGCCGACCGACCAGGATTCGGCGGCCGTCCACCCGCACCGGTGCACGGCTCGGGCGCGGGCAACCCTGCCGGCGAGCCGATTCCGGCGCAGGGCGTCGACGCCTCCGTCCGTCTGCGCGTCCATGGCCCAGATCGGCCAGTGGTCATCCGGGGCAGGAGCGGGCCGCGCACCCACAGGACCAGGGCCTCGTCGAGCGCGTTGGCGTGCAGCGAGACGATCGACAACCTGCGCCACCCGGCGTTGCCATCGCATCGTCTGCGATGGCGCGGAACTTTCCACCGAGCGGAGCCCCTTCGGGGAAGGTCGTTCCTGGGTGGGTGGCCTGATAGGTGCAGGCGGGCTTCTTCTTCGCGGAATTCTTCGTCATCGCGGTCCAATCACTACTCACGGCCGACGCCCCGCATTCGCCGCCACGGTCAGTGACGGATCGGCTGTCGCAGATCCAGCGGACCTTGCCCTCCAACGCCACCCGAAGTGATGATGCGGGCATCGACGGTGACTCCGGGGCAGCCGTGCAACAACCGGCTCTGACCACGAACCTAGCAGCATCCGACGACATCACCTGCGAAGCGATCAATCCCAAGTCGACCGACCGCCTTCGGTTCAGCGGCGGCAGAATCAGCCGAGAGCGTGTCTACCAGGTTCGCGACGATCGCCGCGGAATGCCCTCAAATCAGACACGCGAATCACGCCACCGTCAGTCGCTCCTTCGGAACCAGTAGCGCGAGAAGCGCGACGATCAGGCCACCGCCGGCGAGGTACAGCCCCCAGCGATCGGTGAGCACGGTGTCGTAGTTGTCCCGCAGATAGTCACCGACACTGTCATTGAGCCGCCAGAAGAACACCGCGAGAGTGCCGACCCCCACGATTACGCCCAACCACCCTGCCGCGCGCGAACCCACCAGCGCAGCGACCAGCAGCAAGACCGCGGCCCCCAGCAGTAACGCCGTCATGGACTCGTAGAACGTCACGACCTGATTCTCGATCTGCTCGACGGTGATTCCGGAGGGGAAGCCGTCACGCAGATCGATCACCGCAACGTCCCCCGGCGCAATGCCCCAGGCGACGGGAAGGAAGGCACCGATCGCGACCGCAATGGCGCACGCGAACAGGACCAAATGGACGAAGGTGCGCATCAGCGTTCTCCTCTGTGTCGGGCGGATGTGGCGTGGATTTCCGTTACTCGTCCGGCGCCGGTGGCAGGGAAGCGGCCCGGAGTTGATCGATCGACAGCGACACCGTGGTGCTGCGGACCGCACCGAGCCGGGACCGTGCCACAGCAAGCGCCTCGAAGGTGGTCGACATACCCAGCGCCCACGGCGCCGACTCAACCGGTGTCAGCCCACACCGCCCAAAGTGATCCGATAGCCGACCGATGGCACCGTCGAGCGCCGCGATCTGTGCAGGATCCGCGTCCAGGACAGGGTCGGAGGAGAGCACTGGGTAGGGCCACATCAGCACGATCCCAGTGGGCAGCATCCGATGAATCGTCTCCGACACCAGCCACACTCCCAGATCGTGGCCCCGCAGCGGTTCGGCGACGAACGCGATGTTCGGAATCAGGACCACCTCGGTGACGACAGTCAAAGTCTCGTACTGCTCCTCCACCTGCTCGGCGAGTTGGTTACCGTCGAACAACCCGGCCAGCATCTCGTGATCGCCGTCGAACTGGTCCAGGCACAGGGCGATCGGATCCTCGGTGCCGAGGCGGATCACCGTGAAGTCCAGTGAACCAACGACCACGTCGTCGGCGTCGTCGATGTCCACCGTCATGATCAGTTCGGCGAACCAGTCCAGGCACGCATCGAGATCACTGAGACCTACGCTCCGGAACCGCACCCTCGGCGAAAACAGATCAACGGTGCTCCGGCCCTCCTCATCGGCCAGGTCCGCCAACGCAGCCAGCGACAGTGACACCAGAAGACCTCCTTCATCGAGCGGCCCGTTTCCGAACCCCTGCCACTATCGCGCATCACCGCGCTGTGGCGCCGAACATCCCCGCACCCGCAGCCCACCTCGATCGGCTGTCCGCACGCAAGGTATGACTTGCTGTCGAGGGGCACATCGAGGAACTCCGGGTCCCCTGGGGAGAATGACCATCCATGAAGCCCCGCCGCGTAAACGCAGTAGTCTCCGTCGTCGACATCGAGGCCAACGCTGACTGGTACACGACGTTCTTCGGCCGACCTGCCGACCGTCACCTATCCGATCTCGCCGAATGGCAGCTCAGTGGTGACGCGGCCCTGCAATTGGTACTCGACCCCTACGGCGCCGGCAGCTCGATAGTCGCGCTCGACATAGACGGCATGGACGGCGTCCTCGCCGACCTTGAGCACCACGACATCATCCCGGAAACGATCATCGACGAGACAGCGACGATCACCGACCCCGCGGGCAACCGGATCAGAATTACGGCGCATCACCCATAGTCGCGGTCTGCGCAGTAGCGCCAAATCCACTGCAAGAAAGGTTTTTTCGAACGACCGATAATTTCAGTTATCGCCGCTACCCCCGGAAAAGGCCACGTCAGCGTGTTTTTCTCTGCAGAGTGTCGGTTTGTGGCGAGCCTCGGTGACGACGCTTCTACACAGAGCGTTCACGCTCCAGTGCAGGGCCCACAGTAACCACGCAGTCGACACCCAAGCCAGATCCAAGCCGGAACATCCGACCGTCGGCTACATCACATCTACGCGCCCCGTTGGTCGACCCCGGCCACGCGCCCTTGCGGCCGGGGTCTTGCCGTCACGTCATCAAGAGGGAGGCGTGACGGCCATCAAAGCGCGCTGCGGGCGAACCCCTCAAGACCTGCCCGAACGCGCATGAAACAGACCATACGCCCCGAATAGCGGAAGGGGTGCGGGAAAGCGAACCCCGCCGGCCACTGGGGGTCGGCCGGCGGGGCCGCAGCACCGGCCTTCAATGCGGGGGGACGACCGGTGCGACGACGAGTCTAGGAACTGGCGCGGGATAATTCGGATGCTGTGACGCGCGCCATACCTATTGGTGGCCCCGGACGAATGTCTCTGGGGAACAGACGATCCCGCTGCCCGATCCCGACCCGGCGGGCCTCCAGTGGTGCGAAGATGAAGTATGCGCCGCCATCGTTGGCCGGCTCTCGCGCCGCCTGCCGATCGGGGCCTTCGCGTGCACGCACCGATGCTGATCACGACGAAGACCTGACTCTCGACCTGTCCGCGGTCACCGTATTCGCGTCCGGGCTGCTGCTGCATCTGGCGATGTGTGTTACCGGGATTCGCGCCGACTTCGCCCGCTACGAAACCCGTCCCCTGACCGACCCCCACGACTGGTCGGCGCGGTGGTCCTACCTGACCGTGCTCGTCCGCGTCGACGACCTCGACGGGCCCGCCGACTCACTGCACCCGACCGAACCTCGCTCCGACGACCCCGGGCCGTACCGCACCACGCCGTTGTACTGGATCGGCACCTACCCTCGCACCGGGTCGCTGATCGTCACCACCAGCTGGACCGAGATCGGACTCCACCGCACTTCCCTCACCCTCGCACTCGGCCGCAGCCCTTCCCCACCACCTCCGAATCCGACGCGGGACGGTAACACCCACAGTGCCCCACCCAACATCAGCATCAGCGGAAACAGAACCCGAGGGAGCGAAACGAGCTCGCCTTCGGTCCGGTCCCAGCCTCGGCGGCACAAAGGGAAATCGTCCGCCGAAACGTGTTCCTGCCGCGCCCTGCCGGGCGGACAATCATCGTCATGGACGACAGCGAAAAACACGATATCGACGTCGTCCGAACGCGACTGATGCAGCGTTACCCCGACCTCGACCGGGCGGTGATCGAGGACCTGATCGAGGCCTGCCTTCTCCGGTTCGACGGATGCCGCATCCGAGACTTCGTCCCCCTCCTGGTCGAACGGGCCGCCACGCGCACACTCGAGGCCACGCACAGCCTGGCACCGGCGCAACCCGAACCGATGCTCACACCTGAACTTCCCGCCACCGCGCACACCGAGCCGGCGGTGCCCGCCGCGACCAGCAGCTGGGGAGTGCGGCGTGTCTTCGCCCGTCACTCACCGCGTCTGTCGTAAACGGCGCGAGAGGAGACGGTAAGGCCCGGGAGCGGGACCGGTGTCGGCGCCCGCCCCCACACCCGGTCCGATCTGAGCCTCATTCTTCGGCAAGATCGGGGAGCTGATCAGATCTTGTCCCCTGATTCCTCGCACCTGCTTGGGGCCACGGCACGGGCAAGCCGAACGAGCGTGACCCACGCTCGCGAAGTTACGAGGACGACCGGAACCCGACTCCGCCGACCCGATCCAGTTCACCAGCAGGATCGTCGCCGCGCTCGTTCCGGCCCGAATCCAGGGGTTTCCCGACCAAGTCAACCCGCGGCGGCGGACAATCGTCGTACCGAGCGAAATTCGTAGCTGTGGGGAAAGGGGACAGCGGTGTCCGTGTCCGAGTATCCATCGACCAAACAACGCTTCGCGGGCGGCACCTCGATGGCGGCGGCCGTCATCATGGTCACCGTCGGCATCATCCAACTCTTGCAGGGCATCGCCGCTGTCGCCGAGAACGAAGTGTTCGTGGCGGGAGTGAACTACGTCTACAAGTTCGACCTGACCACCTGGGGCTGGATCCACATCGTCCTGGGCGTCCTCGTCGCGATCGTCGGCCTGGCCCTGTTCACCGGCGCCGGATGGGCCCGGGTGTCGGCGATCATCGTTGCCGCGGTCTCGATTCTGGCGAACTTCCTGTGGCTGCCGTACTACCCGGGATGGTCGCTGGTGATCATCGCCCTCGACATCGTCGTCATCTGGGCCGTCTCGACATGGCACCCGGAAACGGTGTAGTCAGACGGAACATTCACAGCAGTGGCACGCCCGGCTCAGCAACACGCCCGGCCGGGATCGTGCTGGATCCGGCGCCCGTGGTGGTCGCGATCGCCGGAAGGACGGCACGGTCGTCACATCCGAGCCCGCACCGAGGCAACCCATCAACGTGCCGACCTCGCGACGACACGGCCTGCCCGTCGAGTTGAAGCAGAACGTCTCTACAGGGTTATGCGCAGTTCGCGCACAGCACGATTCGGCCAGGCTACGATCCGTCAAGTGACACTCGGCTCCCTCTCGAGGGCTCTCCTGCGCGTGAACTACGACATCGCGCAATTTCCGTTGCAACTGGTCGAGGATGTCGGGATGTCCCGGATCGACGAGCGGGCACCGCTGCGTCTGGCCTACGAGAACCTCCTCGTCACCATCGATCGCGCCGCCGGCCGACTCCTCGAAGACCAGGCCGCTGCCGCCCGAGCCTGTGCCCTACGCCAGCGGACCACCACCGTTCGGGTCACGATCGCTCTCGAGCACCGCCGGGCACAGCAACGGCGGGAAGCCGAGAAAGCGGCCAGGATGGCACGCATGGAACAGTGGGAGCGGCATCGCCAGAGACTGCGCGATGCAAAGGTGGTCCATCTGATCGATCATCACCACGACCGGCCGTCTGAGTAGACCCGTGCTCTGCCGTCCGGCACCCCGGACAGCCACGCGCTGTAACGCGCCAACCGTCTTCGTCATCACCGTGTGCCGCCAGCTGGCGCGCGGTGTTCGGTGCAATCGAACGTCGGACCAGGCCTTCTACACTCAACCCCGTCTCCCTTGAGTATCCACCCTCCTGTGCGCCCCGCCGCCGTCAAATTCTCGGCGGACTCATGAGCTGCCCGCCGACGCGCGTCCCGTGCGGTATGGCCGGCTCAGGGGCGCCGCTGCATCGTTGTCAGCGCGTGGACGCCCCGGCAGGAAGACCGCTGGCCCATGCATCTCATTGCCGACGCCGGGAGTGCCGCCTGCGGTCGCTCTCGGACATCCCACCCCACGTTCCATACTGTTCGGCAGTGGCAAGCGCGTACTCACGGCATTCGGCAAGCACTGGGCAGTCCTGGCAGACGCGTTTGGCGTGCGTTTCGCGCCGCGTCCGGTCCCGGCCACGCTCCCCCTCCGGGGAGAAGAACAACGACGAGGCGGCGTTTCGGCACGAGCCCACAGTGCGCCAATCTCGACGATCACGGTCGGTGAGCAGTCCGGTCCGCGGCACAGCCTCACGACGGTAAACAGACACAGCGCTCAGTGCACGAGCAGGGAGAGTAGTCATCGGATCGGTGTCACTCATTTCAGTGTCGTGGTCTGCGCGGCGAACGTACCGCGCGTGGTGAAATCGGTTGAACAGCCGCATAACCCACCGGCCGGCCCGTTGGGTGATCAGCTGCCCAGCCAGAGCCGTCGACGGGCGACCGTAATCATTCGCTCGACCAGCACCGGCCGCAGCGGGGCCGGCGCAGCGACGTCGAGGTACCCGACCAGTGTCCGGAAGAACGCCGCAGTGTCCATCCCGAAATCGGCCCTGATCACCTCGGGAGGGCCGCCGCCGTGGGCGCACCACCGCAATGCGAAGGCCACCATCCGGCTCAGCTCCGTCAACTCCGTCGTGTCCGCGGTCACCGCCGCCCCAGGTGGTCCTGCGCACCGGTTGCCGCACAACGGGTCCAGGCCACAACCTGGCGCGCACTCGGTTGCTCGGTGCCGGCGGCATCGCCCGCGACGGCCACCGGGTCGAGGCGGGCACTGCGTCGGGTGGATCCTCCGGCAGCAGAGCCAGTGGATCGGCACGGTGCTGTCATCGGGCGGCGCTCAGCCCTTCTAGGTGGCCGGGGCCGACGGCGGAGGCTGCGAGGGAGCCGTTCGACGGACCCGACCGGCCGGGGATCGGGAACGACGGATCCTGCCTACCGGCGCACCTCTGGGGTGCGCGGGCCGCGTGGAACGCGCCGGCGACAGTGGCGAAGCAAGGCACCGCCGCACCGATGCCGATCCGGCCCAGGATCGAGCGCACCTCGGCCGATGCCGCCACGGTCAGGCGGCACCGCTGCGCCGACAAATCAGTCGCGGTGTCGTGCAACGCGGCGAACCCGGGGCAGCCCAGGAACGGAACATCCAACAGGTCGACGACGACACTGTGCCCGGTCAGCACCGATTCGCGCAGGCACGCCGACAGCCCCTGCACGGTGCCCGCATCCACGGTCCCGACCACCCGGATCACCACCGGGCCGCCCGGGGGCTCGTCGATGTCGATGCGGAAGTCGGTGGCCCCCGCCGCGGTGGTGGTCGGGCGCCAGGTGTCCGTCAACCAGGACTGCACCTGCTGCGATGAGTCGACGACGGAATGGAAGTAGGTCATGAGGTTCCTCCGGGGTGGAACCGGCCCGAAAACCCAAAAAAGAAAGGGTCGAGAATCGTAACCGGTGACGGACACTGTCTGCCGGGCTGTGTACTCAACCTCTGCCCTCAACGGTAACGCTCATTCCCCAGGAAGCAACCCACAGCGGGATTCGAAGCGGCGACCGCACGAACCGGCGGCGTGTCCGCGACCCTGCGGCGGTGAGGCGTGGGCGCTACCAGCCGACACGCACACCACCCCGGGACACGGCATACCGTTCCAGGCACCCATCCCCGACCGTTGCCGGTGAGCGCCCGTCCGGGCAGTGGTTTTCCCCCGCGTTGGACGGGGTTGCCGTCACACATGTTCCACCAGCGTCGCGCAGCCGGATCGGGACGAGATCTGTTGGTGTGCTTCGTTTCCGATCAGTGTCGAACCGAATCGACCCTCGATACCATGAACGAGGTGTGTGCCCGCCGCGGCGTCAGCTCGCGTGCGCGTGCCGCTGCGCCGGGGAGTTGGGCGAGGAGTTGCTCCCATTCGTCGAACCGGACGGCGACCGGTGTGCGCCGACCGGGCGAAGCCCCGGCGGCGAGGTCGACCAGATGCCGGGCGGCACCGACCACGGTCAGGTGATGAC
>Ga0247825_10000860_pt1 | contig 19680 bp, 13 predicted proteins | sample 13C_Vanillin_Day_FD_194413 | JGI IMG/M metagenome (GOLD analysis project Ga0247825, IMG submission 194413) | Soil microbial communities from agricultural site in Penn Yan, New York, United States - 13C_Vanillin_Day48 | ecosystem: Environmental > Terrestrial > Soil > Agricultural land | place...
GCCAGCTACCTGCTGATTGGCTTCTGGTACACGGACGCGGCCAAGGCGTGGGCGGGGCGCAAGGCGTTCATCACCAACCGCATCGGCGACTTCGCGTTCCTCATCGCCACGTTCCTCGTGGTGCTGATGGGGGACGCGTTCATGAAGCAGGCAACCGACGCGGACCTGCAGCCGGTGAACAGCACCGTGGCCCGGTACGCCACGGGCCTGCAGCAGCGCGGCCCGGTCACCTTCCAGGGCCTGGAGACGCTGGCGAAGGCCCTGCCCGACACGGGCGGCCAGGTGAAGCTGGACACGCCCATCGGCTCGGGCCCGCTGGAGGGCCGCACCTATGGCGGCGTGCTCACCGTGGCGCTGCTGCTGTTCCTGCTGGGCGCGGCGGGCAAGAGCGCGCAGCTGCCCCTGTACGTGTGGCTGCCGGACGCCATGGCGGGCCCGACGCCGGTCTCCGCCCTCATCCACGCGGCGACGATGGTCACCGCGGGCGTCTACCTCTTCAGCCGCATGAGCTTCCTGCTGGTCCTGAGCCCCACGGCCATGGCCGCGGTGGCCATCATCGGGGCGGCCACCTCGCTGCTGGCGGCGCTGATCGCCTTCGCGCAGGACGACATCAAGAAGGTGCTGGCCTACTCCACGGTGTCGCAGCTGGGCATCATGTTCATGGGCGTGGGCATGGGCATCTTCTGGGCGGCCGTGTTCCACCTGGTCACCCACGCGTTCTTCAAGGCGTGCCTGTTCCTCGGGGCGGGCAGCGTGATGCACGGCAACGGGGACGAGACGGACATCAAGAAGCTGGGCGGCCTGCGCCGGGAGATGCCGTGGACGTGGCTCACCTTCGCCATCGCCACGGCGGCCATCACCGGCATCATCCCGCTGTCAGGCTTCTTCTCGAAGGACGCCATCCTCCACGGCGTGCACGGGAACAGCCTCCAGGGGTTGGAGTGGGTCTCCGGCTTCCTCTACTACGTGGGCCTGGGCATCGCGATGTGCACGGCCTTCTACATGACGCGCCTGTACGTGCTGACCTTCGAGGGCAAGCGCTCGGCCGAAGCCCGGGTGGCGCACGCGCACGAGAGCTCCGCGTACATGACGGTGCCGCTGATCATCCTGGCGGTGCTCAGCATCTTCTCCGGGGTGTACGCGTTCGCGCTGCTGCCCAATACGAAGCAGGCGCTGATGGAGAACTTCCTCAGCCCGGTGTTCCAGGCCGCCAACCGCATCGCGGGGTCGACGCAGACGGTGGTGTTGGACACCAGCCGTCCCACCTTCGGGAGCTACGCCTTCGCGTGGGTCCTCGTGACGATCGCCGGCGCGGTGGCGGCCTACCTGTACCTGAGCTTCTTCCCAGCGCGAGCGGGGCAGCCAGCACCGGCCGTGGCGCGCTGGGTGCGCCGGGCGGCGCAGAACAAGTTCTACGTGGATGAGCTGTACGAGTTCCTGATCATCCGCCCGGTGAAGTTCATGGCGTTCGTGCTCTTCCGCGTGGTGGACGCGCTCCTCATCGACACGGTGGCGGTGCGCGGCACGGCGTGGGTGACGACCCGGCTGGGCAGCGCGCTGCGCTACCTGCAGACGGGAGATACGCAGGCCTACGCCGCCGTCATGGCGCTGGCGCTGCTGGGCGGTGTGCTCTACGCAATCCTCAAGGTGTTCTAAATGAGCTTCTTCGACACCCACCTGCTCAACCTCGTCATCTTCCTGCCGCTCCTGTTCGGGGTGCTGGTGGTGCTGCTGCCCTCGGGCGAGCACGGACAGATCCGCGCCGTCACGCTCATTGGCATGCTGGTGGACCTCGTGTTCGGGGTCTGGGCCTATGCGCGCTACCAGCCAGGCGGGCCCGAGTTCCAGCTCGAGTACCGCGTGCCCTGGTTCACCGAGTTCGGGCTGAGCTACCACCTGGGCATGGACGGCCTGGCGGCGAGCCTGCTGCTGCTCACCGTGTTCCTGGGTCCCCTGGTGGTGATGGCCTCCACCACGTACATCAGCCACCGCATCAAGGAGTTCCACCTGGCGCTGCTGGTGCTCCAGACGACGATGCTGGGCGCGCTGGTGTCGCTGGACGTGCTGCTCTTCTACGTCTTCTTCGAGGCGATGCTCATCCCCATGTACCTGCTGGTGGGCGTGTGGGGCAGCGAGGATCGCCAGATGGCGGCGGTGAAGTTCTTCCTCTACACCCTGGTCGGCTCGCTGCTGATGCTGGTGGCCATTGTCGCCCTGTACTTCCTCAGCGGGCCTGCCGGCAGCCGCTCGTTCGACTACGCCACCATCTACAACGCGCTGCTAGGCGCCAACCAGGAGCTGGCCCGCTGCAGCGCCGCGGGCTCGTGTGACGGCGTCACCGGACTGGCGCGCACGCTGCACACCTGGGGCCCGGTGATGTTCGCGGCCTTCGCGCTGGCGTTCGCCATCAAGGTGCCCATGTGGCCGGTGCACACGTGGCTGCCGGACGCGCACGTGCAGGCGCCCGTGGCGGGCTCCATGATTCTGGCCGGCGTGATGCTGAAGATGGGCACCTTCGGCTTCTGGCGCTTCGCCATCCCGCTCTTCCCGGTGGCCACCCAGCAGGCGCGGCCGCTGCTGGCGGCGCTGTCGGTGATAGGCATCGTCTACGGCGCGCTGATGTGCATGGCGCAGCGGGACATCAAGAAGCTCATCGCCTACTCCTCGGTGAGCCACCTGGGCTACTGCATGCTGGGCATGCTGGCGATCACCACCGAGGGCGCCCAGGGCAGCGCGTACCAGATGCTGAACCACGGCGTGTCCACGGGCGCGCTGTTCCTCCTGTTCGGCTTCCTCTACGAGCGGCGCCACACCCGGCTCATGGCGGACTTCGGCGGCATCGCCAAGGTGATGCCGGTGTACACGGCCTCGTTCCTCATCATCACCTTCTCCTCGGTGGCGGTGCCTGGCACCAACGGCTTCGTCGGCGAGTTCCTGGTGCTGCTGGGCACCTTCAAGAGCGACCTGGGCTTCGTCGTCGCCACGCTGGCGGCGCTGGGCGTCATCCTCGGCGCGGCCTACATGCTGTGGATGGTGCAGAAGGTGTTCTTCGGCAGCCTCACCCACCGCGAGAACCAGTTCATCCCGGACATGAACCTGCGCGAGTTCACCACCGTGGCGCCCTTCCTGGCGCTGGTGCTGGTGATGGGCCTGAGGCCGCAGCCCTTCCTGGACAGGCTGGCGCCCTCGACGAACCGCTTCATCGCCCGCGCCAGCGTGGGCACTCCGGGTGCCACTCCGGATCAGTCCCAGCTCCAAATCCAGGTCATGCCGCTGCCCGCGAAGACGGCGGCGGCGCCCTCCCGTCCTTCCAGCCCGCTCGCCGTCGTTCCGGCGGCGGCCACCCCGACGTCCCAGCAGTAAGGGTCCGCTTCCACCATGATCCTGCCCAACATCACCTCGGCAGACTTCCTCCCGCTGCTGCCTACCATCCTCCTGGTGCTGGGCGCCTGCGTCCTGCTCCTCTCGGAGGTGTTCCTCTCCCCCACCTCGTCGCGCGCCTACCAGGCGGTGCTGACCGCCGGGACGGCGTTGCTGGGGAGCATCGTCTCCGTGTGGCTGATGTTCCAGCCCGCGCAGCAGGTGTTCCTGGGGTACGCGGTGCTGGATCCCTTCTCCAGCTTCCTGTCCCTCATCCTCTGCGTGGGCCTGGGGCTGGCGGCCTTGAGCGCCGCGGGCTTCCTGCACCGGCGCGGCGCCGAGCGCGGTGAGTTCTACGCGCTGATGATGTTCGCCACGGCTGGCATGAGCCTGCTGGCCATCTCCAACGAGCTCATCACCCTCTTCGTCAACATTGAGATTCTCTCCATCGGCACGTACGCGCTCACCTCGTACCTGCGGCGCGGCACGCGGCCGAGCGAGGCGGGCTTCAAGTACTTCATCCTGGGCGCCTTCTCCTCGGCGGTGCTGCTGTACGGCGCGGCGCTGCTGTACGGCGCCACCGGCACCACGCAGCTCTCCGAGATGAGCCGCTCGCTGGGCCCGGCCCTGAGCGATCACCGGCTGCTCGTGTACTGCGGCATCGTCCTGGTGGCCTCGGGCTTTGCCTTCAAGGTGGCGGCGGTCCCCTTCCACATGTGGACGCCGGACGTGTACGAGGGCGCGCCCACCCCCGTCACCGCGCTCATGAGCGTCGGGGTGAAGGCGGCGGCCTTCGCGTCCCTGGTGCGCGTGTTCCTCGCGGTGGCCAAGGGCATGGATCCGCAGATCATCTTCATCATCTTCTCCGCGCTCGCGTTCCTGACGATGATCGCCGGCAACCTGCTGGCCATCCCGCAGCGCAACGTGAAGCGCATGCTGGCCTACTCCTCCATCGCGCACGCGGGCTACCTGCTGGTCGGCGTGGCGGCGCTCTTCGTCACGCAGCCGGGCGAAGAGTTCCGGCTGCTGGGCGCCACCGCGCTCAGCCAGGGCTCTCCGCTGGAGCTGGCCCGCGCGGACGCCCTGCGCGGCATCCTGTTCTACCTGCTGGCCTATACCGTCACCGCGGTGGGCGCCTTCGCGACGGTCTCCGCGCTGGAGCGCCGCGAGGACGAGGACAAGGGCACCGCGTGGGACCTCGACCGGTTCAGCGGGCTTGCGCAGCGGCGGCCGGGCTGGGCCTTCGCGATGGCGGCCTTCATGTTGTCGCTCGGCGGCATCCCGCCCACCATCGGCTTCATGGGCAAGCTGCTCATCTTCCGCAGTGCGGTGGACACCGGCCTGATCGGCCTGGCCATCGTGGGTGTGCTCTCCAGCGCTGCGGGCGTCTACTACTACCTGCGCGTCGTCGTTTACATGTTCATGAAGCCGGTGCCCGAGGGTGCCCACACGCTGGAGCGCAACTGGGCCACGGAGCTCACGCTGGTGCTCACCACGGCGGCCGTGGTGGTGCTGGGCATCCTCCCGGGCTCGCTCACCGAGTGGCTCACCCAGGCCGGCAGCCTCTTCGGCGGCCCGTAGGCTCGGCCCCCGCAGGCTCCTTGTCTCACGCCACGCCCGCCCCAGCGTCCTGCTCGGGCGGGCGTCGTCTTTTCCACGCCCCGCCTCTGCCCTGCGAGCAGGCAGGCACGGCCGTGCCCCTGCCGCTTCTCCCCGCCCACCTCATGCTCCACCTTTGGCCGGGAGGAGGAGTCTGGCGCATGTCGTTTTCGGAGGAGCTGGGCCGGCTTGTCGGCGCGCTGTGGGGGCCTGCTGTCCGAGTGGGGGCAGCGCTGCGGCATGCGCGCTTGTTCCACCCCGAGGGTGTCACCTATCACGCAGAGGTGCGGGCCATCACCCCTCGCGAGAGCCTGCTGCCGCTGGCCTCACGACTGGCCGGTCCCGCGCTGGTACGGCTGTCCACCGCGCTGTGGCGCGGGCAGCGCGAGTGGCCGGACATCCTGGGCCTGGCCGTGCGCCTGCGCTCAGAGGAGTCCATCACCGAGGTGCCCTCGGCGGGAGATCAGGATCTCCTCTTCGCCACGGTGCGCTCGCCGTGGACGCTGGGGGTGGCACCGCTCTCCACGGACACCCATGACTGGCTGGAGAACGACTACTACGCCGTGTCCCCCTTCCAGGTGGACGGGCTCGGCCGGGCCAAGCTGCGCGTCGTCGCCAGCCACGCGGCTGTCCCGGGCCAGAGCCGGCTGGAGCGCATCGAGGCCGCGCGCCAGGCCGGCCAGGCCCGCTTCACCCTCGAGGTGCGGCCGACACGCGGCGAGTCCGCTGGCCGCTGGTATCCGCTGGTGGAGCTGCGCCTGCTGGAGCAGGTGGAGCTGAACCCCGCCACGCTGCGCTTCTGGCCCTTCCGCACCGGCCGAGGCATCAACCCGGTGGGCTTCATCCACGCGCTGCGCATCCCCACCTACCGGCAGAGCCAGGAGGCGCGGGCGCTGCCCTAGCGGAGCGGCCCCTGCAGCTCCAGGATCTCCATCGTCACCTTGGCGCCGACGCCTCGCAGCAGCCCCGTCAACGGCGCGTCGTCCGTCACCACCACGTTCAGCGTCTCGGCGCCCTGCCGCCGGAAGGCGTCCTCGAGCAGCGCGCGCGCGTGGCCTGGCGTGGCCGCGAAGAAGGGAAACAGCACCCCGCCCTGGCGCAGGTCCATCATCCCCAGGCGCATGGGCTCGGGCTCCCCTGCCCTCGACAGCCGCAGGAGCCTGTGGGACGAGCGCTTCGCAAACCGAGCGAGCTTCCCCGGCATCATCCGGAAGGACTCCGTCAGCGGCTCCCACTCCGCCTCCACCACGGGCACCACCTCGAGGCCCACGGGTGCCTCAGGCAGCGCCTGGACGTGGAGGGGTGAGACAGCCAGCGTGGTGGACTCGCGCAGCGGCTTCATCCCCAGGGAGCCGTAGAGCGCGAGCGCCGCGGTGTTGTCCCGCTTCACGTTCAGCCCCCAGCGCCGGCAGCCACGCTCCCGGAAGCGGGCCGCCACTTCCTCCAAGATGCTCCGGCCCAGGCCCTGCCGCCGGACGGACGCATCCACCACGATCTGCACCACGAAGCCCAGATCGCCGAGCGCGTCCGCCACCACGTACGCCAGCGGCCCCTCGGGCCCGTCATGGAACCACGTGAGTGGCAGCAGCTCGGCCTCCCACAGTGGAGGAGGCGGTGGTGGCTCTGGCACTCCCAGCTCCACGAAGAGCCGTGCAAAAGCGCCATGGTCCTCGGGTCGAGCCGGCCTCAGTGCCATAAAAAGAAGGCGGCCCGGCTCCCCAAAAGGGGGCCGGGCCGCGGGTCTTCTAAAGGTGACTCACCGGAAGTGCTGAAGGGGTGGGGGGGAACCTCCTTCAGCCTCGCTTCGATGCGTCCCGACTGGAGTCTTAGCACCCTGCATGCCAGCGCACTTTCCCGAGCAAACTCCAGTTTTCTCAAGCACTTGGAGAAACGCTCAACACTGCAAGTGCTTGTCGCTTTCAGGATCGGCATTTCAGCGCTGAAAGCCGGTTTCAGATCTGCATCACAACACTCCTCATTGCAGAATTGAAATCGCTTTCGTTCAACATGCAACCGCGCATCCATCTCCCAGCCCCTGTAATTTCAAGAACTTGGAAAAGAGCTCGGCCCCCAGGGTGACGGGCGGCGGCGCCCTCGCTTTCAAATCTGAAAATCCCCGCTCATTCCAGCAGCTTACAAGGCCACCTGAGAGACGGGGTCGACGTGGCGATCCCGGAGGACCCGCTCACCTATTTGTCCTGGGAGTCGCCTCCCGAGCCCGTCTCCAACAACCGAATGCGCTTCATCTTCCGCCAAAGGGTCGTAGAGGAGACGCCCAGCTCGTCGGCCACCCGGGCCAGATCCTTCTGGTGGCGCTCCAGGGACTGAAGGATCGCGCGCCGCTCCGCCTCATCCACCACCTGGGCCAGTGTCATCATCGTACTGGTCCCCCCCGGGGGCGTCTTCATGGCCGGGGACTCGCCTGAGGACGGGGTGGCCTTGGCCTGCGGCCGGATCGGGAAGTCCTCGGGCATCAGCTCCTCGCCCTCGGCCAGCGCGGCGGCCTGCTCGACGAGGTTCTCCAGCTCTCGCACGTTGCCCGGGAAGGTGTAGTCCATCAGGTGCACCACGGCCGCGACAGACAGGCGCCGGGGCCGGGAGTTGCGTGTGTTGGCGCGCTCCAGGAAGTGCTTGGCCAGATCGTGCACATCCTCCAGCCGCTCGCGCAGCGGCGGTACCCGCAGCGTCACCACGTTGAGGCGGTAGTAGAGATCCTGCCGGAAGCGCCTCTCCTGCACCTCCTGCTCGATGTCGCGGTTGGTGGCGGCGACGATGCGCACATCCACTCGCACCGAGGTGGACTCGCCCACGCGCCGCACCTCGCCCTCCTGCAACGCGCGCAGCAGCTTGGACTGGAAGGCGGGGCTCGTCTCCGTCACCTCGTCGATGAAGAGCGTGCCGCCGTCCGCCTCCTCGAACAGGCCACGCCGGGCCTTCACCGCGCCGGTGAAGGCGCCCTTGGCGTGGCCGAACAGCTCGCTCTCCAGCAGGCTCTCGGAGATGGCGGCGCAGTTGACGGGCACGAAGGGCTTGGAGCTGCGCCGGCTGTGCGTGTGCAGCGCGCGGGCCACCAGCTCCTTGCCGGTGCCGCTCTCGCCCTGGACGAGGACGGTGGCGTCACTCTGCGCCACGCGCAGCAGGCGGCTCTTCAGGTCGCGCATGGCCGGGCTGGCACCCACCAACGCGTTCAGGTTGTGGCGCTGGTTGAACTCGTCGGCGAACAGGCTCACCTGGGACAGCAGCCGGGCCCGCTCCAGCGCCAGCTCCACCCGGTGACGCAGCACCCCGTCCTTGAAGGGCTTGGTGATGTAGTCGTACGCCCCCAGCCGCATGGCGTCCACCGCGCTCTCGATGGAGCCGAAGGCGGTCATCATGATCACCTGCAGCCGCGGCACGGCCTCCAGCGCCTTCTTCAAGAGCGAGAGGCCATCCATGGGCTCCATCTTCAGGTCCGTCAGGAGCACGTCCACGCTGTTCTTGGTGAGGAAGTCGAGCGCCTCCTGGCCGTTGGCGGCCTCGGAGACGGTGTAGCCCTCGGTCTTCAGGACCAGCGCCGTGGTGGTGCGCATGTTGCGCTGATCATCCACCACCAGGATGCGTCCCCGGTTTGGAGGAGAGTTGGAGGTGATGGAGGGGCTGTCGTCAGTCACGGGAGCGTGGGGGGAAGGAAGGGAAGGCGGATGATGAATGTGGTGCCACGGCCAGGAGCGCTGTCCACGGCGATCTCGCCACGGTGCTCCTCCAGGATACGCCTGACCACGGCGAGGCCAAGCCCGGTACCCTGGGCCTTGGTGGTGAAGAAGGGCTCGAAGACTCGGTGGAGCAGCTCGGTGGGGATGCCCATGCCCTGGTCCGAGATGTCGATGCGCACATGGTCCCGGTTGTCATGGAGCTCGCGGCGGCAGCGCACCCTCACCGTCCCACCCTGGGGCATGGCTTGGAGGGCATTGACCGCCACGTTGACGAGCCCCTGGCGGATGAGCCGCCGGTCCATGTGCACGGGTGGCAGGTTGGGCTCCACCTGGACGTCGTAGGAGACGGATTTGGCCTCGGGCCCGCCCTGGATGCGGGCCGCCTCGAGCGCGTCCATCAGCACCTTGCCCATGTCCTCCGGCTGGAGGATGGGAGTACGGGGCCGCGTGTAGTCCAGCAGGTCCGCCACGATGCGGTTGAGGCGATCGCTCTCCTCGGAGAGGATGTCCAGCAGCATCGCCGAGTCCCCCTCCACCTTGAGCAGGCGCCGCAAGCTCGTGACGGCGTTGTAGATGACGCCCAGGGGGTTGCGGACCTCGTGGGCGACGATGGCGGACAGCTCACCCAGGGCGGCCAGGCGCTCGCGCTTGACCATCTCCGCGCGGGCGGCGGCCAGCTCCGCGTACGACATCCAGAGCGACTCGTAGAGGCGCGCGTTGGCGATGGACAGGGCGAGCTGGCCGCAGGTGGCCTCCGCCAGCTCGATGAGCTCGGGGCCGAAGAGACGCGGGCCGCGGGTGTCGTCCGCGATCACCACGCCGATGAGATCGGCTCGCGAGGTCAGCGGCAGCCCGAGGACCGCCTTCTCCTCGAAGCGGCGGGCGAGCTCGTCGTTGTGGCCGCCCGGGGTGTTCTCCATGTCCGCGATGGCGATGGGGTGCAGGGTGCGGGCCACATGGGCCGCAAGGCTGTCGCTGTCCAGGGGGATCGTCACCGTGCGGAAGAAGTCGCGGTGGGTGGCGGAGCTGGCGGCCCCTCGCAGCAGCTTGGCCTGATCGTCGTAGAGCAGGATGTAGCAGTTGGACACGTCCAGCAGGCGGACGAGGAAGTCCGCCGCCACATCCAGGATGCTGGCCGAGTCCAGCACGCCCGACGTGGTTCGGGACAGATCCAGCAGCAGGCGCGTCTCGGCGAGCTGCCGGGCGGACTCGGCGCGCAGGCGGTGCTGCTCGAGCAACGTCACGAGCAGCTCGACCATGGTCGCCAGCAGCCGCAGATCCGCTCGCAGGAAGGGCTTGCCCGGAGCACGGAGCAGCTGCAGCGAGCCAACGACCCGGCCGCCGCGGGTGATGCGCACCGCCGCGCCGCTTCCAAAGCGTCCTCCGGAGGCCTCACCGAGCGCCCGCTCCTCGTCCTGCTCCGAGAGCACTCCGCTCTCGGCCTTCATCGCCGCCTCGCCCAGGATGCGGCCCAGGGAGAGCGCGGCCTCGGTGGCCTCCTCCTTCGACAGCCCCACCTGAGCCGAGAGGGACAGGGGAGCGTCCACCTTCTCCTGGAGGAGCAGCAACACCGCGTCAGCGGTGAGCAGCCCCGCCACGCGCTCCAGGAAGGCCTCGGAGCTGGGCGGCACGGGCTGGGCGACGAAGCGCGCCACCTCCGCCAGCGCCTGCAGCTCCCACTGGTCCCGAGCGCGCTCGGCCTGCACCCGGGCCTCGGAGAGCGCAGTCCCCACGACCTTGGCGAAGAGCGCCAGCGCCGATCCATGAGACGGGTCAAGCCCCGGGCCCTCCACCCAGAGCACGCCATTGCGTGCATCCCCCAGGGGGAGGAAGACATGGCTCGCCTCGGCGGCGTGCGTCCCCCCGTAGATGGGACGGCCCTCGCCGAGCGCCTCGACTGCCAGCCTTCCGTCGGCGGGAGATCTCCCCTCCGCGGTGGACATCAGCTTGCCGTCCCAGCTCAGGAAGCTCGCTTGGAAGCCGGCGGCCGCGAGCCCCTCCAGTGCAACGCGGCGTACGTCGTCCTGGGTGTGCGCGCCTACCAGCTGCGCGGAGGTCTCCACCAGGCGCTCGGAGATGGTCTGCACGGGTGGCCGGTCCGGCAGCTCCAGGAGGTGGATGAGCAGCCCCTTCTCGCCATTCTCGAGCCTCAGCTCCTGTGAGAAGGAGGCCATGTCATGCGTCTTCCCGTCGGCGGAGGGGACGAGGCGGCGGATGGCCCGGGCCGACGGGGGGTTCTTCCCGTCGAAGTACAGCTCCAGGCGGACGGCCATCCGGGTGCGCTCCTCCGGGTTGACGAAGTCCAGGAAGGGACGGCCCTCGACGTGTTTGCGAGGCAGCCCAACCAGGTTCAGGTAGGCCTCGTTCGCCAGCCACAGCTCGAGCCCGGACTGGCGCATCACCACCATCGGGTGCTTGAAGGTCTCGATCAGGGCGCTCAGCGCCGCCTGGCTGTTGGGCATCTGGGTCATGCGCGCCGCAGTATCCGCTTCTCGCCTACTCTCAGGGTGACCTTCTCCCGGTCAAAGTACTCCGAGAGTGGGATGACGAACTTCCGGCTCTGTCCCACCATTTCCTTGAAGGCCTGGGTGGAGATCTCTTTCTTCTCACGCAAGTGAGCCACGAGCCGTTCCTGCAGTGTCACGAGCGCCCCCGCATCGAAGTGTAGCTCGTCACTGACCCGGACGATGAGGCCCTCCGCCACCATGACCTTGAGCAGCTCCTGGAGCCGCGGTGCTGGGAGCTGGAGCTTCTGCGCCAGCTCGTTGAAGGTGGGAGGCGCCAGCGCCGCCGCAGCCAGCTCAGCCGCCACGCGAGCCCGGGCTCCCTCCTCGCTCACGGTGAGCGTGCGGCCGCGGCCCTTGAGCCGCATGACCTCCGCGGCCAGCTCCGCCTTGCCCGCGTCCACGAGCGCCTGCGCCACGCGCTGGAAGATGCGGGGATCCAGCTCCGAGGACAGCCGCTGGCGCAGCTCCTCACGGGAGAGGCCCTCGCGCATCGGCTCACGCTCGTGAAAGGCGGCGAGCAGAGCGAGGGCCCGCTTCTGGAGCCCCTCGAACACCTCCCCCGAGAGGTAGAGGCGCTTGTCGCGATCCACCAGCAGCGCCCCACCCCGCGAGCCCAGCAGCTCCAGCGTCCGGGAGAGCACCTTGGGCGGCAGCGCCGAGCGGCCGAACAGCTCCGCCTGAGTGAGCCCCCGGTAGCCCGCCTGCCGCAGCAGCCACGTCACGTGCCCGCTGGCATCCGCCTCCAGCAGCGGCGCGACCACGGTGGAGGCGCCCTTGCGGCGGCGAGGCGGAGCGATGGCGAGCACTCGGCCGCCGGCCACGGTCGCCCCTCGCCCAGGGAGCGCGCGAGAGCCACGGAGAATGAAGCGCTGGCCCACCAGGGCAGCCAGGGGCGCGGCGAGGCGGAGCTGGGCCAGCCCCGTCTCTCCGGGCTCCAGCTTCTCCAGGTCCAGCAGCGCCACGGTGGCCTCCACCTGAGCGGTACCCAGGTGCAGCAGCAGCTTGCGGCGGCGGGGCAGCGGGTCCTCGACGGCGGGCAGCAGGCTCAGCTCCACGTCCAGCATCCGCGTCTCGGGCAGCTCACCAGCCCGGACCAGGACCATGCCGCGCTCGATCTCCTCGGGCTCCACGCCCACCAGGTTCACTGCGGTGCGCTGTCCCGCCAGCACCTTGGGGGCTGCGTCGCCATGCACCTGGAGACCCCGCACACGGAAGGGGCCCGGCCGGCCGGGGAGCAGCGCGGTGCTCTCCTCCACCGCCAGCGTGCCGGACAGCAGCGTGCCCGTCACCACCGTGCCGAAGCCCTTGATGGTGAAGACGCGATCCACGGGCAGGAAGACGGGGCCATCCGCGGGACGCTGGGGCAGGCCCTGGGCGGCCCGGGTGAGCGCGGCGCGCAGCTCCGCCAGCCCCGCGCCTGTCTTCGAGGAGCAGGGCACCACGGGCGCTCCCTCCAAGAAAGTCCCAGCGGTGAGAGCCACCAGATCCGCCTTCACCAGCGCGAGCCACTCCTCGCCCAGTTCCGCGAGCAGATCGCTCTTGGTGAGGGCGATGACGCCGGCCTTCACGCCTAGCAGCCGGCAGATGTCCAGGTGCTCGCGCGTCTGGGGCATGACGCCCTCGTCCGCGGCCACCACCAGCACCGCCAGGTCCACACCGCCGGCGCCCGCGGCCATGGCCTTGACGAAGCGCTCGTGGCCCGGCACGTCCACCACACCCGCTGCGGTGCCGTCGTCCAGCGTGAGGTGGGCAAAGCCCAGCTCCAGGGTGATGCCGCGGCGCTTCTCCTCCTTCAGCCGGTCCGTGTCGATACCGGTGAGCGCCTTCACCAGGGACGTCTTGCCGTGGTCGATATGGCCCGCCGTCCCGATAATCATCCGCCAGTCCGCTCCTTCGTCAGGCACCTGCCTGGTCGGGATCCACGTCCGAGCGGTCAGCGCCCGCCACAGGCTCATAGTCCCAGGGAAAAACAATGAACGCCGAGGTGGAAAGGGCGCAGAAGTCCGGTGCATAGCCCTCGGGCCGCGCCACCATGACCGCCGTCTTCACGTCGCGAGCGCCCACCTTGCGCGCCAGCGTGGAGGCCATCTCCAGCGTGTCTCCGCTGGCCGCCACGTCGTCCACGATGAGGACGCGGCGCCCCTTCAGCTCACGCGGCAGGTCGCCCGAGAGCTGGGGCTTGTTCACGTCGCTCCGATCCCGGCTGCGCCGGGTGATGCGCACGGGGAAGAACTCGCAAGCCAGCGCGCTGGAGAGCGCCCCGCCCACGAACACGCCGCCGTGCGCCACGCCCACCACGGACTCGACCTTGTAGACCTTGCCAATCGCGCGTGCCATCTCCTGCACCGCCCGATCAAAGTCCGCCCACGACAGCTCCTTCACGGAGGAGCGTTGCCGGGACTGATCACGCCCGGTAGGCATGCGTGGGGCCTCCGCCTGAGGCGCCAGTACGACATCCGAAGGGATGGAGACGAGCTTCTCCGCCTTCTTCTTGGAAGACTTCGGCGAGGGCTTACCCTTCTTGGAGGGCTTGCCCTTGCCAGGCACTACCCGCTTGGTTGCCACGGATGGAGACTCCAGCTGAGGTGCGCCTGAGTCATATCAACTCATGGCGGCGGACAGCATCTCTCGGATCTCCTCCGCGGGGATAACGTAGTGCGTCGTACAGAACTGGCACGTCACCTCCGCCTTTCCCTCCTTCTCCAGGAGATCCGTCAAGTCCTCCCGCCCCATGGCCAGCAGGGCGCTCTTGACCCGCTCACGGCTGCACGTGCACGAGAAGCGCAGCGGGTAGCGGGACATGATCTCCAGGTCGTCCCGGCCGGGGAGCAGCGCCTTGAGGACCGCGGCCCCGCCCTCGGCCGCGTGGGCGTGGAGCACCTCGGCGAAGCGTTGCTTGACCTGCACGCTCAGGGCCTGGAAGGCCTCGCGATCGCCGTTCGGCAACGGCTGGAGGAGTACGCCCGCCACGATGCCCAGCGGCTCGGAGGCCCCATTCACCACCGCGGCGAGCTGCTCGATCTCAAGCTGCGTGGCCACCTGGTCGGAGATGGCGAAGTAGCGCTCCAGATCCTCTGCGAAGTCGAAGCGCTCCAGTTCCACCGAGGAGCGGTAATACTCCCCCTCGCCAATGTCGCGCAGCACGGAGATGAAGCCCTTGTTCCCGAGCGCCGGGCGCCATTGGTACTCGCCCTTGGCGCCGGAGTGGGCCACATGCGGGTTCTTCGTGTAGCCGCGCAGCAACCCGGAGGTGTCCCCGTCCACGAAGAAGCCGCGCAGGGGCCCATCACACTCCAGCTGGAGGTTGATGCGCGTGTCGCCCTTCTGCAGGGCTGCCATCATCGCGGAGGCGGTCAGGCCCTGCGAGAGCAGCGCGGCCGAGGCGGGCTCGCTCTTTTGCGTGGCGCGCGCCTGACGGGACAGCTCCGAGGTGAGCGCGAGCACCACGCGCACGTCCACGTTCTTCAACAGCCCACTGACGAGTTCATCGGCCATAAGGAGAGGCTGTAGCGTGCCCAACACCGGGGCGCTCGCCAATGGGGAAGGAGCCCGGCCCCCCGCCCGCCCAGGGAGAGGGTTCTGGACGAAGGCATCGGCCCGGCTTATGCCTCCAAGCGCTGCTGCTGCCACCTGGGCTGGCAGATCCCAGCCCTTCAGCGCCGGGACGGGCTATAACACATTGTCCGACCCACCTACCCGCGGGGTCGCCTACCCGCGCGTTGCCGGAGTCCCGATGAGCACCGAAGCCGCCACCGCCCCGCAGAAGACCCCTCTCCTCCAGTCCCGTCTGGGTTCCTTCCTCGCGGTGTTCCCTCTGACCATCTGGACCATCAACCACCTCTGGGACAACCTGTACGCCTTGAGCGGCGCGCAGGCGTGGCAGAGCGCGGTGACGGGCTACTCGCACCCGTTCTCCAAGGCGTTGGGTCTCCTCATCGCCTTCGTGCCGCTGCTGATCCACACGGGGTGGGGCCTGGTCCGGCTGTTCAGCTTCCGGCCCAACAACCTCGCCTACAACAACTACGGCAACCTCAAGTACATCCTCCAGCGCGTGACGGCCGCGGGCCTGCTGGCCTTCATCGCCGCTCACGTCTGGCTGGCGTTCCTGCGCCCCTACCTGTCGCACGGCCAGCCGGAGGCCTTCACGGACATCGCGCGCGAGATGCGCTTCCATGGGCCCACGCTCATGGTCTACCTGATCGGCACGCTGGCCACGGCGTACCACCTGGCCAACGGCCTGCAGAACTTCGGCATGGCGTGGGGCATCTTCGCCAGCGATCGCTCCATGCGCCGCTTCGAGCCGGTGGTCATCATCATCTTCCTGGTGCTGGCCGCCATGGCGTGGGTCGCCATCTTCGCGCTCTACAGCGCCGGTGAGGCGCTCGGCCCGGCACCCGCCACTCCTATTGAGATGTAACGGCCAGAGCGCGCCTCAAACCTCGATGAAGCGGGGACCGGTGATCCCCTCCTCCTCCATGGCCTGCTTGAGGTACTCGGAGACGACGATCACCACGCGCCACCCCCAGGGCCGGAAGATGTGTGCATCCCCCACCTGGGTTGGATCGATGCGCATGCCGGAGACGACCCGGTACTGGCCCACCTTCTCTGGATTTCCATCCTCAGGCTTCCAGTGGTGTATTTCCTCGGACCGCGCCTCATCAATGCAGCGAATGACACGCAGGATATTAAGGATGAAATAAGGCTCTGCCTGTCCCTCCACCTGAGCGGGGAAGAACTGCACCTGGTGCTGAAGACCCAGCCTCTCGAAAAGAGAGACCATGCGACGAGAAACTATTGGGATGGCCAGCCCCGTCGATGTGAAATCAAGAGCACGTCCAGTGCGCGCGACTGGGAGCCGAAGCGTGTCTTGCAATTCAAGCCGGCGTCCCTTGCCAAACTGCCAGGGATCGACTTCCTGGCCGATTTCATCAACGGGACTTCTCAAAGCCCACCGCTCAGGAATACGCATATTATCGAACAAGTCAAAGTATCTCACGTGCCCCTACGCATTACTGTCGTGACTTTGTTATCAGCCGGTGAAGCTTGGTGCCAGGAGTGCAGACTTCGTCGGCGATCTTCCTGAGCGCTTCCACGAACTTGCTTCTGCACTGCTGCTGTGTCCGGCAGTCTTCGACAGCTTCCCTCAGCCGTCTGAAGACTTCGGCATGGTACTCCTCGGGATGGGGGCCAAAGTGGCCGAAGAGGTTGACCTTGTTTGCTTGGTCCTGGAGGCTCATCCCCACCTTGGCAAAGAGTTCCTCGAAGAGTGGCGTCCAAGGTCCTCCTCGCAGTGTGGATTTCCCATTCTCGACGGTAGCGAGGTGGTGGGTTTCATAGCCCGGCGGCTTGGACGAGCCGTCCGAGCATGCGCTGCGCAGAACCGCGCTACCGCTCCCTGCGGCCACCCCCGCCACCACGAGAGCCCCCTCCGCTGTTACGGCCTGAGCCGCCGTCGCTGTGCCCCAGGCAAACCCGCCCGGCAAGGAGAACCGGCGCGGTGTCAGCAGCGCCCGGAGCCCGCTCTGCGGCCCCTGCACGTTCTTGGCGACTCCCCGACACGCCACATAGGCCAGGATCCGAACCCCTGCGCCTCCCAGAGCCTTACCGAACCGCTCCGCCGCCGCCTCAATCTCCTCCAACGTCCGTGCACCCTCCGTGTCCCGATACAAGCGCAGCGCCACCATGCCGAAATGGGTGAGTTCCGCGACGGTGAAGGTGAGCGCCAAGACGACGGTGACGGAAGCGGCGAAGGCCTTGGTGAAGATCGGCTCAGGAGCCGCCCAAGCGATGACGTAGACGACCAGCGACGTGGCGAGGGCCGCGAGGAATGCAGGATCGCTGACGAGCTGCTCGACGCCCTCGCGCACTCCCTCTGGCATGTAGCGGGGTGATAGCCGCAAGGCCATGACCAGGGCGCTGTCCTCCAGACACCTGGGAAGCGGGAACAGCGGCGAGCCATAGCGTTCGATGTACTGCTGCCGCAGGGCGCTCTCCAGCACGGAGGACTCCTGAGCGCCACTGGCCGCTGCGAGCACCCTGCCCGAAGGAACCTTCCCAAGGCTCTTTCCAGCTTGGCCGGAGCAGACTTCACGGGCTGCCGTCTGAAGCAGCCGCGGATCCATCTGTGCCAGGGCCTCATGGAACTCCCCAAGGACGCGCCGGGCATCCTCCTTGGAGAAGCGTCGCAAGGCCGGATCCAGAGGAGCCGTGGAGAAGGCAAGCCGGAGCCTCCCATCCGGCAGTTCGCTCACACGGATTCGCGCCAGTTCTGGCTCTGGGCCTGGAGACTCCCCCTGCCCGGTCTCGCCGGTCGTTGCGCAGGCTGGAGCGAGCAGCACGCACAAAGCCAGGGAGAGGCAGAGCGCCACCTTCGCTGCTATCCGCTTGTTCATTTGTAGAGTGCCCCCATGGCGGAAGCCCACGGGCTGCAGCCACCAGTCCGTAGGCCCTCATAGAGCGCGTGGGAGCACCCAGCGCAAGCGCCTAGAACGGGATGTCGTCTTCCCCGTTGCCGCCGCCGCTCTGGTTCATGCCGCCGTCGTCCATGCCCGGAGGCGGCGGACCGAAGTCCTCTCCACCCCCACGCGAGTACGAGCCCGCACCACTCCCCCGGCTTCTGCCCATGCCCTCGCCGGCGCCCGCATCACGCCCGCCGAGGAAGACGACGGAGTTGGCCACCACCTCGGTGGTGTAGTTCTTCCGGTTCTCCTTGTCCGTCCACTCGCGCGTCTGCAGGCGGCCCTCGACGTAGCACTGGCGGCCCTTCTTCAGGTACTCGCCGCACAGCTCGGCCAGCTTTCCCCAGACGACGATGCGGTGCCACTCGGTCCGCTCCTGCTTCTGCCCGTTCTTGTCGTTCCAGGTCTCACTGGTGGCGATGCGGAAGTTGGCAACCGCCTGACCGCCCGGAGTGAAGCGCACCTCGGGATCCGCTCCGAGGTTGCCGATGAGGATGACCTTGTTGACGCCTCCAGCCATGACTGCCCTTCCTTTCTCGATAGCCAGCCCACCACGGGCCAGCGCCATCCCGCAGGCTCAGCGCCTGGCGGAATACTTGACAGGTATACACGAAACGCCCGACGCGTGGGACCTGCCACGTTCAGGGCACAGTCGCCTGCCTGCCCTCCGTGGGAGAGCCCCGGAATCACTCAGGAATGAGTGTGGAGCCTCACCCGCCGGGGCGCGTCTCGGCCGTCCGCGAGGGGCTGGGTCCGACCGGAGCCGCCGAGCCAGGAGCGCTGACCTCCACGGCATCCGGAGAGCGCGGTGCCTTGTGCTCGGCCACCTTCTGCGAGAGCGTGACGTCCAGGCTCCGCACGAACGTCACCAGCGCCGGATCCGACGCGCCGAGTTGCCTGCGCAGGGACTTCCAGAACGGATGGTCCGCGTCCCCGACCTGCACCAGCCCTCGGGCCAGCATCGTGACAGCGGCATCCCGCTCGCCCGGCGCGGCCTCGCGCAGCGCCACGACCAGCTCCTCCGGCGCGGTACGAGCCACCTCACCGAGAGCCACGGACAGCTCGCCCTCGGCCTGCACGTCCCCGCGAGCCGCGCCCGCCAGCTCCACCACCCGCGAGAGCGCCTCCGCGTTGCCGCCCGCGGCCAGCTCCACCATGCTGCCCACGCCCGGTACCTCCACCGACAGCTCGCGAGCCACCGCCCTCAGCCGGCCATACACGTCACTGCCCGCCTCGTAGCTGTCCAGCAGCGTGCGCGCGCCGAGATAGTCGCTCGGGTTGGACTGGTAGAGGCTGTCCGCCAGCACCGCCCGCACCGCGGGATCCCGCTCGCTGCGCCAGGCCGTGCGCAGGAAGCTGATGTTGCGCTGGTCGTGCTGCTTGCCCAGCTCCAGGTACGTCTTGATGCGGCTGGCCACCGCGGCCAGCTCACCGCCCGGGCGAGGACTGTCCGAGAGCGACGCCACCGCGCGCCCAGGCCCCAGCGAGGAGCCCGTGGCCGCCACCGCCGCGCCCAGCGCGTCCAGCCCCTGCACCACCGGGCCGGAGCGCCCGGGGTAGTCATTCACCATCATCGCGAAGACGAACAGCTCGCCGCCCGTGGCCTCCACATAGCCGCTCAGCGCGGAGACGTTCTCCAGGGTGCCCGTCTTCGCGCGCAGACGGCCCACGGCCTCGCTGCCCTCGAAGCGGTACTTCAGCGTGCCGTCCTTTCCGGCGATGCCCACAGAGGACAGGAACTCGGGCGCCAGCGGGAAGCGCTGGTACATGAAGCGGAGGATCCGCGTCATCTGCACGGCGGAGAAGCGGTTGGTGTCGTTCAGGCCGCTGCCGTTCTTCATCACGTACGAGCCGGGAGCAATCCCCACCTCGCGCTCGAGGAACGACTCCACCACCTCGATGCCCTTCTGGAAGGTACCGGGCGAGCCCTTCAGCTCGGCGCCCATCGTCTTGAGGAGCGTCTCCGCGACGAAGTTGTTGGACAGCTTGTTGAGCCGCTTGAGGATGATGTCGAACGTGTCCGACTGGGCCACGTGCACCAGCTTGGCCCGCGACGGCGCCAGG
>Ga0247825_10000861_pt1 | contig 19675 bp, 15 predicted proteins | sample 13C_Vanillin_Day_FD_194413 | JGI IMG/M metagenome (GOLD analysis project Ga0247825, IMG submission 194413) | Soil microbial communities from agricultural site in Penn Yan, New York, United States - 13C_Vanillin_Day48 | ecosystem: Environmental > Terrestrial > Soil > Agricultural land | place...
GTCCTGCTCGGTGAGTTCCGGGACGGTGCGGCGGCCGAAGTGCGCGGCCTCATCGGCGTGCCCGGACACCTTGACCTGCCATCCCGCGCGACCGCGGGAGGTGTAGTCCAGGGTCGCGATGCCCTTCGACACGTGGAACGGCTCGGTGTGCGTCGTGGTGATCGTCGGGATCAGGCCGAGGTGCCGCGTGAGCGGGGCGATCCTCGCCGCGACGAGGTGCGCGTCGATGCGCGCCCGGACCCGGTCCACGGAGTCGGCCGCGTCGGGTGGGTGGCGATTCACCGGTGCCGCCAGACTGTCCTCGATGGTGACGAAGTCCAGCAGGCCGCGCTGCGCGACGGCAGCGAGGTCGGTCCAATAGGCGCCGGTGAACAACGCGTCCGGGTGCGAGTTCGGCTCGCGCCACGCGGCGGGATGCCAGCCCGCACCGTCGAGGGCGGCGGCGAGATGCAACGGGGTATTCGAGGTCATCGACGAAGTCTCCAGTCTCGGGAAGAGCAGTGACGGTGAAACGGCTCGGTCGCACCACGAACCAAGGGGTCTCTCGGTCGCTCCGGATGGTCGCGTGCGAGCCTACGGTTCGTCGTCTGTTCGAGCGCCCCTTTACTTCAGCTCGATCGAAACCTCGGCAGCCGAAGGTGCAGTTGCGCTGCATGTTTCCGATCGGGACGAATTAATGTCCGATCGCATCGAACTGTCCCACGTCAGGCCCTGTTTCTCGTCGTGGAGGACGGAGGCGGTGACCGAGCGACGGTGACAACCGGGGCTATTCTCTCGATGTCCGGATGCCGGCCACCGTCACTCGTCGCGTGCCAGGCATCCCTCTGGGACCGAAGTAGGGAAGGGGCGACATGACAGCGGCGAACACGGCCGTCAGTGCGGCCGAATCCGTGACCGCCGCAGACCGCCACCTATTCGTCGCTCGGGTGCGGGAGTACGCCGAACGAGTACTGCGCCCCGAAGCCCTGTCGACCGACCGTGACGGAGTCACCGGAGAAGTTATCGCCGAACTCGCTGCGCTGGGGCTCCTGAACCATCAAGCGCCGCGGGAATACGGTGGCCTCGACATCGACCGCAACACCGATCGCCGCCTGCACGAGATCATCGCCGGCGCGTGCTTCAACACGTGGCTCGTCTGGGCTCAGCACGCGCCGATGGCCGAGCGAATCGTGGAATCCAGGAAACCGGGCGAACCGGTGTCGGAGCTCGCCGAGCGAATTCTGCGTGGCGAACTCGTGCTCGGTGCCGGAGTCAGCGACGTCCGGAGGTTTCCCGACCATTACATCGCGGCGGAAAGGGCGAGCGGCGGCTGGATCTTCACCGGCGCCATCTCCTGGGTCAGCGGGTGGGGGCTCAACAACGCCCTGACTGTCGCCGCGGTGGAAAGGCAGACGGAGACCGTGGTCACCGCGCTCGTGCCGGTGAGCGACCGCACGCACAGCGTCGGCCCGCTCCGACTCGGCGCCGTCGCCGGCAGCAAGACCGCGCGGGTCGAGCTCGACGACCTGTTCGTACCCGACGAGCACGTGCTCTCCGCCCAATCGCTGGAGACCACGCGGTTCAATGACATCGGCACGGCGAGCGACGCACGCGGTCACCACTTCGGGCTTGCAGAAACAGTCCTCCGAGAGTTGGAGCAGTCCGGACACCCGCTCGCCCAGGACGTGGCGGCGACGTGGCGGCCACGCATCGCGCGGATTCGGAGCACCGCGTACGAGCTGTCCGATGAGGCCATTGCCGCGGGAGGCGGTCCGCATCGGATCGGCGAACGCCTCGCGACCAAGGTCGCCAGCGGCGAGGCGTTGTCCACGATCACCCGAGCTCTGCTCATAGCGCGGGCCGGTCGGGGACTGAGTGGCGACGACACGGCGCAGCTCCATGCACGGTCGGCGCTCTTCGTCCTGGTCCAAGGACAAACCACCGACGTTCGCCGAGCCCAGCTCGCCGAACTCGCCCGCTGATCACCACCACCGAACAGGAATCACCATCCCATGAGTCTCGAATTCCTCTGGTATATCCCGAATCAGGTGACGCCGGGACACCGCGGCGAGCCCGTCACGGTCGACCACAACAGCCTCGACACCCTCACGGCCCAGGCGGAGGCCCTGGAGGAACACGGCTGGAAGGGCGCATTGATCGGCACCGGGTGGGGTCGCCCGGACACCCTCACCGTCGCCACGGCCCTCGCTGCCCGGACGTCGACGTTCGAGCCACTCGTCGCGGTTCGGCCCGGGTATTGGACCCCGGCTCACTTCGCCTCCGCTGCAGCGAGTCTCGACCACCTGTCCGGTGGCCGGGTCCGGGTCAACATCGTGTCCGGGAAGGACAACCTGGGAGCGTACGGCGAACGCGAGAGCGACCAGGCCGCCCGCTACACCCGCACCAAGGAGTTCCTGCAGCTCGTCCGGAAGCTGTGGACGGAGGAGAACGTCACCTACCGTGGCGAGCACTTCCAGGTCACCGACTCCACGGTGCTGCCCCGGATCGCGCCGCGCGGAGACCGGCTCCACCCGAAGCTCTACTTCGGTGGGGCCTCCGACGCCGCTGAGCGGGTAGCGGCCGCCGAAGCCGATGTCCAACTCTTCTGGGGCGAACCCCTCGAAGGGGTGCGGGAACGGATCGAGCGCCTGCGGGCGCTGAGTGAGGAACTCGGCCGAGAGCACGCACCGCTCGAGTTCGGTCTGCGGATCACCACCCTCGTCCGGGACACGACCGAGCAGGCCTGGGCCGAAGCGGAAGCGAAGGTAGCGGAGATGGCGAAGAACCAGGGTGCACCGGCCCAGAACCCGCACCGCCAGACCGCCGTGGGACAGCAGCGACTCCTCGACCTCGCTACTCGCGGCGAGGTGCTCGACGACAATCTGTACACCGCACCCGGCAAGTTCGGTGGCGGCGGCGCAGGCACCACCTGGCTGGTCGGTTCCCCGGAGGACGTCGCGAAGTCGTTGCGCAAGTATCAGGACCTCGGCATCACCCATTTCGTGCTGTCGGACACCCCGTATCTGCGGGAGATCGAACGTCAGGGCACTCAGCTGCTGCCGCTACTGGGGGAGTGAGCGCGGAAGCGCTAGCCAGAGGGGGGAACGAGCCTGGCGTTCACTGTCGCCCGCCCGAGCCGATGCCGCGGTTGTCGCAGCATCGGCCCGGGCGGGCTTTTCAGTTGTCGTCTGCCGAAATCTGCTCGGTCAGAGCTCGAGCCCCGTGCCGTGCACGCCGTGTTCCTCTATGAGCGCCAGTTCGTCGTCGGTGAGCGCCGGGAAGTTCAGGGCGGCGATGTTGTGGTCGAGTTGCTCGGTCGAACTCGCCCCGATCAGCGCCGACGTGACCTCCGGCCTGCGCAGTACCCACTGCAACGCGAGCTGGGCGAGTGACTGCCCGCGGGCCTCGGCGATCTTGTTGAGTTCGGCGGTGCGCTGCCGGTACGTCTCGTCGATCACATCCGGCGTCAGGAATGAACTGTTCTGCGCCCGTGCGTGTTCGGGAATCGTCTCCAGGTACTTGTCGGTCAGGAGGCCCTGCGCCAGCGGCGAGTACACGATGAGCCCGAATCCGTCCTGGTGGGCGGTGTCCAGCAGGCCGTTCTGTTCGGGGCGCCGGTCGTAGATCGAGTAACGCGCCTGGTGGATGAGCAGCGGGACACCGGCCTGGCGGAGCAGTTCGGCGGCCTCGTGGGTGCGATCGGGGAGGTAGTTGGAGATGCCGACGTAGAGCGCCTTGCCCTGCTCCACCGCGCTGACCAGTGCACCGACCGATTCTTCCAGCGGCGTGCTGAGGTCGGGGCTGTGGTGGTAGAAGATGTCGACGTAGTCGGTGCCGAGGTCGCGCAGACTGTGGTCGAGCGAGGTGAGGATCGACTTGCGCGAGCCGCCCTTGAGATAGGGGCTCGGACCGATCGGATTGCCTGCCTTGGTCGACAGGATGAGTTCGTCCCGGTAGGGCGCGAGGTCCTTCGCGAGAACCCTGCCGAAGTTCTGCTGGGCCGCGCGGTGCGGTGGGCCGTAGCGGTCGGCGTTGTCGAAGTGGGTGATCCCCAGGTCGAATGCGTGGAGGATGATCTCCCGCTGGGTCGCAAAGGCGTAGTCGCTACCGAACTTCTGCCACAGGCCGAACGAGAAGGCAGGCAGATCGAGGCCGGAGTTTCCGGAGCGACGGTAGGGGACCTTCTCGTAGCGGTCCTCGGCGGCGGCGTAGGTGAGGTCGAAGGGGCTGGCGGTCATCGGTGTCGACTCTTCCGTTCTGATCGGTTGTTGTTGTGGGTCGGTGGTCAGAAAAGGCCGGTGGTGGGTGGTTCCTCGCCGGTCAGGTGGTAAGCCCCCGCGATCGCCTGCTTCCACTGCCGCGGGTTGTGATTGGCGGCCGTGCGCGCGTTGCGCCAGTGCCGGTCGAATCCGAGGTCTCGATTGGTGATGGAGCCACCGCCCACGTCGAAGAGCAGTTCCGCAGCCTCGAGCGCGGACTCGATTGCGATCGCGCTCGCGTGCGCGACGTGAACCGCGGCAGCAGCACCGGCGGTGCGTGCGGCGGGCCCGGTGAGTCCCCGGACATCTTCCAGTGTCTCGGCTGCCAACAGCACGACGGCCCGCGCCGCCTGGGCGCGGCCTGCGATCTGCCCGATTGTCTGCCGCACATAGGGATCCTCGACGCTGGTGTCCGCGGAGCTGTGCTTGATCGGCCGGGCCTTCTCCCGCACGTACCCGACCGCGTCGTCGAGGGCTCGCGCGGCCACCCCGGCCTGTATCGCCGCGAGATAGAACTGCGCGAAACTGCCGGTCCACGGGTTGTCCGGCTGGGCCCGATCGGGGAAGGTCACTTCGTCGTCGGACACGCGCACGTTCGTCAGACGGGTCGTACCACTGGCCGTGAGCCGCTGGCCGACGGCGTCGAAGTCGTCGAGCCGCTCGACCCCCGGGCGGTCGACGGGAACCGTGAAGCGAACCACCGTGCCGTCCTCGGCCAGAGCTTGTGACGAGAACCAGGATGCGTACAGCCCACCGGTCGAGTAGTACTTCTCGCCGTCGACCACCCAGCCACCACCCTCACGCCTGGCCGTGGCGTTCACCTGTCCGCTTGCGCCTCCGGTTCGCTCATTGCTCGTTCCGGCGAACAGATCCCGGTTGCGCAGCCGCGTCAGAATCACGTCGCGGTGCGGCAGATCGGGCCGACTCGATACCTGCTCGGCGACGAGGAAACTGCTGCGCAATGCCTGCGCCACACTGGAGTCGGCGCGCGCCACTTCGATGACGACGTCGGCCACATCACGCAGCGAACCACCAGCACCACCGTCCTCCCGGGCGACGCCGACCAGCACGATCCCCGCGTCGGCGAGTGCACGGACCTCGCCGAAAGCGTAGTCGCGCGCCTTCTCCCGCGCCCCGGCGGTATCGCCCAGACGGCGCAGGACAGGGCGGACTGCAGCGCGGATACCCGCCACGGTGAGTCCGGAGACCGATGTCGCTTCGATCGACTCGTGTTCCGGGTACACAGCGGTCATGACAACGCCTCCACGGTGTCGCGCAGGCCGAGGGATGCCCGCAGCGTCGGTCCTGTCGAGGCGGACAGCAGCGGCACGAGCGTGCGTACCGCGGCCAGGACGCCGTCGACCCCTCCGGTGGGTACCAGCTCCACAGCGTCCAACTTGTCGCGGTCGATCCAAGCGGCGAGCTCGTCGGCCAGTGTGCGTGCACTGGCGCCGGCGGACAGCGTCACACCGACGCGCCCGATGAGAGCGACGTCCTCGCGCTTTCGGCCGGCCTGCTCGAGGCCGGCAGTCAGAGCGAGGTCTGCGCCCGCCGACTGCCCCCGATCGACGACCACGGCGTCGGCGGACCGTGCCACTGCCGCCCAGCCGAGCACGTCCAGGTCGGCGGCGACGACGACCGGGCGTCCCTGCAGGGACGATGGGCCGTCCAGTGGCCCCGCGACTCGGTAGAAGCGGCCTTCGTGGTCGATCGCCCGGATCAATGCGTCGTCGACGACCAGTGCGCGTTCCTGGTCCCCGATCAGCGCGTCCCGGGGGAAGGATTCCCACAGGCGCGTGAGGATCTGGGCGTATTCGGACCAGCGCTCCACTGGAGCGGCGGCGACCGGGTCCGGCACGGTGGCCGCACTCACCTCGTCGCCTGCGCCGGGGCGCAGGACCACACCGACCCGGCCGGCGGTGGCGCGGTCGAACGACAGGACGCGCCGAGCCACGTTGTACGGCGCGTTGTGGGTCGTCGGCACCTCCACGAGGTAGCCGATGTCGCCGAACCGGCCGGCGAGATACGCACCGGCCACGCTCGGGTCGATCGCTCGACGGCCACCGGCAGTGTCCAACAGGCGCAGCGCGGCGACGCCGGCCTCCCGCGCCGCCTCGGTGACCGTGACCGCCGCGGCCGGCGAGACGGGGTCGAAGCGGTCGGGCTCGGCACCAGCGCGTGCGTCGCCGACGGCGAGGTCGATCAGGATCGGGGTACTCATGTGTTGCCTCTTCTGGATTCTGAGACTGTTCAGGGAGCGGCTTGGAGAGGTCCGCGGTCCCACACCCCGGCCGGTAGGTCGGGGACGTCGAGACCGAGGTGGTCACGCAGGGTCGTTCCGTCGTACTCCGTGCGGAAGAGGCCGCGCCGCTGCAGCTCGGGGATGAGGTGGTCGGCGAAATCGTCGAAGCCGGAGGGCAATACGTCGGGGATCACGTTGAACCCGTCTGCGGCGCCGTAGTGGAACCATCGCTCGATGTCGTCGGCGACCTGCTCGGGGGTGCCGACCACGATCCGGTGCCCACCACCCCCCGACAGCTTCTTCAGTAGCTGTCGCAGGGTCGGGTTTTCCCGGTCGATGATGTCCTTCACGACCCGGTAAAAGGTCTGTGACCCGCCGGCCTCGTCCGGTTCGGCGAGCAGCTCCGCAGGAATCGGTTCGTCGTCGGCAAGCCCGTCCAGCGAGAAGCCGAGTTGTCCCGCGAGCCGGCCGCGCGCGTAGGCGTCGGGGAGCAGGTCGTCGAGCAGCTCGCGCCGCTCGATCGCCTCGGCCTCGGTACTGCCGAGAACAGTCGACAGTCCAGGCAGGATCACGATCTCGTTCGGGTTCCTGCCGAAACGCCGGGCACCGTCGCGTAACTCTGTGCGGAAAGCCTTCGCCTTCCGAATGTCCTGTTCGGCGGAGAAGACGACCTCGCCGACGCGCGATGCCAGCTGCTTGCCGTCGCTGGAGCCTCCCGCCTGGACGACGACCGGGCGACCCTGGGGTGAGGGGAATTCGGTTCTGGCGGCCCATGCGGCGACGACCTGTTCCACGAATTCTGATGCCCGCCGGTAGCGGAGGCCGTGGTCCGGCTCACCGGTGCGTCCGAAGTTGCGCGCGGCGATCGGCCCCGCCGTCGTGACGACGTTCCAGCCGAACCGGCCACCACTGAGGTGATCGAGGTCGCCGAGTCGTCGGGCGAGCTCGACAGGATCGTTGTAGGACGATGACAGCGTCGCAATCAGCCCGATCCGCTCGGTCTGTGCAGCAACCCGCGCCAGTACCGTGGTCGGCTCGAGGTTGTTGCCTGTCCGGTGCGTGATACTCGGGTCGAGCGAAGGTCCGTCAGCAAGAAATACTGCGTCGAGCTTGGCGGCCTCCGCCTTCTTCGCGATCGAGGTGTAGTGGTCGATCGTGTAACTGGCCAGGCCGTCCGTCGCTGGGAATCGCCACGATCCACCGAACACCCCGGCGTTGAGGATATTGACGTTGATGTGAAGCCGGCCGCTCACTCGGTGGTCCTTTCATCGATGACGGGTGTGGATCGATCGGATCACTGTCGTCGAATGGCCATGGAATGGGAATGGTTCGAATCGTGCAGATTCACTGGAAAGAGTCTTAAGCCCGCACCGCGCCGGTCGCATGGTCCTCGATTCCGCGGTCGACCAGAAGTGGCTGTGGAACGACGTGCTGTGGCAGCGGAACGTCTACCAGCGGTGGTCGGACCGGACTTGTGGCACTCGCCTACCCTTCGTGTCCACTGACACCAGTACAGACCTGAACTGAAGGGAAGCTCACAGCGGCGAGGTCGCGAACGAAAAGGGGCCGCGGGCCGCCCCCGGTGCAAGGCCCTGCGCGCGACGATTCTGTTCGTACACCGATCGTCGAGTCGTCGGAAAGCGGGGTCGATTCCCCCAGGTAAAGGGCCTAGGATTGGGACCTGTCGGGCGGCTGTCCGGCGCTTACGCTCGGGCAGGAGTGGCCGATGACGAATGCAAAACCGCAGCCGATGGCATTGGGTGATGATGCCGCGCGCACTCTGGCGAATGCGACCAAGTCCATTCCGCAGATGGAGTCGATCACCCCACGGTGGTTGGTGCACTGCCTGAGCTGGATCCCGGTGGAAGCCGGTATCTACCGGTTGAACCGGGTGGTGCATCCGGAGTCGGTCGATATCAAGTGTGACAACTTCGACGAGTCCCCGCTGCCGGAGACGTTCGTCGATTACGAGAAGGAACCGCGGGAGTATCGGCTCAAGGCCGTGCACACCATTTTGGACGTGCACACCAGGGTGTCCGACCTCTACTCGAGCCCGCACGACCAGATCGCGCAGCAGCTGCGGCTCACCATCGAGGCGATCAAAGAGCACCAAGAGGGCGAGCTGATCAACAGCCCGGACTACGGGTTGATCGCGAATACGGCGAAGAAGCAGAAACTCTCCACGGTCGGTGGGCCCCCGACGCCGGACGATCTGGACAACATGATCGCCAGGGCGTGGAAGGAGCCGGCCTTCTTCCTGACCCATCCCGAGGGGATTGCCGCGTTCGGCCGGGAATGCACGCGCCGCGGTGTACCGCCGCCGACCGTGAGCATGTTCGGTTCCCAGTTCGTGACATGGCGGGGCATCCCGATCATCCCTTCGGACAAGGTCAAGGTCGAGGGCGGGAAGACGAAGTTCCTGCTGATCCGAACCGGCGAGTCCCGCCAGGGCGTGGTCGGTCTGTACCAGCCGGGCCTGGCCGGCGAGCAGGGGATGGGCCTGTCGGTGAAATTCATGGGAATCGACCGCAGCGCAATCGCGTCATATCTCGTCTCGCTGTACTGCTCGCTCGCGATCCTGACCGACGACGCTATCGCCTTGCTCGAGGACGCGGAGGTGGACAAGTTCCATGACTACGCCCCCTCATACCGGAAGTGAGCCGGACGACCAGCCAGGTTTCGGCGGATGGGAACTGCCCGACGAAGCGACGTTGAACAGGCTGGCCGGCGAATATTTCTCGCGCCTACCGGGGTCGGGTGCCGCCGCGTCACCGGCAGCTGCCGCGACAGACGGCGCGAGTCAGCCGGGCCAGGTGCCGGGCGCGTCGCTGGATACGGTCACCGTTCCCCAGGGCTTCGAGAGCCAGGTCCCCGTCGCGCCGGCGTCACCGACCGGCCCGCCGGGCGGATCATCCGCGAGTAGCGCCGCAACGTCGTATGGCGCCACCCCAGCCGAGATCGCGGCGCCGTGGATAGACGAGGGTGTCTCACCGTCCGAACTGACCACCGAACTCCCAGGTGTGTCCACGGACGCCCCTGCATCGTCGTCGTTCTACTTCCTCGACCCACCGAACGGTTATCGGCCCGGGTCGGGCGGTGTCGACACGAGTCGCGGGTACACGATCCCCGTCTCGGCACAAGAGATTCCCGCGGTGTCCGATCGGGCGCGCGCGTCGATGTCCGCCCCATCGTCCTCCGACGTGGGAGCACCGAGCTTCTACTTTCTCGACCGAGGCACGGCAGGGGCCGACACTGCGCCGCAGATCGGACGGGCCGGGCCGCACGGACCCGCCGTGGCGGATGCGCATCCCGGATTCGACGTCAACGCGGTTCGACGTGATTTCCCGATCCTGGGCGAACGAGTAAATGGATATCCGTTGGTGTGGTTCGACAACGCCGCCACGACGCAGAAACCGCAGGTGGTGATCGACCGGATCAGCTATTTCGCCGCACACGAATTGGCTGCGCGTTCGACCGATGCCTACGAGCAGGCACGGCAGACGGTGGCACGGTTCATCGGTGCCTCGTCGGCGGAGGAGATCGTCTTCGTCCGCGGCGCCACCGAGGCGATCAACCTGGTGGCGCAGACGTGGGGACGTAAGAACATTCGCGAGGGCGACGAGATCGTGATCGCGCATCTCGAGCATCACGCGAATATCGTCCCGTGGCAGATGCTGGCGTCGGAGACGGGCGCGGTGATCCGGGTGATCCCGGTGGACGACTCGGGGCAGTTGATGATGGGGGAGTACACCAGGCTGCTGTCGGACCGTACGAAGCTCGTGGCCGTGGCCCAGGTGTCGAATGCGCTGGGCACGATCACCCCGGTGCGCCAGATCACGGAAGAAGCGCACCGTGCGGGTGCGATCGTCTTGGTCGACGGCGCGCAGTCGGTGCCGCACACCAGGGTCGACATGCAGTCGTTGGACCCGGATTTCTTCGTCTTTTCCGGGCACAAGATCTTCGGCCCCACGGGGATCGGCGCGTTGTACGGCAAGTCCGACGTACTGGCGGATACCCCGCCGTGGCACGGCGGGGGGAACATGATCACCGACGTGACCCTCGAGCGGTCCACCTATCAGCTGCCACCAGGGAGGTTCGAGGCCGGTACCGGAAGTATCGCCGACGGAGTGGGGTTGGGTGCTGCCATCGAGTACGTGGAGCGGATCGGGATCGAGAACGTCAACCGTTACGAGCATGTCCTGCTCGAATACGCCACCGCAGAACTGAGGAACGTTCCGGGGTTGCGGCTGATCGGTACCGCGGCGGAAAAGGCGAGCGTGATCTCATTCGTGCTCGCCGGGTACGAGCCGCTCGAGGTGGGTAAGGCGCTCAACTCGAAGGGCATCGCGGTGCGCGCGGGACATCACTGCGCGCAACCGATCATGCGGAGATTCGGTGTCGAGGGCACGGTGCGGCCGTCGTTGTCGTTCTACAACACCTGCGAGGAGGTGGACCGGATGGTCGCCGTCCTCCACCAACTGGCCGCCGATGCCGGTCGCCGCTCCTGACGGGCAACCCGGCCCCAGGTTCGCTGCCTGGATCACGACTTCGGTGCTTGTCGCGGTGCTGGTCGCGACCGCGTTTTCGACCGTGGTTGCCGGTGTCATCCTGCGCCATGCAGACTCGCGTTAGTCGGTCCAGGTCTGCGGTTGACCCAGATGTGGATACCGCAACTCGCCGAGTCAGCGAACGTACTGCTCGAATTGGGCCGTACGGACGATCGGGGCGAGGCCACGAACCTGGAGGAACTGGGCGCGATCTCGTTGAGAACGGCGCGCCAGTGCGAGTCGGGCAGCGGAGTGGACACCGCGGTCTCGAGCTCCCCGGCCCCGCGCTCCTCGTCTACCGCGCCGAGCCACACGATGTCGGTCAAACCCCAGCCCATCCCCGCACCGCCGATCAGTTCGCCCGCCGCTAACTGCCTTGGTGTGGTCGTGGCTTGATAGTCGGGGCGGAGCAGCCCGCACCGGCGGCCGGCCGAGCCTTCGGCTACACAGTCTCAGGGCACGCCCGCAGGGATGAGGGCGACATTCAGATGCAGTGAATCATGAGCTGATCAACTTATTGCACTGGGAAAGGATGATTCACAATTCCCATCTACAAGATCATTGCTCCATCGTTAATAAATTCTTCATATTCCGTCACCTCTTGCCCGGTCGAGCAAGTCCATATCCATTGAACCACTTGGTTTTACGCGGTCTCATGCTGCTTCGGGTCATGGGAGCTTGGCTCATGGTGAATCTATCCGTAGGAAAAGCCTGTGCCCGAGCTTTATCTTCTAAATCGAATTATTCCTCGGGAGTGACCGGCCAACCGGGAACCGACGACCACATCCACCGCGAGAGAGAGGAAATGCCGTGAGTGGCAGAACCACGCACCGGGAGGCGCGAGCATGAGCGTCTTCGGCAACATGCGCCTGACGAAGAAGTTGTCCACCTGGTCGGCGCTGTTGGTTGCAGCGCCGCTGGTGCTGGCCGGGTGCGGCAGTGGTAGCGATGACGACGGGGCGGTGACGTTCCGCTTCGCCAACTCGCCCACCGCCCTGTCGCTGGTCAGGATCGCTGACGAATTGGGGTATTGGGACAACGCCGGGGTCCGTCCGGAGTACGTCGGGCCTGCCACGGCTGTGCCCGCGGTGCAGTTGCTCGATCAGGGCGCGATCGACATCGCGACGGGCATGTTCAACAACGACATCGACGGGAAGGTGAAGGGCTTCAAGTTCACGGCCATCGCCTCGAGCATGCTCGACCTGCCCGACATGCCTCACATGGCCTACTTCACCAAGGCGGGCTCGGACATCACCAAGGAGAACCTGAAGGCCATCGAGGGCAAGACGATTGGTCTTTCCGGGTCCAACAGTTGCACAGACCTGGTGATCAAGCGATACCTGCAGAACAACGGTGTGGATCTGAACAAGGTCAACTTCCTCGAGCTCAAGAACGAGCTCATTGCACCAGCGATCGAAAGAGGCGAGGTCGACCTCGGGGTCTTCCACCCGCCGCTGGTCGGTGTGCTGCAGAGCCAGCCGGACAAGTTCACCCAGGCCTTCACGTCTTTCGAAGACTGGGGCCCGCTGGGTGGCCAGGCACCGTATGTCGCGAGCAACGCGTGGCTGCAGAAGTACCCGGACGCGGCGCGTGCGTTCGTGGGCGTGATCGCGAAGACGGCCAACTGGGCCAACGCCCACCCGAAGGAGTCCGCGGAGATCGCCGGCAAGACCACGGGATATCCGGTGGAGCAGACCACCAACTGGCACTACGCACCCAACGCTCTGCTCGACAAGGCGAGCCTGCAGCTGTGGTGGGATCTCGTGGAAGAGGTGGGTGAGCCGCTGCCGGGCTCGGAGAATCTGAAGCCCGAAGATGTTGCGACCAACGCCTTCAACCCCTACGCGAAGTCCGCAGACCTTCTGGAATCCCAGGAAGACAACACTGAGATCGTGACCGACGAGCAGAACGACGGGATCTTCAAGACGCACCTCGTCGACATCGAGGGCCTCGAAAAGTGATCCGGCGCCATCCGCACCCGACAGGAAGTCACACGACATGACTCAACAAGTGCTAGCTGAACGATTCGAGCAGGACGCGGGGCCGATCGCGCCCCGTGCCCACGGTACGGACTGGAAGATCGAGGCGAAGCGCGTCGCCAAGATCTATCCGAAACCGGGATCGAGGTCGACCAAGGACGCCACCGCAGTCCTCGACGGATTCGACCTGCAGATCAAGAGCGGCGAGTTCCTCTCCCTCCTCGGGCCGAGTGGCTGCGGCAAGTCGACGTTTTTGAACATCCTCGCGGGCTTGGAGACTCACAACGGCGGAGCTGTTCTCGTCGACGGAAAACGAGTCGAAGGCGTCAACAAGAACGTCGGCGTCGTCTTCCAGGGTTACGCCTTGTTCCCCTGGCTGACGGCGCAGAAGAACGTCGAGGTCGGTCTCAAGATTCGCGGCGTCCCCAAGGCGGAACGCAGGGCGAGGGCAGCGAAGGTGCTGAAGACGGTGGGCCTGGAAGCCGCCGCCAACCGGCTTCCTCACCAGCTCTCCGGTGGTATGCGTCAGCGGGTCGCGATCGCGCGCGTTCTCGCTTACGAACCCGACATCCTGGTGTTCGATGAGCCGTTCGCCGCCCTGGATGCGCAGACGCGTGAGTTCCTGCAGGGCGAGTTGCTGCGTATCTGGGAATCCGGTGACACGAAGAAGACGATCCTCTTCGTCACCCACTCGATCGACGAGGCCATCTTCCTGTCGGATCGGATCGCGGTCATGACCCGTGCACCCGGCAAGGTGAAGACGCTGTTCGACATCGAGCTTCCGCGGCCCCGGGACAGCGACTCCCGCAACTCGGAGGAGTTCGCGCACATCCGGTCGCGCGTCGCGCGCGTCCTCGAGGAGGAGGTGCACATTGGCAACGACGATCACTGAGCCGGCACGCGGCGAGGAACAACTGCTGGACGAGGATCTCACTCCGCCCAAGGCGCCCAACCCGTGGCTCGTGAAATACGACAGATTGATCTACGGAATCATCGGGCTGTCAGCCTTTTTGGTGCTCTGGTGGTGGATCGTTGATTCCGAGTACGTCAGCGCACTGTATCTGTCGAAGCCACAGGATGTGGCCACGGCGTTCGTCGACGGACTTACGGACGGCACGTTGCGCTCCGAGATCTGGCCGAGTGTCGAGCGTGCGTTGACCGGATTCGCCATTGCGCTCGTGGCGGGCATCACCCTCGGCATCGTCGTCGGATCGTTCCGGATCTTCCAGAAGCTCGCTGAACCGCTCCTGCTGTTCTTCCGGAATCTTTCGCTGCTCGCGCTGTTGCCGGTCTTCGTCGTGTTCCTCGGAATCGGCGAGGAGTCCAAGGTGGCCATTGTCGTGTGGGCCTGCTTCTGGCCGATCTTCATCAACGCGGTCGGAGCGGTCGGGGGTGTGGAGCGCATCCTGCTGAATGCGGCCCGGACACTCGGAGCCGGGCGGGTGTACATTTTCAGCCGCGTGGTTCTTCCGGCGGCGATCCCGGCGATCTTCCCGGGGATCCGTCTGGCTGCTGCGAACGCGTTCACGGCTCTCGTCGCCGCCGAACTCGTCGGTGGTGCGCAGGGTTTGGGTATCTATATCAACAACGCCGCGTTGCGTTATCAGACCCCGCAAATGTATGCCGGCATCCTGACCCTCGGTCTCATCGGAATCCTCGTCAACGGCGTGCTCACCGGTGCCGAATGGCGACTGACCGCATGGCAGCGAGGACTGACGAACAAGTGACGAACACGCGAGTCCGTACCGACGTCCGCAACGGTCGGTAGATCGTCGTCAGCTTTCCGTGCACCCAGGAACCCGGCGCCCGAGTTCCTGGGTGCCGGTCGTTCCGTGTCGAAAACCTCTGAGAGTGGAGTGAGTGGTCAGATGCAACGCGCAAGTCACCACAGCCGTGTCAACGCAACGGTGGTTCTCAACCGGCGCAGCGTCCTCGCGACCGTCGCCTTCACGCTGGCGGCCGTTACAGGGTTGGTTGGTTGCGGGTCGGACACACAGGTCGATTACGAGACCGCCGGGGGTTCCGGGGACTCGCTCGTCGTCTACGTCGGCGCCGGTGACGACCGCGAGATCTTGGAGTACGCGGTCGAGAATCTCCTGCCGGCCTCGGTGAAAATCGAACTCGTCGACGCGTCGGAAGATTCCAACGGGAAGGTGGCCGCCGGGGACGGCGACCTTTCCTTCTATCAGCACATCCCCGCGTTCGAAGCCGATCTCGGCACGCATTCGTACGACAATCTGAGCATTGTGTCGAAGGTGAATGTCGTTCCATACGGCCTGTACTCGTCGACATGGAAGGATGTGAAAGACACCGAGAGCTGGGTGAACGTGGGCTTGGTGGCGGACGAGGTGACCGGGCAGAGTCTTCCCCATGGCTCGCAGGTCGTGCTCCCCGCGACGTCGACCGGTTTCGCGCGTGGACTCTATCTGCTGCAGAGCGCGGGGCTGGTGAAGCTGGATCGCCCGTTCGGGGGTACCTCGGCGGTGGATCTCACGATTACCCAGGCGAACGTGCTGGACTCGCTCCGGCACCTGACACTCCTGGGACTCGGCTACGACGACTACCTCCAGTCGCTGTACGAAAATTACGACGCAGTGGTCCTCAATCCGGATGACGCGGCATCCATCGGTCTGACGCCGGCGGAAGACGCGCTCGCGATCGAACCGGGCCCGGGGAATCCCTATGCGCATGTGCTCGTCGCGCCGTCGAGGTTGGCGGGTGACCAGCGAGTGCTCGAACTGGCACGTGCGCTGGAAAGCCCAGAACTGGCCCAGTTCCTGGAAACGAAATTCCGGGGCGCGAACATTCCGGTGGCCGCGGCGGAGAGCGAGTGACGCACGGTCAGGGGCCTGTCGACAGTGCCGGATTCTCTAGAGGGCCTCGTAATCGAAGGACGCCAGCTTGGGTCCGTGGGTGCCCTCGAACCGAACCGTGACCTTCCACTCCCCGGCGGTCGGCACGATCACTCCGTCACTGATCCAAGTGAGTCCGTCGCCGTCGGGTCCGGTTCTGGTGAGTTCGACCGGCATCCGTGCGACATTGGCGACGGCCGAGGAGAGTTCGACGTCCACGTCGGGCAGCGCTGCGCCCGCGGCGAACCCAGCATCCGGGGTCCGGAACCGGACGGTCAATGTCTGGGGGCCGCGGCGGACGGAGTCGATCTCGACGTCCAGGATCTCCGACGCACCGAAGTTCAGCTCGGTGTGCACACTCGTGGTGTAGCTGTCCTTGGCGGGTGTGAGAGACGACAGCAACGACGTCGCAGCGAGGACCGCGACCGCGAGAGCGGCCTCGACGATCACGGTGCGCGAGCGCCGCGGGTTCTCACCGCGGTCACCGGCCGGGTCGGTCGTTCCGTGGCGGTACCGACGGTATGTCAGGTAGCCGGCGACCACGACGAGCCCGACCAGTACGACCTTGACGGTCAGCACCAGTCCGTACGAGGTGCGAAACAGCGCCTCGATGGGACGGACCTGCAGGATCGCGAGGGTCAGACCTGTGGCGGACACGAGCACCACATGGCCTGCGGCCACCCGATGCCATCGTTCGAGCTGCGCGGCACCGTCGACTACCAGAGCCAGGATGCACACTCCGCCGAGCCACAGCGCGGCGGCGTATACGTGCGCAGCGGTGCCGATGAACGCCAGCGGCCATCTTTCGGTGGACCCCCCGTGACCGCCGAGCGTGATCGCGACAACCGCCGACGCGGCCTGGAGGTACCCGAGTACGTCGGCGGTCCGGTTAGTCCCGGGCGGATACGCGAAGCAGGCGAGGTTCAGCACCACCGCCACGACGATCGCGACACCCAGCTGAGCACCCAGGACGGTTGCGACAGCCGACGCCGACGCGTCGACCAGCCCGCCCGACTGCCCCGCAACCTGCACGATGAATCGACCGAGCAGCCCGGCGGTCGACACCGCCGTTCCCACCCGGTAGACCGTGCGAAAACGGCGGTCGCCCAGGGCGGTGGGCCAGACCCAGCGGCCGGCGATCATGAGGCCCGAGGACAGGACGACACCGAGGTACACCGCCGACTTGCTCGGGTAGCGGAGGTACTGCTCGGCTCCGGTTGTTGTCACACCGGCGTCGAGGGCGTGTCCGAACTGGGTGACCGAGCCCACCGTGAATCTGCTCGACAGCGACACCACGTGGGTGTCTGCGGAGATCACCCGTGCCGTAGCGAGATACGCCCCGTCGGGAATCTTTCCGTCGACCACGAACACGATCCGGCGGCCACCTTCCTCGACCCGGTCGGTCGCGACCGAGTGGCGGGCACCGGTGCTGTCGATCAGCTGCGCCGACCCCTCGACCAGCGTGACCGGCTCACTCAACTCGAAGGCCAGTACCTCCGGCGACACGTCGACGTGCGATCCGTCGCCCGGAGTGGTCGAGACGATGGTGGCGTGGGCCGACGCGGGTGGCGCCAACCATGCTGCCGTCGCAAAGAGCGTGAGTAGCCAGGAGAACGCAACAGCTCGCGTCATCGTGACCGCGAATCGGCGGTTGTCGTTCTGCACGAGCACCGGCGGGCTAGGTTCGGACATGACCCCGACGCACGAGAGCGATCACCGCGATTGTCGCCCCCAGCGAGAGCACCAGGGCGACCACAGCGATCGTGCGCCACAGCCACGCTGTCGAATCGCTGTCGGACGCGGCCACATGGGACGAACCGTCGGCCGGTGCCGAATCTGGTGTGCCGCTGTGCCCGTCGCCGTGCGCGCCACCGGAGGCGAGCGTGACGACGGGAGCCGGGTGTTCGGGTTCGATGCCTGCGTTGACGGCAACCTCGTTCCAGGACACCACCGATCCGTCGCTGTAGATCTGCTCAGTGGGTAGCGGAACCGAGTCGACGTCCTCGGGCCACGGTCCCGCCGACAGGGTGAACACCCCGAATTCCGCTGCCTTCAATCCGTTCGCGGGATCCGTCGCCTGCCATCTGACTCGTGACACCCGTTCCCCGTCGCCCGACTGCTCACGTTCGACCGTCGCCGTCCATCCCGGAATCGGCAGCGTCCGAGCCGAGGTCAAGTCGACGCCCTCGGGGACCGTGAGGGACAGACCGATTGTCGACGCGTCGTCCGACTCGGTGGGAACGATGAGGCGCACCAGGCCGTATCCGCCCTTCGACAGCTGCTCCGCGCTGTCGACGTGGACATGCGCCGCGGCAGGTGCGGCGAAGCCGAGCAGTGCCACGCCTCCGAGCGCCGTCACGGCTGCGACGCGGCGCGCAATCGCACTCCACCGGCGACCGACGTTGACATTTTCATTGTTCGACATACTGAATCGACTCCATTGACCGCGCGAGTTGGTTGCATATGACTGGTGTGTTTCGGGTGGGGACTGCCGGCGAGACGCCGGACCGTCCGCGCGAACAGACACCGGAAACCGCTGAATACCAACGATGCTAATGCTCCTCGCAGATGCGGCGGAGGGTTCGGATCGGCGTGATGGTTACTCGGGTTCGTGCCCACGGCAGGGACTGCGGAGGGCGGATTTGGCGACTGGTCGGCGCGTGCGATAGCTCTGAATCCGTTGGGAGCGAAGAAGTGTCGCGCCTACATCTCGACTGCACACCCGGAGTCGAACACGAGAGTCGAATCCGGGCGGCGGCCCGGAGCGCCTGTGTGGGACAACTCAGCGCGGGGCAGGGTGTGCCATGCTGAGAACGAAGTCTGACGAAGTCACGGGGGTGACATGACTGTTCACATTTTGGTGCGGTCCTCAGGGAAGCGTGGATGGATGCTGCGGTGTGATCTGTGTGAGCACCGCTTCGACGCCGCCGTCGCCGGTCGTCGGGAGGCGGTCGCCCTCGCACGCACCAACGGGTGGATCGTCGGTGAGGCGACGTGGTGCCCGATGTGCGCGGCCACCCACACGATCCGCCGGACCGCCTGAACCTCAGTCCCGTCGCCCTTTGCCCCGAACGCAGTGGACGGTGTCGCCCGATGCCGCTGCCGAAAGTCCCCACAGAAGGAGTTCACATGACGCAGGCCGCAACTCGACTCGCTGTGATCCCGCAGTCCGGATACACCGGCGCCGAGGTTCGCGGCGTCGATCTGACCCGCGAGCTGACCGGCGACGAAATCCAGGCGATCCGCGACGCACTGCTGAAGTGGAAGGTCGTGTTCTTCCGAGAACAGTTCCTCGACCACGACCAGCACCTACGTTTCGCGTCGTACTTCGGGAAGCCGACTCCGGCACACCCACTCTTCGACTCGATTCCCGACCCGAACCATCCGACGATCTATCCGATCTTCCGCGATCGCTTCACATCGCGGGTCGCGTCCAGCGGTGGTTACGACAAGGTGCGATGGCACGCGGACGTCACCGCTGCGGTCAACCCACCCTTCGCGTCGATTCTGCGCGCGGAGGTGCTGCCCCCGTACGGCGGCGACACCCAGTGGTCCAACGGCGTCGCCGCGTATGACGGTCTGTCGGCGCCGATCCAGCGACTCGCCGACGAACTGCGTGCGGTGCACCGATTCGCGCCCGACGCCGGTTCGACGCCCACCGAGGACTACCTCCGCCGTGTCGAGCGGCGCCCGCTGGTCAGCGAACACCCGGTGGTGCGGGTGCACCCCGAGACGGGGGAGAAGGCCCTCTACGTCAACCCGGGCTTCACTCAGCAGATCGCCGGTGTGTCGGCCCACGAGAGTCGTCGCCTTCTCG
>Ga0247825_10000863_pt1 | contig 19640 bp, 23 predicted proteins | sample 13C_Vanillin_Day_FD_194413 | JGI IMG/M metagenome (GOLD analysis project Ga0247825, IMG submission 194413) | Soil microbial communities from agricultural site in Penn Yan, New York, United States - 13C_Vanillin_Day48 | ecosystem: Environmental > Terrestrial > Soil > Agricultural land | place...
CTGGCACGTCGGCGCGTTTCAGGCGCGCAAGATCAGGGATGTACCAGACGACCGTTGGCGGAAACTGAGGGCAAGCCACGTTGTGCGGCCATGGCAGAAGGGCGGCAAGCACATCGTGATCGCCGCGCCGACGCGGACATACGGCAAGTTTCACGGCACGCGCGATTGGATTGCGAACACCATCGACGCGCTGGCGCGCGTCACGGACCGGCAGCTAGTGATCCGCGACAAAGAACAGTACAAGCGGCGACCGATCCAGCGGGACTTGGAGGGCGCGCACTGCCTCGTCACGCATGGCAGCAACGCTGCGGTGGAGGCGGTGATCCTCGGGTGCCCGGTCTTCGTCGATGCATCCTCAGCGGCGGCGCTGATGGGCAGGACGGACCTGAAATACATCGAAAGTCCTGCGTACCCTGACCGCGAGAAGTGGCTGCACTCGCTGGCCTACGATCAATTCACGGAACGCGAGTTGTGCGACGGGACACTCTGGCGATGCCTCGCATAGCTGATACGTGCAACGTCGATGACACTGTCACTATTGGCAGCGAAACAATCGTCTGGCCGTTTGCCAGCGTCATTCGCGGCGCTCGTATCGGTAAAGGCTGCAGCATCGGCTCGTGCGCCATCGTTGACGGCTCATGGCTCGGCAACAAGGTCAGCGTCGGGCACGGCGCGCAGATACATCCCGGCATGGTGATCGGCGACGACGCGTTCATTGGGCCGGGCGCGATCTTCTGCAACGACCGATGGCCGCGCACGAATAAGCAGGGCTGGTACAGGCACGATCAGGTGACCATCGTCGAGAAGGGCGCGAGCGTAGGCGCGGGTGCGATCATCATGCCCGGCACATTTATCGGCGAGCGCGCCATGGTGGCGGGCGGCGCGGTGCTGACGATGGACGTACCGGCAGACCACATCTATCGCTGTGGTCAGATCTTCAAGATCTACAGCGAAGCGGAACGTTTTGCGACACGTATGAGGATTGCCAAGCGATGAACGGATGGGACGAGTCTCAACATCCGCGCGACGAACAAGGGCGTTTCGGCGAAGGCGGCGGCGAAGGCGGCGGCGAAGGCGAAGGCGGCGGCGTTGCAGTTAGCGGCGGTGGCGCGAATAAAGCAGCAGTTCAAGCCGCTGTCAACGCTATTCCTAAAGAGCATTTGAAAAACGCGGGGATTGCGTCAGTAACAGTACAAGCCACTATTGTAAATCAAAACGGACAACAAATTGCTGGACTAGCGAGAAGATATGGTTCTGGACCTACTGAAATCATGGTGGCAAATAGTGTTAATGGGAAGGCGCTAAAAGATCCGACCGGAACGGCAACACACGAAATTGGCCACGCCATAGACAACGCATCTGGTCTTCGATTGTCACGTAGCATGGCGCCAACAATACATGCCGATGCAAATAAGCTTAGTGCTGCTGACAAATATCTGGCACAGCATTATTTGTCAAATGACCGCGAATTGTTTGCTGAACTTTATAAACTAAAATACTCTCCATCTAAAAAGGGCGCGTTTGGCATGGGTCAAAAGACCGCAGAAAAGAAGTTTGCGAAAAGTTTGGCGGCGATGATATGAATGGATACAGACTCTACCTCGATGAGGACGAACAATTAAGACTGGCTCATATCTTTGATGGGTCAGTCAATGATCTGACGCCAACGGCGGAAGACCATGCACGTGCGCTTGGTTATTACGACGAAAATTTTAATCTTGTTGTGCCGGATATTCACAGTAGGTCCAGTATCAAAAGCGAAAAAGAACGCGCGGCAATTGTTGATCATCTCGGACTGGAGTTCTATAAGGCACTGCCGGAATGATGCGTGTCACGACGTGCTTATGGAACGCCAACGCCAAGTCACACAAGTTCTCGACGCGCTACGATGAGACGTGGGTCGAAAAGCTATACCGTGGATGCCACCGCAACCTGACACGGCCATTCCAATTCGTCGTATTTACGGATCGCCCGCGCGAGTTCACCGTACCTGTTCTGCAGGAGCCGTTGCAGTCACAAAATCCTGACTATGGCTGCATGATCGAGCCGTTCCGTCTTGGCGGGCCGATGGTCGTTATGGGGCTGGACACGATCATCCTCGGCAACATCGATCACCTCGCTGCCTATTGCGAGCAGCAAGGGCAGATCGCGCTCCCGCGCGATCCCTACAAGCCGGAGCGCTCGATCAACGCCGTGGCGCTGGTGCCTCCCGGGCATACGAATATTTTTGCGGATTGGGGCGGCCAGAATGACATGGAATGGCTGCGCGAGTTCGATTGGCAACCGATTGACGATCTGTTTCCCGGCCATATCGCTTCGCTGAAGGTCGCGCATCCGACGCTGAAGGAAAACTACAAGACGATGATGCAAGCGGACCCGCCAAAAGGTGCGCGTATCGTCTACTTTCATGGCGAACCAAAGCCGGATCGATTGATGCACCTCGAATGGGTGCGGGAGTATTGGCGATGACTGAAATTGTTTTACCGTGGCAACGCCGAAGGCGTGAGCGGCTGGACGGTCTCGAGCCGCTGCTGAGGCTGGACAAGCCGTCCGTGCTCGACCTCGGGTGCCATCGCGGCCTCGTTGGCTACACGTTCGCGATGTATGGTGCGAGCGTCGTACACGGTTGTGACATTGAGAAGAAATCAATCGACGTGGCAAAGGCGCTGTTTGCCGACGTCGACGACTGCGACAGCGACTTCCGAGTGCACGATCTGGCAAAGGGCACGATCCCGTTCGCCAAGCCAAGCTACGACGTCGTGTTGATGTTAGGCGTCTACCACAAACTGAAGCGGCAGATGGCGGGCGTGGCGCTAGAGGCGCTGGTCGATCTGGCGGTCAGCCGGACGGACTGCTTCTTCGCATGGAACGGCGTGCCTGAGGAGGTTCCGATTGTCAGCTACATCGTCGACACGCATGACATGGAGCTCCTGCACGAACATCCGCGCGACGATCCGGAGCAAGTCACCGTCGTGTGGGCGCGCGATCCGCGCGAGCAGATGCGCAAGATCGGCAGCTACGATACGGACGAACTTATGAAGCGCGTTCATGGCGACGACAGCACGGCGCGTATCGCTATGGACGAACACGGCTATCGCATCATCCGTGACGACAAATGATCACGCTTGTCATCGGCTGCGCCGAAGGTGTGTGGGATGAGGTTGCTGCGGCGCAAGCCATCGTTCCGAAGTTCGACGCTATCTGCTGCGTGAAGGCGGCTGGTATTCACTGGCCACACAAGTTCGATGTGTGGGCGACGCTGCATCCTGAGCACATGAAAAAGATGCGCGAGGAGCGCGCGGCGCTCGGCTACCCGAACGGCTACCGCGTCGTGACCGCGAAGGAAATCAGCAAGCCAAACATGAAAATCCCGGTCGATGAGCATGTCTCGATGCGCTGGTACGAGAAGCAGGGCTCCGGATCGTCGGGCTTCCTCGGCATGAAGTATTACGTCGACGCCGGGAGTAAAGTCGTGCTGGCGGGCGTACCGATGGATGGCCGCAGCCACTTCCTGCGCAATGCACCTTGGAAGGAAGGCGCGGCCAAAGTCTACGTCGATGCGTGGGTGAACAACTACGCGCGCATGAAGCCTGTGGTGCGCTCCATGTCGGGCTTCACGCAGAAGCTACTCGGTGCACCGACAACGGAATGGGCTACAAGTTGAAACGCGCGCTCGTTGTCGGCTGTGCCGCTAATCTTTGGAGCGATGTAGCGGCAGCGCGTGAGCTTGGCAGCTTTGACGTCGTCTATTGCGTCAAGGCGGCGGGCGTGCACTGGCCAGCGGCCTTTCAGGTATGGGTAACGCTGCATCCCGAATACATGGACAACTACGAGGACCAGCGTCGGCGGCTCGGCCTGCCGAACGGTTACCAGATCGTTGCGCCTCTCAAGACGGAGCTAGGCACGCATGGCGGTGCCGGGCGCAATATCGGTCGGCGCGTGAGTTACCGCTGGCCGGGCATGACAGGCTCGGCATCGAGCGGCATCTACGGAGCGAAGGTGGCGCTCGACGACGGCTATGACCGCGTCGTGCTGGCGGGCATCCCAATGACGCGGGGCGACCACTTTGAGCGCGGTCAGCCATGGCTACAGCTCGGGTCTTTCATGCCCGGCTTCGAGATTGCGCTTCCCCATTTGCGCGGGCACGTTCGCTCCATGAGCGGATACACCGCCGAAGTTCTCGGCGTTCCCAACGTCGAGTGGTTGAACGGTCAGGAAGGGTGAGCCGGAACGATCGTTAAGGGATGTCTCTAACGGGTGAGCTGGAAGAGGCATCGGGCGCGAGGCCCACAAGCATGGAGCCGACTACGCTCCGCAAACTGAAGGACGAAGCAAATGTTGAAACTCGTTGTTGACAAGCTGGAAGACGTCGAGGAAGCGTATCGCGGCCTCTACGTCGAGAAGGACGGCAAGTTCCATCTAAAGGTTGAGGGCTACGAAGATCCGGCGCCGCACCGCCGCACCGCCGAAGCTGCTCGCCGCGCCGAGAAGGCAATGCAGGCCAAGATCGAAAAGTGGGAGAAGCTTGGTAAGTCTCCCGAGGAGATCGAAGCGCTGATTGCCAAGGCAACCGACGATGAAACGAAGGATGCCGAACGCAAAGGCGAATGGGACAAGCTGAAACAGCAGATGAACGATCGCCACGCGGCCGAGCTGGCCAAGTTGCAGAAGACCATCGCTGAGAAGGACGAGGCCAACAAGACACTTCGTCAGCAAATCGAAAATCACTTGATCGACGCGCAGGCGACGTCCGCCATCGCGGAGAACAAGGGTGTGCCTCAGCTTCTTCTGCCGCACGTGCGCAAGCACGTGAAGGTCGAGGAGGTTGATGGTGAACTTAAGATCGTGGTGACCGATGGCAAGGGCGGCGCTCGTGTCAACGGCAAAGGTGAACCGCTGACGGTCGCAGAACTTGTGGCAGACATGCGGTCTTCGGAAATCTTCGGACGTGCGTTCGAAGCTACCGGCTCGTCCGGGGGCGGTTCGCCTCCCGGCTCACCGGGCGGTGCTGTACCGCCCGGCAAACGGCGTGCAGACTTCAAGTCGGAAAAGGAACGTGCCGAGTTCGTGGATAAACACGGCCTCGCTGCGTACACAAGCCTCCCGGCTTGATCAATCGGTACGCCTTCCCGGAAACATAGCCAGCGATAAAGGAGAGCTCCCATGGCTATCGGTAAGGCATCAGACTTTCGCATCTACCAAGAATACCTCCGCACGCGTATTGCGGAAATCTTGGCGCAAAATGGTCTCGCATTTGGCGCGGCGTCCAACGGCGCAATCCGTTTGACGACGGTCTCCAAGCGCGGCGACTATGAGTATCAGTCTTTCTTCACCAGCATCTCAGGCTTGATCTCTCGCCGTGACAACACGTCAACGGCGTCGGTCACCGATCTGGCGCTGGCGCAGGACGAACTGATCAGCGTCAAGGTCAGCCGCAAGATCGGCCCGGTTGCTCAGACCCGCGACGCGTTCCGGAAAATGACCGGACGATATACGGAAACTGAGTTCACTGGCATCATTGCGGAGATGGCGGCGAACGGCATGCAACTCGACATGCTCAACACCGGCTTGTCGGCGGCGGCGCAGGCGTTGAAAAACGTTGCTGCGTCGTATCACACGCAGACGTCGCTTGGCTCCATGGACACGAACACGCTGGTTGATGGCCTCGCCAAGATGGGAGACCAAGCCAGCCGCATCGTGGCGTGGGTGATGCACTCCAAGCCATATTACGATCTGGTCAAGCAGCAGATCGCCGCCAACATCACGGGCGTTAGCAACTTCGCCATTGCGCAGGCGTCGCCTGTTACGCTCAACCGGCCTGTCGTCGTGACGGATTCGACTTCGCTGATCGCGCAGTTGAACTCGCCTGACGTCAACGACTACTACACGCTTGGCCTCGTCGCCGACGCCATCGTGGTCGAGAACTCCGAGGAAGAGGAGATCGTGGTACAGGACGTCACCGGCCTTGAGACGCTGGTCGTCAGGTATCAGGGAGAATACGCCTACAACCTCGGCGTCAAGGGCTTCAAGTGGGACGTCGCTAACGGCGGCGCGAACCCGCTTGCTGCCACGCTTGCTACCGGGTCCAATTGGGACACGGCGTTCACATCAGTGAAGGATCGGGCTGGCGTCACTATCATGACGCTGTAAGGCTCGGTAAGCGGGAGGCGGATCGCGTCACCGCCTCCCGCACTAAACAGGAGCAGCAAATGGCCGAAGTAGTGACCGAAACCTACTACATGGGATGGAGCGGGCCGGAGCGGGCAGTAAAGCCAACGACGATCTACTACTACGAGACGAAGCAAGACTTGGCGTGGGCGGAGAACGAAGTTCGCCAAGCTCGCCTAGCCAAGCACAACGCTTTCACGCGCGATGCCGTGGTGTTCGATGGTGAGCGCGAACAATGCACGCGTGTCGTGATTTGCGACGACGTGCGCGGACATCTTCGAAATAAGATTGAGGCAGCATACCAAGGTTTCCTCGGAGAGACCGCTGCACTCGCCGGGGACGGGCCGCGTTCGTTGGCACCTGCTGACTTTGCTGATCCGCTGACGGTCCACGGTCCGAAAGCAGATCCAGAAGAGGTAAGTGACGCGGCGCGGCCCGACATTAACCTGCATCCGGAAAAGTCTCCCGAGGTACGGGAGATGATCGCAGAAGAAAAGAAGAAACGCATCATCCATCGCGGTGGCGGACATTATTTCGTCATGCGCGGGGATCAGGTCGTTTCCGGTCCGCATACGCGCGACGAAGCTCGCAAAATCGTTTCCAGCTAACCCACGGCGTTGACAGTCACGGAATGAGCAGGAAGCCGCATGATGCGGCGAGGAGGGACGGATGGCGGCGAAATACTTCTGTGATGGATGCGATAGGGAACTTGGGGGCGGCGGCATCGCTCACAACAGGGTATACATAAAGGAGATGGGGGAGAATATCGACTCGGATGACGGGATCAATGTGAGCCAGTTTGATCTATGCAACTCATGCGTAAGGCGTTTGAAGCCGACCGGATGGATTCGCCAAGGAAAGCGGCAGGACGGTTAAGCTAAAAGCGAAGGTGAAATAGCCATGGCATTCATCGTAGAGGACGGCACCGTTGTTCCGGACGCCAATAGCTATGCGACGGTAGCGGAGGCAGAGGACTACGCGACGGACCGTCTGTATACGTCTTGGACGTCGGCTTCGTCCGGCAAAGAGGAGGCGCTGATCCGCGCCACCGCTGCCATTGACGCCATGTATGGCGGGCGCTTCCCCGGCTACAAGGTCAGCGGTCGTGACCAATCTCTCGAATGGCCGCGGCAGGCGGCCTATGACGACGAAGACAACTTGATTGCCGCAGACGAAGTGCCAATCGAAATCAAGCAGGCAGTGTACGAGGCGGCCGTTCGCGAGCTTGCTGTACCGGGTTCCATGATGCCTGACCTTGAGCGCGGCGGCGGCATCCGATCGCTGCGTGCTGGTTCAGTCGCGATTGAATACTCCGACACGGCGACAGTGACCACGACGTATTCGCTGATCAACGGTATCCTTGCGCCGCTTCTGGTGACAGGTAGTGGCGGTGGAATGTTCGGCGTAGCTGTAAGAGGTTGACATGGCCTCTCCACTTTCCGGCTCGCTGGCCGTAACGATTGGGAGCGCAATGGCGTTCTTGTTTCTTGACGCCACGTTGAAACGCAACGTCGCGGTCGCCGGCTCTGGCGACCCGTTCGATCCCGCACCGCGCACGACAACGTCGTACACGTGCAAGGCCATTCATGAGAAGTATGGTGTCGGCCTAATCGGTGCTGGCGTCGTGGATGGTCAAGACCGGCTGATCATGATCCTTGCGACCAGCTTCAAGCTTGCTGGCGTAGCGGTCGCGGGCTTCAAGCCAGCGCCGGGCGACACTATATCGTTCGGCGACGGCCAATCTTTCACAATCGTTCCGGCTGGGTCCAGCGGCTTGGATGCCGTGACGACCGATCCGGCGAAGGCGGTTTGGAACTGCCGATGCAGAGGATAACTCCAATGCCTCCACCTACGGAACGTGAGCGACAGATGCTCGGCATTACTGCTGAGATCAGATCCATAAACGCGCTTCGTGCGGAGCGGGAGGACGATAACACCCTGCTTTCGCCTGTCGAGGCTTTGCAAGACGCAATTGCTGACATTCAGGATCCGAAGAACACGCACAAGCCGACCAAGCTGGTCATCATCGGGTTGAACAACGACGAGTCTTACGACGTGTCGTTCTGGCTCTCCAACATCAAGGCGTCGGAGGTACTGGCGCTGCTTGAGTACATGAAAGCCGACATGCTTGACTGCATGCGGGGAGAATAATGCCGCCGCGTCGAGGAAAGTGGGATGACTTCCTAGACACTTGGGACGAAAGGCTGCGGCGCGCGTTCCTTGAGTCCGTCAATAACATTCGGACGCGCGCACAGTTGAACGCGATCGCTGCTGCTATAGAACGCGGCGACATTGCTGGCGCGGTGCGTTCCGTCGGGCTGGACCCGGCGTCCTTTCGACCGTTTGACCGTACCATCGAGCAGGCGTTCGAGGCTGGCGGGCAAAAGACACTTGGGATCGTTCCAGCGGTGGCGCGAGGAGACGGCGCGAGATTGCGTGTCGACTTCAACATTCGCAATCCTACGGCGGAGACGTGGCTGCGGACGCACAGTGGCACGAAAATCGTGCAGATTATAGAAGACCAAAGAACCATGGTGCGCACACACTTGACGGAGAGCATGACACAAGGCATTGGCCCGCGCACGGCGGCGCTGGACCTTGTCGGCCGCATCAACCCGACGACGGGTCGCCGTGAAGGTGGTGTGCTTGGCTTGACGTCAAGTCAGGCAGAGTGGGTCCGCAACTACAGGCAGGAAGTTGCGAACGGCTCTTCGGCCGCGCTGAATCGCAACTTGCGCGACAAGCGGTTCGACGCGGCAGTGCAGCGGTCCATTCGCACCGGCGAGCCGATACCGGCCGACACGCAGAGCGCGATGGTCAACGCCTACAAGAATCGGGCGCTGCGCAATCGCGCTGAGACGATAGCGCGCACGGAGGCTATGGCTTCGATTCACCAGTCGCAGGAGGAGGCGATGCGGCAGGCGATGGAGGCTGGTATCGACCCTGACAGTGTCGGCTACGTCTGGCGCACGGCGGCCGACAGCAGTCGCGTGCGCGACAGTCACGCCACCATGAACGGACAGGAGGTCGGCGTCGACGAGCCGTTCGTTACCGGCAACGGTGTGCGCCTGATGTATCCCGGCGATCCGGACGGACCGCCCGAGGAGATCATCAACTGCCGATGTTGGCGGGAGCCTAGGGTCGATTTCTTGGCCGATTTGGACTAAGGGGCGGTTCCGGTACCGGCTTCCCGAAAAAGCTTACTACGGACGCGCTCTGCGAGACTGTAGGGGTGCCTAAATGGCCAAAACCGGCCTGAATTTCGCGGCGCAGGTGACGGCATGGGTCCGCAAGACCGAACGTCGCATGACGGCGGTATTTAGGGAATCCAGTCAGCGGGTGATTTCCCGCATGCAAGTGCCAGTGGGCGCGGGCGGCAACATGCCAATCGACACCGGATTTCTGCGGGCAAGTATCCGGGTTTCGCTGTCAGCCATGCCACGGATCGACCCGGCTGCACGGCCGGACGCCGGGGCGCAATACACGTCGGGCAACGAGACGGTGCTGGTGATTTCCAAGGCGACCATCGGGCAGACAATCTACGCCGGATACACCGCGAGCTACGCTGGTTATCAGGAAAACAAGCGCGGGTTCGTGCGGCTGGCAGCGTTGGAATGGCCGCGCATCGTCAAGGAAGTCTCCCGCGAGGCTAAGTCAAGATCAGGTAGCGCATAATGGCGACTGGCGTCGACGCACGGATTTCAAAGGCGTTGCTTGACAGGCTGGAAGCCTTCACGTCGTCGCCCGCAATTATCGTTTCGTGGCCTGACGTTGCTACGGCCGGCTCCACCGTGTTTGAGAAGCCGAAGGACTCCAACGGCAATCCGTTGACGTACCTCGAGGCGCGACTGTTCTGGGGACCAACGGAGGCCATCTCCGTTGATGAACTTTCCGAGAATGATCTTACTGGTTTTTTGCAAATCACTATCTTGCGCCCAAAAATGCTAGGTGAGATTGGAGCGCGCGAGTTGGCGGCGCTGCTGATCCAACACTTTCGGCGCGGCACCGTCATGACGGACGGCAGCGTGTCGGTGCGTGTCAACCGCGCGCCGTATGCCATGACCGTGATTGACGATCCTCCCTACACAAGGACGCCTGTCACGGTACGTTGGCAGGCATTTGCAGCGCACTGAAATCCGGCCGCAGCCGGTAGTCTGCCGCGCATGCGGCTTCCCTCAAGTAACGGAGAACGAAAATGACTGTAGGCGCAGTCGCTGGTACCAAGTTGTACATCGCTCCTCCGGGGACGCTTCCACTGTCTCCGGATCTGTGGGTACTGATCTCGAAGGTGGCGAACATCGGTGCCATCGGCAATACGTTCAACAAGATCGCCGTCGAGTCCATCGACGACGGCTACACTCGCCAGATCAAGGGCACGGAGATGGCTCCAGCTTTCCCGCTGGTGATGAACCGAGACGACGACGATGCTGGCCAAGGTGACGTCGTCGACGCTGCCGCGAACCGCAACGATCTCTACAATTTCAAACTTGTGGAGAACGATGGCGACGGTGTATCGGAAGCGACCGCCACCGTGATCACGTTCAAAGGTCGCGTCTATGGCGCACCTCGTAACTACGGTGGCGTCAATGACCTAAAGCAGATCTCGACTGAGATCGAGATCGAGCCGGACAGCATCGTGTTCACGGCCGCGCCGTAATGCGGTCGCGCGTCAAGCGGGGCTAGCAATCACGCTAGCCCTGCTTTTGTATTCAAGAAGGAAAGCAGCAGATGATAGAAAATCAGGATACCTCAATCGACCACGTCAACGACGCGGCGGCAATCCCCTCGGACGATCTCGCGAACTTCGACACGTCCGACATCGAGGGTACCATGGAAGTTCGCAACCCCTACACCGGGGAGGTTCTGCGTCATCCGCCCGACGAGAATAACCCGGACGGGCGGCCGATGACGATCACGTTCCTGTCGAAGGACAGCGACACGTTCGTCAACCTCTCGCTCAAGCAGCAGGATCGGCGCAACGCGCAGATGATCCGCACGCGTCAGGCCGCGTTGGCGTCGACGAATGCGAAGGACGACGTTGAGCTTCTCGTCGCTGTCACGCGACGGTGGGACATTCGCTTCGACGGCAAGGTGCTGGCCTCCAAGCCGGAGGAGTACCGCAAGCTCTACTCCAACCCGAAGTTCCGATGGCTGCGCACGGACGCCGACAACTTCGTGGGCAACCTCGCAAATTTTTCTCGGACCTTGAACGGGAGCTAACCGAATTCGTCAGGATCGATCTACGCCTCACTGACGATGAGCGCGCAACACTCGACCCTGACGATGTCGAATGGGAACCGAGGCTCGGCTACATTTACCGCCTGTTCAACCGGATCATCGATCTGAGACAGGCGGGCATGGGCCTCGGTCCCCTTCTGCCGTCCGAGGTCAAAGCCTACAGAGACGTCATGCAACTCGACCTGGGACCGACGGAGTGTGGCCTCCTGTTCGAGTGCGACAGACAGTACCGGGCGTTCGCCTACGAGCGCGACCACCCGGAGAAGGCGGGTACGCCGGAGAACAATTCTCTCGCGGACAGCCTGAAGGACTTGGCGCGGCAGAAAGAACGCCGCGCCGCTAAGATCGCGGAGGCTCAGAAAGAGCCTCCGCATCCTCGCCGCCCACGCAAGAGGTGACGCATGGCTGACGACGTTGCACAACTTGGTCTGGAGATCGACTCCAAGTCCACGCTGGAAGCGGCGGCGGCACTGCGTCACTTCGAGACGATTGCCAAGCGTACCGGCGAGACGGTCGATCAAGTTGCTGCGCGCTACAAGCGGCTCGGCGATGAGCATCGGCGCAATCAAAGCGCCACGGAGGGGGCGCGCCGCGAGCAGGAGCGGCACAACCGCGAGAACCGGCGCTCCGTAGAAGAACTAACTGTCATGCAACGCCTGCTGCGTGAAATGACGACGCAGATGGGAATGTTCGCGGGCAACCTTGGGCGCATCGGCTCGCTGATGACTGCGCTCGGCCCGGGAGGGCTGGCAACTGCTGCGGCGCTAGCGGTGCTAACGCTCGGCTTCAAGCAATTGGCCGACGCGGCATTGAGCCTTGCCAAAGTGTCCGGCGACCTTGTCGACTTCTCCGAAACAACTGGCTTCACGGTACTTCAGCTTCAAGCGCTGCAGAAGGCGGCGGCGCAAGTCGGTGTGGACGGACCAAAGCTGACGCAAGGGCTGGAGCGCTTCTCGCGCGGCATGGTGGATGTGCGCAAGGCGACCGGCGAGACATGGGAACAATTGCTTGAGCTAGACCATACGCTCGCCGACCAGATCAGAACGTCGAAGGATCTTGCTGGTGCATGGGATCTTCTGTCAAGGGCAATCAAGAAGGCGCCGCTGGAACAGGCTAACAAGATTGCACAGGCGTTCTTCGGGCGTGGCGGCACCGGAATGACGCGCGCGTTGCGCGCGACGGCAGAGGCAGGTGGGCTGGAAGGCGTCATCTCACAACTGAACAAATTGGACCGCATCACTCTTGAGCAGGCGAAGCATTGGGACGACTTGGGCGACCGAATTGCAGAGAACTCCCGCCTTGCCGCGCAAAACGTCAAGACCGTATTCGCCACGCCGGTCCTTACCGCTCTCGACGAAGTGACCGCTGGCCTGCTCGTGCTGTCGCGGCAACTTCGTCTTCTCAGCGCCGACGCCAAAGATGCGCCGCCGACTACAGGCGGGTGGATTGAGTGGCTGCAAAAAATGACGGCGGCTGCGCAGAATGTTAATCCTGTCACCGGACCAATCCGCACCCTGATCCAGATTTTGCGTGATCTTGGTAAGGTGCAAAGGGAGTCCGCAACTCAGCAGGCGGCGTCTCAAACCGGCAATCGCTTCGATGACGCCTTCACCGACGCAGAGAATGCCAACATTCAGGGGCGCGTGACTGCGCTGACCGCGCTCTACAATATCGAAAAGGCGCGGGTCGAGGCCAAGGGCGGCGCTGCTACGGCACAAGACAAGCTGATTTTGAAGGAACGGGAAATCGCCATGTTGATGGCGAAGAACCCGAAGATCGTTCAAGAGGCGACCGAAGCGCTGCGCGACTACAAGGCCGAACTTGGTACGGCCGCGCTGCAGGCGCGTATCGGCCTACTCGGCGACATGGCGCGCGTCGAGGACGCGCTGATCGTCAAGCAACGGGAGATCAACGAAGCCAACAAGCAGGGCGCTGGCATCACGCGCGAGCAAACGGCGGCCATCCTTGAGCGTGAGGCCATCCGGTTTCAGGCGTCAATCCCTGAGAACCAAGTCGCTCTACAGAAGGAAATGGTGTTCCTGACGGAGGAGGAAGGGCGCATCCGTCAGCAGATGATCGGATGGGGAATTTCCATGAACAGTGAGCGCGGTAAGGCGCTCGCCTTGGAAATGCGTACCGTCGACGCAATGAAGCAGACAAAGGACTTCGCCGCCGACTTTGCCAAAACGTTCGTGCAGGGGCTGGCACAAGGCAAGTCGGCGATGGAAGCGCTCGGCGGATCGCTGACGCAACTTGGCAGCAAACTGATTGACAGCGGCATCATGGACCTGATGTCCGGCAACTTCATCATGGGCGGCCTCAAGACGGCGGGCGGCCTGCTTGCCAGCATCTTCGGCCGCGCTGCACAGAAGGCTAAAGAAGCACAGGAGGCGTGGCAGAAACTGCTCGACGATCTCGACGTTGCCGCGTCACGTGCGCAGAGCTTTCTCGAGCGGAGGCAACTGGCTGGCATTGACACAAGCACGGTCTCCGGAGGGTTAAAGGAATTCGACATCCGCGCCGTCAATGAGCGTGCGGAGGAGGCAAAGAAGCAGTTTCCGCAGATGCTCGCATTGGAGGCCGCGCTGATTGCAGAGCGGCTGGCGCTGCTCAAAGAGTTCAAAAAGGACGCGCTCGATGTTCTAAACGCTGGCGACGATCCGCTGTCGGAAACAGCGCAGCGCTTGAAGGACATCAAAGACGCTGCCGACCAGTTGAACAAGGTGATCAAGGCGGGCGGAAGCGGCACCGGCATCACGGCCGCCGACGTGCTGGCGGAGCAGGCGGAGGCTATCGCCAATCTGCGCAACGACTTCATCGCCGAACTGCAGTCGCACATGGGTAAGGGCTTCACCGGACAGATCGCCGACCTGTTCAAGAGCCTGCCCGGCGTGCGCGCCGATGCCAAGGCACTCGGCGTCGACCAAGCGCTCGTCACGAGTTCGTTCATGGCGCAAGTGCAAGCCGTCATCGATGGCGCCGGACTGACGGGAAAGGCGTTCGATGACCTGATCAAGATGTTTCCGCAACTGACGGGGAAGGTCCACGAGTCGGCCGACGCCATCCGCGAGGCTGCAGAGGCGCAAGCCGAAGCGGCACGCGCGGCAGCAGAAGCCGCAGCCGCAGCGCGAGCGGCGTTCGTCGCGGAGCGGACGAACCTCGTCGACCGTCTGCATGCGACGCGGCAAGACCCGAACACGATGGAAGGTGCGCTGGCGATGTTTGATCGCGGCGCGCTCCGCGAGATGCAGGAGGCCATTAAAAACGGCTCGCAGAATATAAAACTACTGGAAAAGGTGCTGGCAGCGGAGCGGCTGGATATTCTGCGTGAGTTCAAGCAGCGGGCGGCGGAGGAAGCTAAGGCGGAAGCCGCCGCGCGCATCAAGACCATCTCCGATCTCAACGACCGACTGCTCACGGTGCGTACGGACGCCACGACACTGGAAGGACAACTGACACTGCTGGATCGTCGGCATCTGCGCGAGCGACAGAGCTTCGCTGACAAGACGCAGGAAGAGATCACGCGCCTGCAGATGGTGCACGACGCGGAGCGGTTAGACCTGATCAAAGAGTTTCACGACAAGCAGGTCGCCGAGGAGAAGCGCGCACAAGAGGAGCGACTGCGCGCACAGGAGCAGTCGGCGCGGCAGATCGTCGACTACATCACCGGCCTGTTCACTGGTGAGAGCAGCGGCTTGTCGCCGTTGAACCGGCTGGCGGCTGCGCAGTCGGCCTACAATGCGATCCTTGCTACGGCACAGGGCGATCCTCAGCAGCAGGCGACCATCGACGCCTTGCAGCGCATCACGCAGGACGCGGAGAACCTCCGTCAGGCGTTGGAGGCGGTCTACGGCGTTGGCACGACGCCGTATCAGCAGGGCATCGCTACCATCGCCTCGCAGCTGACCGGCCTGCCAGCGGTGCAGCAGTCGCAAGACCCGATTGTCGTCGACATGACGGGAGTGATTACTGCGCTCGCGCCACTGGTCGCCATCTCGACGAACACCGGGAACACGGTCAGCGGCCTGACGCCGATTGCGACGAACACCGGCAACACCGTCAGCGGCCTGACGCCGATTGCGACGAACACCGGCAACACTGTCACGAACACTGGAGTCGGCGGCGCGCTTGAGGCGGCCATCAACGGCTTGGACTTTGCCAGCGCAGCGGGCAGCGATCTCGTGCTCACGCTCGCCGAGTTCACGGCCACGATGACGGGCAAGGGCATATCGGCGCCTACGATCAGCGCGCTGTTCGACGCCATGGACACGAACAACGACAACCTCGTGACACAGGCGGAGCATCTGCAGGCGATTGCCGCGAACACCGGCAGCACGGCGACGAACACCGGCAACACGGTGACGGGACTTGGTTCTTCCACAACGGACACTGTCGTGAGCACGCTCGGTACCACCGAGACAGGCGGGCTGAGAGGAGTGCTTGTCAGCATCGACAACGACAGCGATGCCGTGATGAGGTATCTGACCATCACGCAGGCGTCGCGCTTGGTCAACATCGAGAGCGACGCGGAAGCAATCCGTGCGGCGCTCGTTGTCACGACCAATCCAAAACTTAATGAGATCGCTGGAAAACTTGGTGTGCTATCGAATGGTAGCGGGATCATTCAGTTTCTTTCCGTCATCGCGCGTGACACGACAGCGATTAGTGCGGGAATTGGCCTAGCATCTGGTGGCTCCGTCATCACTCACACATCTAAAACCGCTTCCGGCATGTTTGCGATGTATGGGATTTTGAGCAATGAGATTTTGAAGGCGCTGCAGATGATCGAAGTGCTGCTGTTCCCGGACACGCGCGCTGCGTTTGAAACCAAGTTGCGACTTTTCGGATTGACGGCTGCGCAAGCAACGTCAGCGGCGGGCAACACAATCTCAACAATCGGAGCGTATCTGAGAACGGTGGCAGCGCCGGGCGCACCACTGCCTAGCGGTACACTCCCAAGCGCGCCCATACTTTCGCCAGCACAGCAGACGGCGGCCTACACGCAGAGCCTGCTGACGGAGACGGCCGCGATGCGCCGCGAGATGAACGCGCAATTCAATCGCCTCGTCTCGGCGGAGGTCACCGGCCACGCCGGGACCAAGGCCGCCGTAACGACCGGGACAGCCGCGACGACGGCGGCCGTCTATCACATGGCGACCAAGCCTGCGGCCTACAGGTAAGACCACGATGGCGATGACAAGAGCAGCGTCTGCGCTGATCGTGGATCACACGCTAGGGCTGACGGCGTATGCCGCGCCAGCGGGCTTCATCGGCCTGCACACGCGCTCGCCGGGACCGACCGGCATCGTGACCGGGGAGCCGTCCGGCAACGGCTACGCGCGCGTGGCCATCACTGGCAAGATGGGCGCGACGGACACGAACACGTGCCGGTCAACGAACACTGGCACTATCAGCTTCCCGGTGCCGTCGGGCGCGTGGGCGGGCGGCCTGCCGCTGCGCCATTGGGCGATGCACTCGGCCTCCAGCGGCGGCATCGTGCTACTCTACGGAGAGCTAGACGTCGAGCGCATCGTGCTGGCCAATGAATTTCCGCCGAACTTCCCGCCCGGATCGTTTCGCATCGACGCGCTCTTCGACGGACTGTCCGACCTGACGAAGTCCACGGCGGCGAAGTGGCTGGATCACTTCCTCAATATCGCCGCTTATACGATGCCGACGGCTGTGAGTTTGCGTCTCTACAGCGCCGACCCGACGTCGGCTGGTTCTACGGGGAGTGAGTTGTCTGGCGGTGGCTATGCGCCGGTCACGGTCATCGATACCTACATGGCCGCCGCTGAAGCGAACGGTATCGCCGTCAACGACACGGTGGTCGACTTCCCGATGCCGACCGGGACGTGGAACGTCGTCGCGTACGCGCTCTACCATGCGGCGGCTGCGCGCATCTTGATGCGCAAGGTGCGTCACAAGGAGTTGACGCTGCTCAGCGGCGATCCTGTGCTGAGGATCAGTCGAGGTCAACTGGCGCTGCGAGGCCTGTGATGGCGGTGCTGATTGGGCAGATAACCAGCATCGAGGCGGTCGGGCAGGCCGACAGTATCACGCTTACGGCGACGTACGACGACCCGCACGATCCTAACGGGCTGCATGCGCTTCAGGTTGGCTCAGTCGTTTTCTACGCTGCGACCGTGCACGACTTTGCGCAGTCTCAGATCGTTGCCTTCGGTCCAGCCTCTGGCGGGCAGGCCATCGGCAAGCACATGGTGGGCAGTGCCGCGTCCGGCGAGAAATTCTGGTATTGGGCGCGCACGCGCAACAACGCTGGCGACACCTACGGGGACCTCTGGCCGGGGGATTTGCTTTCGCCGGATGTCACGCCGAGCGCGACGGTTTTCTCCGACACCGGGGAGTTCACCGAGTTCTCAGTCAACGTCACCGTGACGTCCTTGAGTGGTCCCCCAACGACCTACTCCGTCGAGTCGGCGCGATACCAGCGACTAGGTACGCGCTGCATGGTGAACGTGCACATTCTCATAAGCGTGAACGGTCCTGCCGCGACCAATATTATCATACAGGGACTGCCGTTCACGGCGCACGCCAACAATTCCACCATCGGTGCCGGAGTGAGAAGCGACGTGTCGACCAACAAGATGTGCGCCTGCTATATGTTTGGAGGAGTGGATCAGATCTCCGTGCTCCTGTACGACGGCACATATCCGGGCGGAAACAACGTTCACCTCTACGTCGACGTCGAGTACGAGGTCGAGCCGAATGCTTAGTCTCGCGCCGATCAGCAGCACGGCGATCTCCTCGCTGGAGGACAGCGCCACCGGGGCGCTGTCCGCGACGGGAGAGATCGCGGGCGAGTTCGACATCGAGTCGTTCGACGCCTTCGCCGACTTCATGGCGAGCAGGAGTGAGAAAGTCGTCGCCGCAGAGATCACCGTGAAGGAGATCGGTGCGCTCGAGAGCGAGGCGTACGAAGTCTACCACGCCACGCACGCCTTCATCACCGGATCGTCGGCGACGCCAGCGGACACGCCGTTCTCAAACCGGCTGCGCAATGGCGTCAAGGTCACAAAGACCCTGAGCATCGGGACGCACGGCTTCGGGCAGGTCAGCATCTCATGGGGGACGCTGGAATATAACAACGCCGATCACGAGCTTGATACGCTGGTCGAGGACAACGTGATCGACGGCCGCGACGTGCTGCTCATGATCGGCGAGACGATTGGCGGCGGCGACGTTGCGCCATACACCGAATTCTATCCGGCCTTCATGGGCACGTCGGTCAAGTGGCACAACGCTGGCGACACGATCACTCACGACGTGCGCGACTATGCCAAGCGGCTCGAGGTACCGTCGCAGCCGAACGTCTACAGCGGCACAGGCGGAATGAACGGCGGGCCGGAGCTTGCGAACAAGCGCATCCCGCGCACATTCGGCTACTGCAAGAACGTCCGGCCCGACAATGTCATTCCGGCCGAGAGCATCATGAAGTGGAACGACGGTCCGTCGCAGGCGGTGCTGCGCTGCGAGAGCAGGGGCTATCCACTCGACTTCTACGCGGACTACTCCAGCGTCGATCTGCTGCGCACGTCTGCGCCGGTTGCCGGTCAGTACGCGACGTGCCTCGCGGAGAGTTGCATCAAGATCGGCGGGTTCTTTACCGAAATCCGCCTCGACGTGCAGGGCGACAAGACGGGTGGCACATACCGCACGACGGTCGCGGACATCCTGAAGCAGATCATCACGACCGCGACGGACATGACCACGGCGAACATCGACGACACTGCCTACGCCGCGCTGAACGCGTCGCAGCCTGCCGTGGTCGGCTACCACTTGCCGTCCGACAGCAACGAGACGGTAGCGCAGACTGCGTCGAAGCTACTGGCGGGCGTCGGTGCCTTCGGCTACTTCGTGCTAGACCAGCACGTCGTGCGCCGCTTCGAGGCACCTAGCAGCGTCGCGCCGGTCGAGTACCTGACGGAGGCGACGACCATCGACGTGAAACTGGATCGCCTGCCAGATTCGATTTCTCCGCCGCCGCGTCGTCAGCGCGCGATCTACGGTCGCAACTGGCATCCGCTGACGGACATCGTCGGCTTCGTCAGTGAGACGGACCCGAATCGCGCGGCGTACCTCTCGTCGCCGCATCAGGTGGCGACGACGGCGGCCGCTCTTGAGGCGGCCGTGCTGATCGACCATCCGGAGGCACCGGACCCGGAGCCTATCGAGTCGCACTTTGACACGCTGGCCGACGCGGCGGAGGAGGC
>Ga0247825_10000864_pt1 | contig 19633 bp, 17 predicted proteins | sample 13C_Vanillin_Day_FD_194413 | JGI IMG/M metagenome (GOLD analysis project Ga0247825, IMG submission 194413) | Soil microbial communities from agricultural site in Penn Yan, New York, United States - 13C_Vanillin_Day48 | ecosystem: Environmental > Terrestrial > Soil > Agricultural land | place...
CTGGGATTACGACCGCATCCGCGCTCTGACGGACGGGCGGGTGTCCATCGAGGGCTGCGATGTCAACTATCTCACGATGCCGGTCGAGGAATGCTTCGAACGCGCCTACTTCCACGGAGAGTTCGAGGTCGCCGAGATCGGGTTCAGCCCTTATCTGATCGCGCTCTCGCGCGGCGTGTGCCCCTACATCGCGGTGCCGGCCTTCCTGTCGCGGATGTTTCGCCATTCGGCGGTCTATATCCGCACCGACCGCGGGATTTCCGGCCCGGCCGATCTGCGCGGCAAGCGAATTGGCGTCCCCGAATACCAGATGTCGGCGGTGATGTGGTTCCGCGGCTACCTGCAGGACGAATTCGGCATCGCCGCAAAGGACATCGACTGGGTGCAGGGCGGCCTCGAGAATCCGGGCCGCCGCGAGAAATTCCCGCTCAACCTGCCGCCCGGCTTTCCGCTTGCGTCCGCGCCCGACGGCCAGACGCTGTCGGGGATGCTGGCGGCCGGCGCGCTCGATGCCGTGATGGCGGCGCGGCGGCCGTCGTGTTTCGTTTCCGGCCACCCTCAGGTGTCGCGCCTGTTTCCGGACTACCGCGCCGCCGAGCGCGACTACTACCGCAAAACCGGCATATTTCCGATCATGCATGCGGTTGGCGTGCGCCGCGACGTGCATGACAAGCACCCCTGGCTTGCCGCCAGCATCTACAAGGCTTTTGTGCAGGCCAAGCGGCTCGCCGACGCCGAGTTCGCCGAAACCACCGCGCTGAAAATCGGGCTGCCCTGGGTCAATGCCGAATACGACGAAACGCGCGCGCTGATGGGCGACGACTACTGGTCCTACGGACTGAACGAACAGAACCGCAGGACGCTCGCCGCCATGGCGCGCTATTCATTTGAGCAGGGCCTCGCGGTACGGTCGCTGTCGGTCGACGAGATGTTCGCCGACAGCACCCTTGGCGGGGACACGCGGGTCTAGGAGGAAGTCATGCCGGTTCAACTGATCTGCTGCTCGCACAGTCCGCTGATGACAACCGACATCGAGGAGTCGGAGCAGGGCGTGCAGGCGCAGTTCTTCCGCGAGCTCGATCAGTGCGCCGACGCCTTGCACAAATTCAATCCCGACCTCGTCGTGGTGTTCGGCCCCGACCATTTCAACGGCCTGTTCTACGACCTGATGCCCGCCTTCTGCATCGGCACCGCCGCCGAAAGCACCAAGGACTGGCACCTGGAGCCCGGGCCGCTGCGCGTGCCGCGCGATCTCGCGTTGCAGTGCGTGCGCACCCTTCAGGGGCGCGACTTCGACGTGGCGCTGTCGCATGCCATGAAGGTCGACCACGGCGTCACCATCCCGCTCTACAAGCTCACCGGCGCGCTCGCGCGCTACAGCGTGCTGCCGATCGTGATCAATTGCGCGGCCGATCCGCGCCCCTCGTTCCGCCGCGTCCGGAATTTCGGCGCGGCGATCGGCGATTTTCTGGCCGACCTGGACATGCGCATCACCGTCGTCGGTTCGGGTGGCCTGTCGCACGATCCGCCCACGCCGCGGCTCGAGATGAGTCCGCCGAGCGTGGTGCAACGGCTGATCGTGCGCCACACGCCGACCCAGGACGAGCTCGATGCACGCGAGAAGCGTGTCATCCGGGCGGCGCGCGACCTCGTCGCCGGCAAAGGCCCTTGCCTGCCGCCCGACGAGCAATGGGACCGGGAATTCCTGACGCGTTTCGTCGAAGGCCGGCTCGAGACCTTCGACACCATGAGCGACGCGGAGATCGACCGGGTCGCGGGCTTCGGCGCCCACGAGGTGCGGACCTGGGTGGCGGCCGCGGCCGCCGTGCAGCGCATGGGGCAGGCTCGGCCGGAGCTGCGCTACTACCATCTGGTGCCGGAATGGATCACCGGCATGGGCATCGTGGTCGGCCAGGCGTAATGACGGCCGGCGAGGTGCAATCCGGATCCGTCCGGTCCGGCGACGTCGACATCTTTTGCCGCCGCTTCGGCAAGTCTGGCCCTAAGTCTGGCCGCACGCCGGTGCTGATCGTGCATGGCCTGTCCTACTTCTCCTACGACTGGATCGGCCCGGCCTCGGCGCTCGCAAGCGATCGCGAGGTGGCCGCCATCGACATGCGCGGCTTCGGCCAGTCGGGCTGGAGCCCGTCGCGGAACTACAAGCTCGAAACGCTTGTCGGCGATGTGTTGAACGTCCTGGACGCGCTCGGCTGGCGGCAAGCCGTCCTGATCGGTCATTCGTTCGGCGGGCGCGTGGCGCTCGCCACCGCCGGCTGGAACGCGGATCGTGCGGCGGCGGTGGTGCTGGTCGACTTCGCGCCCGACATTGCCGCTGCGGGGCGGCGCGCCACCGCCGAGCGGATCGGCCGGCAGCCGGATGTGTTCGTCTCGGTCGGCGAAGCCCTTGCATTCCACGAGGAGGACGATACGCCGGCCGTGCGCGCGCGCTACGAGGCGTTCCTCAAGCCGGTGGAGGGCGGCTTTCAGCTCAGGCGCGATCTGCATTTCCGTGACAATTTCAGGAAGGCGATTGACACGGGCCAGTCGGCCCCGGTCCCGGATTTTTTCTGGCCGATGCTCGGGGCGCTCAGCGCACCCGCCCTGGTAATCCGTGGCTCGGAGTCGAACATGTTCGACGCGGCAACGCTCACCAAAGTGAAGGATGTTGCGCCGCGTGCGCAGGCGATTGAGCTTCAGGGCAGTCACGATCTCGCCGGCGACAATCCGGACGGCTTGGTCAAATCGGTCAGTCAGTTTCTCGCCGGCGCGGGTCTATAAGCGACGATTCCGATGGATCGCCGCCCCGCCGCGCATGCGTCCCACAGGCGTGAGCGCAGCAGCTACGATACCTGGATCAAACCCGGCGAGGACGGGAGCCGAACGGCAGGCGTTCAATATCCAGTTCGGCGCTCATGATTTTCCGATGCGCAAGGTCGAGCCAGGGCTGGAGCTTGGCGACGCGCGCTGAGATCGCATCGAAATCATGCCGGAAGACGGGCATCACGGCCTCGATCGCGTCGTAGATGGTGGCCTCGTCGAGTGTCGTCAGCTTGCGGTCGCGAACCACGACGTTTCCGTCGACGATCACATGGCGCACGCCGCGTCCGGCCTCGACATGGACCAGCTGACGCACCGCGCTGTTCATCGGCGACCAGCTCGGATCCTGCATGTCGATCAAGGTGATATCGGCCTTGTAGCCCGGCGCGATGCGGCCGAGCTCGTGGCCGCGCCGCGCGCCGTCGGCGCCTGCCTCGGTCGCGGCTTTCAGCGCGGCGACGGTCTGCGGCGGTCCGGGATTCGGATCGCTCACCGCCGCGAGCAGCGCGAACAGCTTCATCGCCACGAACATGTTCTGCGCATCCGAGCAGCTGCAGTTGTCGCAGCCGAGACCGATGCGCACGCCTGCGTCCTGCAGCGTCCGGATCGGCGGGATGCCGCATTTCATTTTCAGGTTGCCCTGCGGGTTGAGCACCACGCCCGCGCCGTGCTTCGCGAGCAGTTCGATCTCCGGCTCTGCCAGCCAGACGCTGTGCGCGAGATTGAGCCGCGGGTCGAGCACGCCTTCTTTCGCCAGACGTTCGATCAGCAGCCCGCTGTATTCGGGCACCGACAGCCGCGCCTGCAGCGCCATGCCGCGGGACTCGTAGATGTGCGAGTAGACCGGAATGTCGTAGCGGCGGGCGAGCTCCATGGTCCGCTGCATCAGCACGGTCGAGCAGCGCTCCGGCGCCGATGGCCCCAGCGCCCAGGACACGCGCGGCCGCGCCGCACCCTTGAGCCGCGTGGTCTCGAAATGGCCGAGCAGGTCGAGATTGCGCTCCGGCTCCGCGGCGGTGGACAGCAGCGGATGAAACTCGGGCGGGAAAGTGTCCTTCCAGAACGGGATGGTTTCGAGGCCCTTGCGGTCGGCGTATTGCAGCGCGAACACGACGCGCACGCCGACCTTGGCATAGGCCTCCATGACCGCGTCCATGTGGCGGTCCTCGTAAGGATAGAGCGTCAGCATGTCCTGCACGGTGGTCATGCCCGAGCGCAGGCACTCCAGCGCGCCGAGCAACGTCCGGGCGTAGACCTCTTCGGCCGATCGCGGCGGGTATTGTGGCGGCAAGGCGTAGAGCCGCCAGCTTTCCAGCGGAACCTCTTCGAGCGTGCCCTTCGCCAGCACGTCGTGCGAATGATAGTGGGCGTTGATGAAGCCCGGCAGAACGAGATGACCGCGCGCATCGATGGTTTCAACGCCCGCCGGGACAGCGCCGGTAAAGCCCGGCGCGACGGCGGCGATCCGGTCACCCGCGACGGCAACGTCAAGCCGCGGCGGCTTGTGCCAGTCGGCGTCCGGTGTGAGGACCTGGCCGCCCTTGAGCAGCAGCGTCGTGCTGGCGGGGAGGGATTGTTCGGTCATCGTCCTGGTCTCGTTCCGTTTGCACCACCCGTGAGCTGATTTTTGAAAAGCATGAACCATGCCCAACTCGCTGGCACGGTGATTGCCTGAGAACAGGTCCGTCAAGCCGGGATCGCGACCATATGCTCACAAAGCTTGTCATCAGGGATGTCCTGCTGCTGGATCCGGCAACAGCGGGGCCGGCGCGGCGTGCCGATGTCGTCGTGGAGAACGCGTCGATTGCAGCCGTGACCCAGCCGGGCAAGGCCGACATGTCCGGGGCGCGCGTGATCGAGGGCCGCGACCGTCTGTTGTTGCCTGGCCTGATCAACGCGCACACGCATTCGCCGACCAATGTGCTGAAAGGCACCGGCGACATCCTCAGCCATCCCGCGTTCATGTGGCGCAATCAGGCGGACACGGCAGGGCGTACGCCGGACGAGATCCGTCTGTCGGCGCTGCTGGGCTGTATCGAGCATCTGCTCGGCGGCACCACCGCCATCGTCGACCATTTTCCCGAACAAGGCTTCTCCGATGCCGATGTGGACGCGGTGGTGGACGCCTATCGTACCGCTGGAATCCGTGCGCTGGTCGCGCTGCGAATCTTTGATGAGGCCTATACCGATATCGAGCCGCCGGGCGGCTATCCGGACGGTTTCGCAATCGAAAATCCGCTGGTCCCTCCGCCGCTTGCCGACAGCATGGCGCTGGTGGAAACCGCCATTGCCCGCCATCACAACTCGGCCGGCGGGCGCATCGGAATCTGCCCGGCGCCGTCCAATCCCATGCGTTGCAGCGACGCGCTGCTGTCGGCGGTTGTCGATGTGGCCCGGCGCCACGACACCGCAATCCACATGCATCTGCTTGAAACCGCGATCCAGGCCAAAATCGCCAAAGGCAAGTACGGGCGCACCATGGTCGAACAGCTCGACAAGCTCGGGGTGCTGAACGAGCGCTTATCCACCGCGCACACGATCTGGCTGGAAGAGTCCGACATCGAGCTGTTTGCGGAACGCCGCGCCATGCCGGTGCATAATCCCGAAAGCAATCTCAAGCTTGGAACCGGTATCTCCCCGATCGCCAAAATGCTGCGGGCCGGTGTCACGGTCGCGCTCGGAACCGACGGCGCCAGCACCAACGATAATCTCGACATGCACGAGGTCATGCGGCTTGCGCTGATGTTGCAGCGGCCCGGCGAGCCCGACCGCAGCCGCTGGCCGACCGCCGCGCAAGGACTTGCGATGGCGACGGTTTCCGGCGGCAAAGTGCTGCGGCGTCCGGGCCTCGGCACGCTCGGCGTGGGCGCGCCGGCCGACCTCGTGCTGCACGACCTCTCCGCGCCGTCATGGATCCCGCTCAACGATCCCCTGGCGCAGATCGTGTTCGGTGCGTCGTGCGCAACCGTCGACACCGTCATCGTGGACGGCAAGATTCTCGTCGAGGGAGGCCGGATCACGGCCTTCGACATGCAGCCGATCCTTTCCGAGGTGCGCGATCTGGTCCGGCGGCAGCGCGCCCGCAACGGTCCGCTGCAGGATTGGGCGGCGCGCATGGAGGAACTGGTGCCATGATCCTAGAATTTCGAAATTTATCGCCTTTGCATAAATTATGACGGTCTGCATAAAATTTAGCCTGCGGGGGCCGCGCTGCGCCGTGCGAGCCTGCGCGCCGAAAAGGAGATCTTCCGTCCATGGATGAATCCCGGACATTCGCGCAGGCGGTCCAGGCTAGGCTCGCGACGGACATCCTCAACGGCCGGCTTCCACCCGGCAGCCGCCTGCGGCTTCAGTCGCTTTGCGACGATTACCAGGTCAGCATGAGTCCGCTGCGCGAGGCGCTGGCAGGTCTGGCCGGCCGCGGCCTCGTTGTTCAGGAGGGCCAGAAGGGCTTCCGCGTGGCGCGCGCCTCGGCGCAGGACTTGCGCGACGTGACGGAGACCCGGGTGCAACTGGAAACCACCGCATTGCGGCTTTCGATCGAGCAAGGGGGCGACGCCTGGGAGGCCGGTGTTCTTGCGGCCCACCATAGGCTTAGCCGCAGTCCGCGGCGCGAATCCCTGCTGGTGGACGAGAACTGGGAGGCGCTGCATCGCGGCTATCACACCTCGCTGATCGAGGCTTGCCTGATCGGCTTCTGCACGATGCTGCACGATCATTTCGATCGATACCGGCGCCTCGCGGTGCTGCGGGGTGGCCGCCATCCCGCGATCAAGTCGAATCACGGCACCATCGTCAAAGCCGCGCTGTCCAAGGACGTGCCGCGCGCCGAGCGTCTGCTCGCCGCGCACATCCGCGAAAGCACGGCACAATTTGTCGCATTGCTCGACGAAGAGGGATTGGCCGGATTGTCGGCATCCGCCGACTGAGTGGCATACCGCTTGCTACCCCATCTTGAGGCGCTTTCGGATCTTAAAGCCGCTTCAGGATGGAGAAACGCGATGTCACACCAATTCGATCCTTCCCGCCGCCGCCTGCTCAAGGCCGGCGCATCCGGCGCGGCGCTTGCCGCGCTGTCATCGCTGCCCGGGATCGGCATTGCTTATGCGCAGGCGAAGCCGCTCTCGTTCCAACTCTCCTGGATCAAGAGCATCCAGTATGGCGGCTATTTCGCCGGGATCGAGAACGGCAACTTCAAGAAATACGGCGTCGAGCCGACTTTCGTTTCGGGCGGACCAAACATGGATCCGGTCGCCAATGTCGCGAGCGGCCAATCGCAGATCGGCGACCGGCCGATTGGTCCGCTGATCGTCGCGAAAGAAAAGGGGATTCCGATCAAGGTGATCGGCAACGTGTTCCAGAAGAGTCCCTACGGCGTCTTGAGCCTGGCGAAGTCGCCGATCAAGACGCCGAAGGACATGAAGGGCAAGACCATCGCGGTGTCGACCTCGGGCCGCCCGCTGATGATCAACCTGATACTCGATGCCGGTCTCAAGACCGAGGATGTCAACATCGTGCCGTCGTCGCCCGACCCGGCCGCGCTGGTCAGCGGGCAGATCGACGGTTACTGCGGTTACGTGACCAACCAGGGCGTGATGCTGAAAGCGCGGGGCGTCGACATCTACGCGATGAACGCCCAGGAGTTCGGCCTGCCCGAGACCACCGGAACGATCTACGGCCGCGAGGACTTCCTGGCGGCCAACAAGGACCTGGTCATCGCGTTCCTCAAGGGCGCGGCCGAGTCGCTGCGGTGGGCGTTGGACAATCCGGAGCCCACGGCCAAGCTGATGGTCGAAAAGTATGGTGCGCCGGGCCTCAACTATCAGGCCCAGTTGACCGAGATCAAAGAGAGCAAGCCTTACATCGAATATGGACCCGCGTCGGCCAAGGGCCTGCTGGCGATCGATCTTCCGCTCTATCAGAACATCATCGAAATCTACCGCAAGGTCGGAATGGTCAAGACGACCATGACCGCGCAGGACCTTTGCGATTCGAGCTACATCGATGCGGCGCTGGCCGGCCTGAAAGCCTGACCGACAGCGGCGCCGGGCCAATGTCGCGGGACATTCAGATCGATCAGGTCTCCATGGTCTTTTACGGCCGTGGCGAACCGGTGATCGCGCTCGACAAGGTGGACATGCACATCCCCGCGGGCCAGTTCGCCGCGATCATCGGTCCGAGCGGTTGCGGCAAGTCCACGCTGCTGCGTCTGGTCGCCGACGTGATGCAGCCTTTTGCCGGCACCATCGCGCTCGGCGGCGAAACGCCTGCGGCGGCGCGACACGCGCACTCGCTGGGCTTCGTGTTCCAGGCGCCGACGCTGCTGCCCTGGCGTTCTGTCACCCAGAATATCGAGCTTCCTCTCGATGTGGTCGGCCGCAGAAGCGCCAGGCGCTCGGCCCGCACCACGGCCGATCTGATCGCGCTCGTCGGCCTGCGCGGATTTGAACACGCGTTGCCGCACACGCTGTCGGGCGGCATGCAGCAGCGCGTTGCGATTGCGCGCGCGCTGATGCTGACACCCGACATCCTTCTGCTCGACGAGCCGTTCGGCGCGCTCGACGAGATCACCCGGCAACGAATGAATCTGGAACTGCTGCGGATCTGGTCCGAGTCCGGCACCTCCGCCTTGCTGGTCACCCATTCGATCGCCGAAGCGGTGTTCATGTCGGACCGCGTTTATGTCATGAGCGCGCGGCCGGGCCGTATTACCTCCATCATCGACGTCCCGCTGGAGCGCCCGCGCAGGCTCGAGATGATGCGGACGCCGGTGTTCTTCGATTGCGTCAACGCCGTGCGCGACGGGCTGTTCGGTCATGAAATGACGCAGGCGGCGGGCCAAGGCCAACCGGTCGAGGCCTACTGATGGTCGCCGCCTCGGCCATGCCGCAAGCGTTGTCTGCGGTGTGGCGGCCGCTCTTGACCGGCATAGTCCTGATCGGGCTCATCGAGGCCGCCAAGCGCGGTCATCTGCTTCCGGTGTTCGTTCCGGCTCCCTCGGAAGTCGTGATGGAGGTCTGGAATGTGCCCCGGCTGGTGACCGCCAATCTCGGCCCCACCGCCTGGAAGGCGTTCGTCGGCTATTGCATTGCGGCGGCGATCGCGATCTGCGCCGGCTCGATCGCGGTGTCGCTCCGCGTCCTCTACGGACCGATCTACAATTTCGGCGTAATGATCCACAGCGTTCCGATCATCGCCACCGCGCCGCTGCTTGCGTTGTGGCTCGGCACCGGACCGCAGGTTCAGATCGCGATCGCAGCGCTCGCCAGCCAGTTCCCGATGCTGGTCGGCACCATCCAGGGCCTTCAAGCCGCGGACGCCCGCCAGCGCGAGCTGATGCACGTGCTGGCGGCGTCGCGCTGGCAGATGCTGCGTTATCTCCTGATCCCCAGCGCGCTCCCGTATCTGTTCGCAGGGCTGAAGATCGCGGCGCCGTCGGCGGTGCTGGGCGCGATCACGGCCGAATGGGCGGGCGCCGAGCGTGGCGTCGGCGCGATGATGCTTTATGCGCTGTTCTCCTACGACACGCCAAAGGTCTGGCTGTCGGTGGTGCTGACCTGCCTGCTTGCCGGCGGAGGCTTCGGCTTGTGGGCGCTGGTCGAGCGTTTCGCGATCTACTGGCAGCGCGACGTGGAAATCGCGGATTGATGCCGTGACCGCAGTCGCCGGGCATATCGCAATCAGGCGCATGATGCAGGTCATGCTCGGCGCCGCATTCGTGCTGGCAGCCTGGCACATGGCGGTGCGCGGCTTCGGAATCCCGAAATATCTCGTGCCGGTGCCGCTGGAGGTGGCCGGCGCGGTTCAACTGCACTGGCGGACCATCGCCTCGCAGGCCGGATTTACGCTATCGGCCGCGGCCTGCGGCCTCACGCTCAGTATGGTGCTGGCGACCAGCCTCGCGATCTCCTTCACCATGAGCCGGAAGTTCGCGCAGACGACGCTGCCGGTTGTTCTGGTGTTTCGCTCGACGCCGGTCGCGGCCGTAGCGCCGATCATGATGTTGATCTTCGGCCGCGGCATCAGCACCAGCATGGCCGTGGTCACCATCGTTTCGTTCTTTCCGATGCTGGTGAACATGATGCGAGGGTTGCAGAGCGCCGATCGCAATGCAGCCGAACTGCTCTACGTCTATGGCGCGTCGCGCTGGCAGCAGCTTCGGATGGTGCGGATTCCCTATGCGCTACCATACCTGTTCACCGGACTGCGTGTTGCGGGATCGAGCGCGATCCTCGGTGCGATGCTCTCGGAATGGATCACCGGCACCAAGGGGCTCGGCAACCTCATTCTCGAATCGGGGGAGCTTCGCGAGACGGAATTGCTTTGGGCCGCGGTGCTCACCTCGGTCATCGTTGCCTTGACCGTGTTCTGGTCCACGTCGGCGGCCGAAAAGCGGCTGCTGCGCTGGACCCAGCGTTGAGGATGCCGATGCGCATCCTGTGCGAAGCCGACGTCGAGCGCCTGATCGAGCCTGCAGCGGCCGTCGCCGCGATGCGCGAGGCCTATCGCCGTCATGCGGCGGGCGTCATGCCCGCGCCCGGACGGCTGGACCTCGGACGCAGCACGCCCAAGGGCAGCGTGCTGGTCCTCGCCGGGCACGGCGACGGAGCGTCGTTCGCGATGAAGGCGAACATGCACGTCTACCAGGACCCGGGATCGCGGCAACGGCTGGCGGCGAGCATGATGCTGCTTTGGGACGCGGTGCGATGCGTGCCGAAGGCGATGATCGCGACCACGATGTTCAACAATCACCGGACCGCGGCGGGACTGGCCGCGGCAGCCGATGTGCTTGCGCCGGTGCGCGTCCACCGGCTTGCGGTGTTCGGTGCGGGCAAGATCGCGCCGGCGGTCATCCGCTATCTCGGCTCGGTGCGAAGCTTCGATCGCATCGATATCGTCGGCAGGGGATCGGCGCGTGCGGTAGCGCTTGCCGATTCGATGCGGCTGCTGCCGCAGTTGTCCGGCGTCGATATCCGGGCTTCGGCCGACCCCGACGCGACAGCCGGCAAAGCCGACGTGATCGTGACGGTGACGACCTCCGACACGCCGGTGTTCCCTGGCCGTGCGGTTCGCGACGGCACGCTGGTCATTCTGGCGGGCGCCAACCGGCCGCAGGCCCGCGAAGCCGACGATGACCTGATCGCCCGGGCCACCGTATTCGCCGACCATCGCGAGGGCTGCGTGGAACGGGCGGGCGACCTTCGCATCCCGCTGCAATCCGGCGCGCTGACCGCGGACCGGATCGCAGGCGAGATCGGCAGCCTCTGGCAGGCCGCGGCGCCGCCGCGTCCCGGCGGCGTCATTGTGTTCAAGTCGATGGGCGTGATCGCCCAGGACATTGCGCTCGCGGAGCTGGTGCTGGCGCGGGCCGAAGAATCCGGAATTGGCATCGAGTTCGACCCCGCGACCGGGCACTGCCTGACATCTCAGGCCGCTCAGCCACCCGCGGCGGGCGTCATCATGGCAGGTGCGACATGACCTTGAAGCTTCTTCACGACGCGCTGATCCTGACGCTCGATCCGGCGAACCCGCAGATCGGGCACGGTCATGTGCTGGTCCGCGACACGCGCATCGAGACGGTCGCACCCGGCGAGTATCGCGGGGCAGAGGCGCCCGACCGGCGCATCGATTGCAGCAACCGGCTGATCGCGCCCGGCCTGATCAACGCGCACACGCATTCCCAGTCGAGCACGATGGCGGGCTTCGGCGACCGGCTCAATCACCCGGCCTTCATGTGGCTGACCCAGGCGCACACCTCGCGCCGCACCGCTGACGAAATCCGCCTCAGCGTCCTGCTGACTGCTTACGGGTTGCTGACCTGCGGCACCACCGGCGCGATCGATCATTTCCCCGGCCAGCGCTTCACGCAGGACGACATGAACGCCGTGCTGTCCGCATGGAGCGAGACCGGCATGCGCATTGCGCTCGGCATGCGGTTCTTCGACGGACCGTTCAGCGACATCTTTCCGTCGACTCCGCTGCCGGACGACCTGAAGTTGCGGATGGGCGCGGTCGAGATCCTGAAACCCCAGCCGGTCGAGGAATTGTCGGGACTGATGGAAACCACCATCAAGGCCTGGCACCGCAAGCCGCGCCTGTCGGTGTTTCCGGCGCCGTCAAATCCCGAGCGCTGCACCGACCGCGCATTGACGCTGTGCGCCGAGCTTGCGGAGCGTTACGACACCGGCATTCACACGCATCTGCTGGAAACCAGAAAGCAGGCCGATCTGGCCCAGGCTCGGCTCGGCAAGACCGTGGTTGCGCATCTCGACGGGCTTGGCGTTCTCTCGGACCGCTGGTCCTGTGCGCACAGCATCTGGCTCACCGACGACGACATCGGAGTCATGGCGGAGCGCGGAATGACGGCGGTGCTCAATCCGGAAAGCAACGACCGGCTGGGCACCGGGCTCGCCCGTGCCCCTGAAATGCTGCGACGTGGCGTGCGGCTGGCGCTCGGCACCGACGGTTCGAGTGCAAACGACAACCTGGTGCTGCACGAGACCATGCGGGCGGTGGCGCTGGCGCATCGCTCGCGCGAGCCCGACCGCTCGCGCTGGATTACGACCGGCGACGTGCTGAACATGGCGACCGCCGGCGGCGCGGGCGCCATGCGCCAGGACAAGCTCGGGCGGATCGCGCCGGGCTTTGCCGCCGATCTCGCGGTGTACCGGCTCGACGCGCCGTGGTGGGTGCCGGTCAACGACGTGGTCAATCAGCTGGTGTTTGCGGAAACCGGCGCGAGCGTCGAAACCGTCATGGTGGACGGTCGTATCCTGGTTGAAAACCGCAAGGTCGTGACCTTCGACGTGGACGCGATGCTGCGCGAAGTGAAGGCGATGACCAGGAGCCTGCGCAAGCGCAACGACGACCTGTTCAAGGTCGCCGGGGAACTGGCCGAGCTCGTCCTATGAGCCCAATGAAACAAGCCGATCTCGTCATCTCCGGGGGCATGCTGGTCGACCCGGAGCGAATTCTCGCAAATTCAATTGCGGTGGAGGGCGGCAAGATCGCAGCCATCGGCCCCGCGGAAGCGATGCCGCCGGCCAGGGAGCGCATCGACGCGAGCGGCCTCCACGTTCTGCCGGGTGCCATCGACGTGCACGTGCACTTCCGCGAGCCAGGCTTCTCCCACAAGGAAACCTGGACCAGCGCGACGCAGGCCGCGGCGGTCGGCGGCGTCACCACGGTGTTCGATATGCCGAACACCAACCCGCCGACCTCGACTCCCGAAGCGGTGCTGCAGAAGCTCCAAATCGCGCAGCGGCAGGCCGTGGTCGACTTCGGCGTCTACGGCAACATCGGCGAGCACAACACCGGCCAGCTCAAGGCCATGGCCGAGGCCGGCGCGGTGTCGTTCAAGCTCTACATGGGCAGCGAGAATCCCCTGGTGCCGTGCCCGCCGGACGGCGCGATCCTCGATGCGTTCGAAATCCTGGCCGGGCTCGGCATCCGTTGCACCGTTCACGCCGAGAGCACGCCGATCCTGACCTGGCGCGGCGAGCGGCTGATCAAGTCCGGCCGCATCGATGCAGCGGCGCATCTGGAGCACCACAGCGATATCGCAACCATCGAGGCCGTGAGCCGTACGGGGATCTTCGCCGAATGGACCGGATGCAAGGTCCACATCGCCCACGAAAGCACCCGGCATTCGCTGCCGCACATCCGCTTTGCAAAGGAGCGCGGCGTCGATCTCACGGTGGAGACCTGCCCGCATTATCTGTTTCTCACGACCGACGACGGCGCGCGCCTCGGACCGAACTACCTGCGCGTCAAACCTCCCGTGCGGGAGCCCGGGCATCGCGAGGATCTCTGGAATGCGCTGGTCGATGGCACGATCGACATCCTGTCGACCGACCACGCGCCGCATCTGCCGGCCGAGAAGCGGCGCGCGTCGATCTGGGATTGTGCGCCCGGATTTCCGGGTGTCGAGACGTCGATGCTGCTGATGCTGGCGCAGGTTTCGCAGGGCCGGCTCACGCTGCCGCAATATGTCCGCATGGCCTGCGCCATGCCGGCCAAGGCATTCGGGCTTTATCCGCGCAAGGGCGCTCTGGCCGTGGGCGCCGATGCGGACATCGTGCTCGTCGACATGAACCGGCGGGGCTCGATTGCCGCCGACGCGCTGCACTCGATCGGCAACGCCACGCCTTTCGAAGGCTTTCCCGTCCTCGGCGCTCCGGTCCGCACAATGGTCCGGGGACGAACGGTTGCGCTCGACGGCGTTCCGGTCGAAGCCCCGGGATGGGGACGAAACGTGGCGGCCTCGCGCTGAGACGTGATCGGGCAAGGCTTGTCCTGCGGTCCCGCCTGCGCGAACATAGGTCAAGCGGCGACACGAACGGCCGGCCCCGCGAGTCATCCCTTGTTGAGGAGGATCCGATGCACGCGATTGGAAGAACCACGGGTTTGTGGGCCCTTGTTGCCTTTGCTTTGGCCCTCGGAGCGGCGCCCTCAGGCGCCAAGGATAAGGTCAAGGTCGGTTTCATCGGGCCGCTCACGGGCGGGGTGTCGGTCAACGGTCTGGGTGGCCGCAACTCGGCCGATCTTGCCGTCAAGCTGCGAAATGCCGACGCCAAGACAAAGTACCAATACGAGCTGGTCGTGCTTGACGATGAGTGCAAGCCGAACGTCGCGGTCCAGGTCGCGACCAAGATGGCGGCCGACAAGGACGTCATCGCCGGCGCCACGCATTATTGCTCCGCCGCGGCGATCGCGACGGTCGACACCTATCACAAGTTCGGCTTCCCGGTGATCGTCTGGGGCGCGGTGCTGCCGGACATCACCTATCGCAACAAGTACGCGGAAATTCATCGCGTCAACGGCACGATGATCAACCAGAACGACGCCAACGCCGCGCTCATTTCCAAGCTCGGCTACAAGACCGTGGCGGTGATCCACGACACCACCGATTACGGCAAAGGGCATAACGAATATTTCCGCAAGGCGCTCGACAAGATCGGCAGCGCCAAGATCGTCGGAACCTTCGGCGTCACCGCCGATCAGCAGGACTTCACCTCCGAGCTCACCCAGATTAAATCGCTCAATCCCGAAGTGATCTATTTCGGCGGGCTGACGCCGATCGGTGTGCGCGTCCGCTCGCAGATGGACAAGCTCGGCATCAAGGCGGTGTTCGACGGCACGTCCGGCATCGTCTCGGACGCCTTCATTCAGGGTCTTGGACCGCTCGCGGAAGGGGCGCTGGCGTTCCGCGAGGGCGCGCCGGTCGAGAAGCTGCCCGGCGGCAAGTTCTTCATGGAGAACTACGCGAAGCAGAAATACGACAATCCGCCGGAGGCCTATGGCGCGTTCGCCTATGCTGCGATGGACATGATCATCGACACCATCGAGAAGGTTGGTCCCGACCGCAAGAAGGTCATCGCCGAACTCGCCAAGGTCAAGGATCGCGATTCCATCGTCGGCAAGATCACCTTCGACGACCACGGCCAGAACACCGTTCCGGTCATCACCAAATACGTGATTCAGGACGGCAAGTTCGTCGAATGGGACGACAGCGAATACGCCAGCGGCAAGCGCAAGCTGCCCGGTCAGAAATAGGTGCCGGCGGAACAGGGGGGCCGGCCCGTGCCGTTGCTGCCGCTGCCGGGCCCTGAGCCATGAACGCGGGGCTGTTCGCCCAATACGTCATGAACGGGCTGATGCTCGGCATGATGTATGCGCTCGTCGCCGTCGGCTTCACGCTGTTTTTCGGCGTGCTGGACGTCATCAAGTTCTCGCACGGCGACGTTCTGACCGTCGGCGCCTTCACGGCGCTGGCGGCGTTCGTCGGCCTGCAGGCGGTCGGTCTCAAGTCGAACTGGCTCGATCTCGCGGTGATCCTGGTCGTGTCGACGCTCGCGATGGCGTTTCTCGGCATGCTGATCGCGCGATATCTGGTCATGCCGCTGCGGTCCGCGCCGCCGCTCAACACGCTGCTGATCACGCTGATGCTCGGGACGGTTCTGCGTGAAGGCGTGCGGCTGTTTTATCCGCAGGGCGCCAACCCAAAGCCGTTTCCGGCGCTGCTGCCGAAAAACTCGATCGACCTGGGTGCCTTCAATCTGCGGCTCGACAACATGATGATGCTGGGAGCCGGCGTCGCGGTGATCGTCGGCCTCCAGGTGCTGCTCAACCGCACCAAGCTCGGCCTTGCCATCCGCGCAGTGGCGCAGGACGAGGAAACCGCCCGCACCATGGGCGTGAATTTCACCGCGATCGTGCTGATCACCTTCGCGATCGGCTCAGGCCTGGCCGCCTTCGCCGGCGTCATGAACGGGCTCTACTACAACGAGATCAATTTCGGTATCGGGCTCTATCTTGGCGTCATCGGGTTTTCCGCCGCGATCATCGGCGGGCTCGGCAGCGTCTATGGCGCGATCCTCGGCGGCTTCCTGTTCGCCGCGCTGCAGATCATCGGCACCGTTCTTCTGCCGTTCGCCAGCGCCTACAAGGACGTGTTCGCCTTTGCGGTCGTGATCGCCATCATGGCGTGGCGGCCGACCGGCTTGATCCGGGAAAAGATCAGCGAGCGCGTATGAGCGTCCTCACCCAACCGGCGTCGCGCGCGACCCTCTTCCCCGGCCTGGTCGCGCTCGCGGTCCTGACCGGTTACATGATCGCGTTGCTCGCGGTGGAGAAGCAACCGATCATTATCGCCGTGCTGGCGGCCGGCATCGCCGCAGCTCTGGCCGCAGGCTTTCTCGGGTGGCTGACCCGGGTCAACCGGTCGTTTTCCGAGCACGAGGATGCGCTCGGCGGCGTTGCCGTGTTCGCCGCCCTGGTGCTGGGCGTCTATTTCCATGAGGACCATTTCGTCCTCCTCCTCGTCATCACGGTGCTGCTCACCACCGTTGCGACGCTCGGCCTGAACATCCAGTTCGGCTATGCCGGCGTGCTGAATTTCGCCGGCGCGTCGTTTTTTGGCATCGGGGCCTACACCTCGGCGGTCCTGAATACGCACACGGCGCTGCCGCATCTGCTGGTGCTGCTGATCGGCGGGCTGCTCGCGGCGCTGATCGGCTCGCTCCTCCTGCTGCCGGTGCTGCGCACGCGCGGGCACTATGCGGCCGTCATCACCATCGCCTTTGCCTTGCTGCTGAAGACCTTTCTGGAGGTGAATGACATCCTCGGCGGCCCGCAGGGCATGCAGGTGCCCGGCATGAAAATCTTTGGCTGGTCGTTCAACAACAATATCGAGATCGCAGGCCTGACGCTGTCGTTCTACATGAACTATTTCGTCGTCGCGTTGCTGCTGCTCATCCTCGCGTTTGTCCTGGTGCGCAGGCTGGAGCGCTCATGGATTGGTCTCAACTTCGATGCGATGCGTCTCGACGAGACCGCGGCGTCGTGCTTCGGCCTCGATATCGTGCGCTGGAAGGTGACGGCCTTTCTGCTGGGGAATTTCCTGATCGGCATCGCCGGTGCGCTGTTCGGCATGGTCGGCAGCTTCGTCGCGCCGAACAATTACACCTTTGCCGACTCGCTGATCCTGGTTTCCATCCTGCTGCTGGGCGGCATCGGCAATCCCTGGGGCCTGATCGTCGCGACCATCATCGTCGTCGTGGTGCCGGAGAAGCTGCAGACCATCCAGGAGTATCGTTTCCTGCTTTATGCCTCCCTGGTGATCGCCGTGCTGCTGTTCCGGCCGGAAGGCCTGCTGCCGCGGCCGGTGCGGCGGTATTTTGCGGGGCCGCCGCGATGACGGCCTTGCTGGAAGCCAGAGGCCTGACACGGCGGTTCGGCGGCGTGGTCGCCCTGGATCATCTCGACCTCGACGTGATGCCGAACGAGATCGTCGGCCTGATCGGGCCGAACGGCTCCGGCAAGACCACGTTCTTCAACGTCATGACCGGGATCTACGGCGCCGACGAGGGGAGCGTGCTGTTCGACGGCCGCGACATCACCCGCGCCTCGCCGCGCGCGGTCTACCATGCCGGCATCGCCCGCACGTTCCAACGCTCGCGGTTGTCGTTGCCGCTGTCGATCTTCGACAACATCATGGTCGGCAATCACAAGAAGCTGACGCAAGGATTGTGGTTCAACCTGATGCGGCGCGCGGCGTTCCGGCGCGAGTACGAACTGAACTGCGCTGCGGCGCGCGCCTTGCTCGAGGTCTTCGAGCCGCAACTGGCGGACCGGATGTTCGAGCCGGTTGCCGGCCTGCCGATGATCGACCGTCGCCGCATCGAAATCTGTCGCGCCCTGATCGGCGAGCCGAAGCTTCTGCTGCTCGACGAGCCGTCGGCCGGCATGACACACGACGAAACCCGGGAATTGATGGACGACATCCTGCTGGTGCGCGACCGCAACCGGAACCTCACCATCGTCATCGTCGAACATGAGATGGCCGTGATCGAGCGCATCACCGACCGTTGCGTCGTCCTCAATTTCGGCCGCAAGATCGCCGAGGGCCCGTACCGCGCGGTTGCGGCGGACCGACAGGTGCAGGAAGCCTATCTCGGAGTGGCGTCATGAGCGGCCGGCTCGAGATCGAGGGCCTGGTCGCGGCCTACGACAAGGCCAACGTGCTGGAGGGCGTTTCGCTCACCATCGAGCCTGGGCGCATCACCTGCCTGCTGGGCTCCAACGGCTCGGGCAAGACCACGCTGATCCGGTCGATCCTTGGGCTGACGCCGCCGCGTTCCGGCCGTGTTCTGTTCGACGGCGCCGACATCACCGGGCTCGCCACCCACAAGGTGATTGCTGCCGGCATCGCCTGCATCCCCGAAGGCCGCAAGGTGTTTCCCAAGTTCACCGTCGAGGAAAATCTGCGGCTCGGCGCCTACCAGGAATCGTCCGATGCCGTCACGCAATCGCGTATGGCGGATATCTTCCGGATCTTTCCGCGGCTTGCGGAGCGGCGCGAGCAACTGGCCGGCACCATGTCCGGCGGTGAGCAGGCGATGCTGTCGATCGGCCGCGGGCTGATGTGCGCCCCCAAGCTCCTGCTGATAGACGAACCCTCATTGGGACTGTCGCCGCTCTTGGTGAAGGAGAACTTCCAGATCATCCGCGAGATCAGCCGGCGCGGCATCACGGTGTTTCTGGTCGAACAGAACGTGCATCAGACGCTGGCCATCTCGCATTTCGGCTATGTGCTGTCCAAGGGCCGCGTTGCCGCCGCCGGCACGCCGGCCGAGCTTGCCGAGAGCGAAGAGGTGCGGGACGCCTATTTCTCATGATGCACGCATCGATCTTTGAATAGCTGGTTTGTTGAGATTGATTGTCGGGTGGCATCCTGCTGCTATATTCCTTCTTCGTGGACCCGCGCCGCTGCAGCTCGAGCATGACCTGATCGACGAACTCGCGGATGCCCCGGCCGATGCATAAGCACAATGGTTCAGTCGTCCATGCCGCGGGTCCATCATGAAGCCAGCGCGATTTGAGTATCATTCGCCGTCCACGCTCGAGCAGGCCGTGGCGCTGCTTGCGGCCGGCGGTCCCGACGCCCGCGTGCTGGCTGGCGGCCAGAGCCTGATCCCGATGATGAACTTCCGGCTCGCTGCGCCCTCGGCCCTGATCGACCTCAACGGTGTGTCCGAGCTCGCCTATATCAGGGAGGAGGGCGGCGTGGTTGTGATCGGCGCGATGACGCGGCAGCGCGCGATCGAATTCTCTCCGGTCGTTGCCGCGAAGCTGCCGTTGCTCAATGAAGCGATCAAGCTCGTGGGCCACCTGCCGACCCGCACGCGCGGCACCATCGGCGGATCGATCGCCAATGCCGATCCGGCCGCCGAAATCCCGATGGTGCTGCAGGCGCTGGACGGCAGCGTCGTGGTGTGCGGCCCCACGGGACGCCGCACCATCGCCGTGTCAGAAC
>Ga0247825_10000865_pt1 | contig 19623 bp, 17 predicted proteins | sample 13C_Vanillin_Day_FD_194413 | JGI IMG/M metagenome (GOLD analysis project Ga0247825, IMG submission 194413) | Soil microbial communities from agricultural site in Penn Yan, New York, United States - 13C_Vanillin_Day48 | ecosystem: Environmental > Terrestrial > Soil > Agricultural land | place...
TCCGCGAGGGCGCCGGCGTCGCCGGGCGGCACGAGTAGTCCTGTCCGGCCTTCGCGCACGGCCTCCGGGATGGCGCCGATGTCCGACGCAATCACCGGCGTGGCGCATGAGAAAGCCTCGAGGATGACGAGGCCCTGAATCTCATACCAGGTCGACGGCACGACCAGCCCAATCGAGCGACACATCGCGGCGACCACCTCGTCGTGAGGCAACGACCCCAAATACTCGATGGAGGGGTTGCTTGCGGCCGCCGCTCGGACGTCCGACGCCATCTCGCCGTCGCCGGCAATGCGCAGGACAGGCATGTCATGGCGCCCCCGCCACGCGTCTAGCAGCGTTGCGATGCCCTTATTCGGCGCCAGCCGGCCAACGTACAGAAATCCGCCTCGCCCGGTACCCTCTCTGGAGACGTAGCTGCAGACCTTCAGGTCTGCTCCCCACACGGCGTTCGTGCGCACCGTCACCCGTCCGGCCGGCAGACCCGCCTGCACCAGCTTGGCGCGCGCGAACGCGCTGGGCGTGATGAACCGGTCGACGTCGCGCGTCCATGTACGGCGCGCCCGATGGGCCACCTGCATCGCAGCGACGACTGCGCTCTCGGCGCGGCCTCCCCGATAGCAGGCGTGCTGGACGGCCGGGTAGGGCACGGGCTTGCCGAAGCAGTCCTCGCAGACAGCACCGTCCCGATACAGGTTCGCGTTCGCGCAGACAAGACGGTAGTTGTGCAGCGTAACGACGACCGGGACGCCCTGACGCCCGGCTGCTGAGAACGCCGCCGGAGATATCAGCGGGAACGTGTTGTGGAAGTGAACGACTTCGGGCTCGAAGTCGGCAACAGCTGCTGCGACCCGACTCGCCGAGCTGCGCGACCATACTGTGGAGACCGCAAGACCGAGGCGGTCGCGGACCGAGAGGGCATCGCCGATCTCGGTGTTGTGAAACGGCAGCGTTCGAACCTCATGGCCGGCGCCAGACAGCAGCTTCGCGTCCGTCTCGAACGCGACGTCTTCGCCGCCGCGTTCCTTGTAGTAGGCGTGGACCAGGAGGACCCGCATCGTCAGGTCGAGCTCCTCAAGTAGCGCCCCGGCTCGCGCACGATATCGCGGGCAACGAGAAGGACAAATCGTGAGTTGCCAAGGAAGTAGCGCCGCCACAGACGCCGTGGCTCCTGCGACAGGCGGTGGCACCACTCCAACCCGTATCGTTGCATCCATGCCGGCGCCCTCTTGATCGTGCCGGCGTTGAAGTCGAAAGCGGCGCCGACCCCGAGGAGGACCGGCGCTTCCAGCCGCTCCTGGTAGCGCGCCATCCATATCTCCTGCTTCGGCATGCCGAGGCCAACCCAGACAAGGTCGGGCCGCGCGGCGTTGATGCGCTCGATGTCCTGGTCGATTTCCTCGGCCGTCAGTTCGCGGAACGGAGGGGCGTGGGCGCCCACGATTTCGGCGCCCGGGAAGTCGTCGTTGAACCTTGAAACCAGCTGCGAAAGCGTACCGGGCGAGCCACCGTACAGGTAGTGCCGCCAGCCCAGCGCCGTGCCGTGCGCCATCGCTGCCGGCATAAAGGTCGGCCCGGCGACGCGCTGTATCGCCTTCTCGCCCTGGAGGCGGGCCACCCACACGAGCGGCATACCATCCGGCGAGATCACCTCAGCGCGGCCGACTGCCGATTCCAGTTCAGGGTTGTCCTGGCACGCGACGACGGTGCTGACGTTGCAGAAGATCACCCTCGTCTTGGTGTTGCTAACGAGCGACTCATGGATCACCTGCAGCAGGCTCTGAGGGTCCAGTAGATCGATCCCCGTGCCGGCCACGGCGATGCGATCGCGCGCCGTCCTGGCTTCGGCTATCGCCTCCATGCTCCCCTCCCTGGGATCCGTCCGGCGCGCTCTATGCCCGAACCGCGGCTGAGAAAGCCCCCATCTTATTCTTGAGCGTTTTCAGCCGAATGTAGCGGGGTCCCTCGATCAGCGCCTCCGTCATGCCGTGCTTCTCGAAGCCCTCTACCAGCTCCCGCACGCCGCCCTTGACCGTGTGCTTGAACTCGAACTCCGGGAAGGTCGTCGCAAACTTCGTGAAGTCGACGCGGTAGTCGCGGTTGTCCGGCGAACCCTCACCCGTGTATACAGCCTTCGAGCCCGGCACTGCCTCGATCACCAGGTCGACGATGTCGCGCACCTGGTAGTTCTCGGCTGTCATGCCGATGTTGAATGCCTGGTCGTGGATCTTCTCCTTCGGCGCCCCCCCAAGGAATATGCAGGCACGCGCGATGTCCTCGCAGTGCACCAGCGGGCGCCATGGCGTGCCATCGCTGATGATCCGCACCTCACCCGTCGCGTAGGCCCACGCACAGAGGTTGTTCACGACCAGGTCGAGGCGCAGTCTCGGCGACGCGCCGTAGGCCGTGGCGTTGCGCAGGTAGACCGGCGAGAAGTGCTCGTCCGCCAGCGCCGACAGCGCCCTCTCACCGTCAATCTTTGTCCGGCCGTAGTCCGTAATCGGCGCGATTTCGTCGTCTTCACCGAGGACTTTGTCGCCGGACTTGCCGTAGATGCTGCAGGAGCTAGAGAACACGAATCGCGGCACACCCGCCGCCTTGGCCATGCGTGCCACGTGCATCGAGCCGTCGAGGTTCACACGCCAGGTCAGCTCCGGCGCGAACGCGCCAATCGGGTCGTTGGAGATGCCCGCGAGGTGGACGACCGCGTCGTAGCCCTCGAAGTCCTTCTGGGTCAGGTCGAACTCGTCAAGGACGATGCTTTCGTCCGGAAGAGTGATCGGGTCGAACCGAGACTCCTCATACAGATTGAGGTCCACGCCTTTGACGTAGTGCCCCTCTTCCCTGAGCAGCCTGACCACATGAGGGCCGATGTAGCCCAGGTGCCCCGTCACTAATACACGCATTCCTTGCTCCCTCCTGCTTTCATCCTTGGGAAATTGCTGTTGCATCCGGAAGGCCCGCCTTCACCAGGTCTTCCAGGGTGCTTGCTGCTTGTTCCAGAGCGAATCGAGATACGCCCGCTCCTGAACCGTGTCCATGCACTGCCAGAAGCCATCGTGCCGGTAACCCATCAGCTCCGCCCGAGCTGCAAGTGCCGGCATGGCGCCGTTGCTCCAATCGCTGTCGTCCTCCAGGTAATCGCCAACACGCGGTTCGAGGACGAAGAAGCCGCCGCTGATCCACGCGTCTCCGTCAGCGGGTTTCTCAACAAAGCGCGAGACGCAATTGCCGTCGAACTCGATCTGACCGAACCGGCTTGGGGGCCGGACCGTCGTAACCGTTGCAGTTCGACCGTGGGATTCATGAAATTCCAGGAGCCGCGCGAGATTGACGTTGGCCACGCCGTCGCCAAACGTGAGCATGAAGCGCTCTTGACCGACGAACGGCAGTGCCTGCTTCAAGCGCCCCCCGGTCGGCGTGTTCAAGCCTGTCTCGATGAGGTGAACGATCCAGTCGTCGTCGAGCGCCCGCTCTTCGCCTACCCGCTGTAGCTGGTGGCCCCGAAAGTCGACCGTCAGGTTGCCCTTGAGGCGCAGCTGTTCGGCGAAGAAAGACTTGATCATGTCGCCCTTGTAGCCAAGGGTGATGTAGAACTCGTTATGTCCATAAGAGGCGTAGTGCATCATGATGTGCCAGAGAATCGGCTTGCCGCCGACCTCAACGAGGGGCTTCGGCCGCACGACGGTCTCTTCAGCCATCCGCGTGCCGAGCCCGCCAGCGAAGATCACCACCTTCATGACTGCACCCCCACAGCCGTGAGATCGCGGGCGCTGCTGCTGTACCAATCGATCGTCCGGCGCAGACCTTCCTCCAGGCCGACTTGCGCCTCGAAGCCGAAGAGCGCCTTCGCACGAGAGGTGTCCAGCATGCGTCGCGGCTGACCGTCGGGCTTGCTGGCATCCCAGACGACCTCGCCCTCGTAACCACACAGGTCCGCGATGGTCTCAGTGAGATCTCGAATCGTCGTCTCACGCCCGGTGCCGAGGTTGACCGGCTCTTCGCCGTCGTAGGCGTCGGCCGCCATGGCAATGCCGCGAGCCGCGTCATCGACATAGAGGAACTCCCGGCTGACGTTGCCGGTGCCCCACGCGGGGACAGTCGCCTCATCGCGGTCGCGCGCCTCGACGAACTTGCGGATCAGCGCCGGGATCACGTGGCCGGTCTCGAGGTCGAAGTTGTCTTCGGGGCCGTAAAGGTTGACCGGGATGAGATATATCGCGTTGAAGCCATACTGCTGCCGGTAAGCTTGTGCCTGGACCAGCAGCATCTTCTTGGCGAGACCGTACGGCGCGTTCGTCTCTTCCGGGTAGCCGTCCCAGATCGCGTCTTCGCGAAAGGGCGCCTCGGCGAACTTGGGGTACGAGCAGACGGTGCCGATTTGGACGAACTTACCGACACCCTGGCGACGCGCCTGCTCCATGAGCTCGATGCCCATGATCGCGTTCTCGTAGAAGAACAGGCCCGGGTTCTCCCGGTTGGCGCCGATGCCCCCCACCACAGCCGCGAGGTGGATGATCATGCTGGGAGATATATCGCGTAAGCAAGCTTCTGTTGCGCTGCGCTCTCTCAGGTCGTATTGCGCGCGCCGGGGCGCCACGATCTCGGCCGGCTCGAAGCCGGCCACCTCAGAGACGACCCGCTTGCCGAGGAAGCCGTTGCCGCCGGTGACGAGGACGCGCGCGCCGCGCAGGCTATGAGCCGCCAACGGGCACCTCCTCATCCAGGACGACACCGACTCCTTCGGCGATCAGGTCCGCCTGGAGCATCTTGCGCACGAGGCCTGTGAACGGCGTCCGCGCTCGCCAACCAAGACGGCACTCCGCCTTCGAAGGGTCGCCGAGGAGGTGATCGACCTCAGCAGGACGTAGATATCGCGGGTCGAATCGCACGTGCTCGCGCCAGTCGAGGCCCACGAAGTTGAACGCGGTCTCGACAAGTTCTTGCACGCTGTGACTTTCGCCGGTAGCGACGACGTAGTCGTCCGGCTCGTCTTGCTGGAGCATCAGCCACATCGCCTCGACGAACTCAGGCGCGTATCCCCAGTCCCGGCGCGAATCGAGGTTGCCGAGGTAGACGTACTGCTCCTTGCCGCTGACGATGCGGGCGACGCCGCGCGTCACCTTGCGCGTCACAAACGTTTCTCCGCGGCGAGGCGACTCATGGTTGAAGAGGATGCCGTTGGTCGCGTGCATGCCATAGCTCTCGCGGTAGTTCACGACCGTCCAGTAGGCGAACAGCTTTGCCACCGCGTAAGGGCTGCGCGGGTAGAAGGGCGTGGCCTCGCTCTGCGGCGGCGGTGACGCGCCGAACATCTCTGAGCTCGATGCCTGATAGAACCGCGGCCGAACGCCGGCGTCACGCATAGCGTCCAGCAGTCGCAGCGTGCCAATGGCGGTAACGTCCGCTGTGTACTCCGGTATGTCGAAGCTGGTGCGTACGTGCGACTGCGCGGCGAGGTGGTAGACCTCCTCCGGATGGAGGCTCGCCATCAGGCGGGTCAGGTTCGTGCCGTCCGCCAGGTCGCCGTAGTGCAGGAACAGACGCGCGTCTTCCTCGTGCTGGTCCTGGTACAGGTGCTCGATACGCTCCGTATTGAACGTACTGGCCCTGCGAATGAGGCCGTGAACCTCGTAACCCTTCTCGATGAGGAGTTCGGCGAGGTAAGAGCCATCCTGGCCCGTGATTCCCGTAATCAGTGCTCGCTTGCGGTCCACTAGTACGCTCCATCCCCGCTGAGGACGGCCGGCACGGTGCGGATGAGCAACGAAAGGTCCTTGACCAACGAACGCGTGTCCACGTACTCGAGGTCCATGTCCATCCATCGATCGAAGGCGATGGTGCTGCGCCCGGACACCTGCCAGATGCAGGTGAGGCCGGGCAACACGGACAGCCGCAGGTGCTGATAGCCTCGGTAGCGGTTCTCGTCCACCGCGAGCGGCCGTGGCCCCACCAGGGACATCTCGCCCCGGATCACGTTGATCAGCTGCGGCAGCTCATCCAGGCTCGTGCGTCGCAGGATGCGCCCGATCCTGGTCACGCGCGGGTCTTCCCGATTCTTGAAGGTGGGCCCGCGGGTGATGTTGAGGGACTCTATCTGCTCGCGAAGCTCCTCGGCGCCCGGCACCATGGAGCGGAACTTGTAGCAAACGAACTCCATGCCGCCAATGCCGAGGCGCCGCTGCTTGTAGAAGACTCCGCCGCCACGGAAGGTGAACAGCGCAACGATAAGGAACACAGGACTCGTCGCCACCAGCGCCAGGGCCGCCACGACAAGGTCGAGGATGCGTTTTGAAGCGTTGTAGGCGAGGTGCGGCTCAGGTGCGTCGGGCACAAAAAGCTTCCTCGTATGGAAGCTAACTATCGTTTCATGCGACTCGTGGAGCGGCTCAATAGAGCGCTCAATCGTCACTGTCGGAGCTGGTTTGCTCATCAGTGATGCTCTCCTGGGCGAGGGTTATCAGGTGTCCTAACCAATCGGAAATCGGTGTGAACTGCTGACAGAATGACGTGTTGCCTTATGCAGTGTCAATGCGCCAATGTATCAGCCAATTTGCCAGCAGATAAACGACAAGTTAACGCCGAATTTGGATTGATGTTCAGTATCAATAATTTGTTATACGTATAGAGTCAGCGTTATACCATCGACACATGTGTTACGAAAATAAGTCGCGGTTGCAGTGCGCTATTGGAGACGCGTATCCTATCTAATAGCTCCGCAAGCAGACACACCCTGCATGATTGCCAGGGAAACACATAGTCCTACCGCGTATCCTGCGACCGGCTGGTAACGAGCAATCCGGTACGTACAAAGGTCTTCGACACAATGCCCGCAGCTGAAAACTGAAATCAGGGGTCGGGGATGAGAGGGAGTTCCAGCTTCGAGCGCTAATGAAACTTGTGACCAAGGGTCAGGCCACAGACGCCGCACTGCCGGCTACTGGGACATTCTGGAAGACGCCCGCCCTGCAACGGTTGTTCAAGCCGAGCTGGGGGATGGCGGACCAGGCATTCATCTCCCTCGCCAACTTCATCACCATGCTCGTACTGGCCAGGGAGCTTTCGATTAACTCCTTCGGGCAGTTTGTGCTTATCAATACAGGCCTACAGATCGTGCTGAGTTTCCAGGGCCCTCTCATCACGCAACCGCACAACGTCCTCGCGTTTCGCCACGGCGATGAGAATTACCGTACTTATACATCTACCTGTCTCTTTGCGCAGGCCGGTCTCGCCGTTCTTACGCTCGCGGTTTTCGCCATTGCAGCGGCGATTATTGGCTTCTGGGATCAGTCCTCAGCCACGCTCGTCCTGTTTATGGCCGTCGCGGCAATGGCCTGGCAAGGACAGGAATTTTTCCGTCGCATTATGTACACAGAAGAGCGCCCATCCGGCGCCTTCGTCAACGATGTCGTCAGCTATGGCGGCCAAGTCTTGCTCATTGGCGTGACGTTAGCGCTGGGGATTCTTAGCGCTGGCACGGCGATTATCGTGATTGCAGTTACGTCCTGTATTGCCGCTGCCTTGGGCTTCATACAAACACGACATAGTTTTGATGGGCGCTTTAGGATGGACTACCTGCGCTCCAACTGGCGCCATAGCCGGTGGTTGGTGGGAGCGGCAGGTTCGTCGCTAATCAATCGACACCTCTGGTACTACATGCTCGCCCTACTGAGCGGCTCCGCCGCAACGGCTACGTTCGCCGCCGTGTCGATCCTTCTGAGGCCGATCGGCATCCTCGTAACCTCGATCGAGACCATGCTGCCGACCCATCTTGCGCGGCGCCTCACCGCCTCCGGCCGTCTCCACGGATTCCAGGCGCATCGGCCTGCGTTCCTGCTGGCGCCGGTAATCGCCGTCTACTGTCTCCTGATCGTTGCGGGCGGCGACGCTGTCCTCGGACTTCTCTACGGCGACACGTATCAGGACCAGACGATCCTGATCCTCCTGTTTGCCATCTTCTACTCGCTCGCCTATCTGCAGGCGATCCTCGACTCGACGTTGAGGGCGCTCGACCGGACGCGTCCGATTTTCGTCGCATCTATCGCGGCAGCCATCCTTACTCTGACTGTGGGCTGGGTGCTCACGGGTTGGCTCTCAGTCGAAGGTGCAGCGCTCGGTGTCATCCTGAACACAATTGTTGCCCTTTCCATCGTCTCAAGGCGTGTGAAGGAGGCAGTTGCTTGATCCTCGTTCAGGAACGCTTGCGCCTTGGATTGTTATGTGAAATTCGACAGGGGACAGTCGCCTCATGAAGGTACTGATCTCCGCCTACACCTCCAAGCCCAACGCGGGCTCTGAGGCCGGCGTCGGTTGGAATTGGCCGCTCGCCGCGTCTCGTCACCACGAAGTCTGGGTATTGACGAACACCTTTCATCAAGAAGAAATCGAGGCCGAACAGCGGGCCAATCCCAACCCGAACCTCCACTTCGTCTTTCAGCCCAGTCCGGCCGAGCATCACATTTGGAAAATTGCTCGCCGTTTTAACCCCGTTTACTACCCCGCCTACCTCACGTGGCAACTGGCGTCACTGCGGCGAGCACGAGCGCTCCACCAGGAGGTTGGCTTCGACGTCGCCCATCACCTGACGTGGGCGACGAATCGATTTCCGAGTTTCCTGGCGTGGATGGACGTGCCCTTCATCTGGGGCCCGATCGGCGGAGGCGAAACGGCGCCCTCACGTCTCTACCCCAGTCTTGGCGTGCGTCCCGCCCTCGCCGAGATCGCGCGCGACACAAGCACCTATGCCACAAAGCTCGATCCCCTCGTCCGCCACACCGCTGGACGCGCACGGCGAATCCTGACCACGAGCCGGCAGACCAAACACGCCTTGCCCGGCGACGCTACGTTAAAGACCGACGTCTACCCGGCGATTGGTATCAACGTCGACGAGCTAGTTATCGACCAGGAGAGCGAGGTCCCCCCGATTGTCGAGCCCACCAGGCGCCGCGCCGCTCGTCTCCTCTTTGTCGGGCGGCTGATCTCCTGGAAAGGCTGCGGTCTCGCGATTCAAGCGCTCGAGCGCCTCGTCCGCCAGGGCATCGACGCCGAGTTGACGGTGGTTGGCGGCGGTCCTGAGGAGGCACGGCTACGCGCCCTCGCGGCCCGCCTCTGCGTCGAACAGCGAGTGACCTTCACGAGCAACCTGCCGCGCAGGGCCGTCCTGCATCTTTATCAAACACACGACATCTTCCTCTTTCCCAGCCTGCACGATTCAGGCGGCGCCGCCGTGCTCGAGGCGATGTTCTTTGCCATGCCGGTTATCTGCCTGGACCTCGGCGGGCCGGCGGAGAGCGTTGGCCCGGCCGGCATTCGCATCCAGACCTGCTCCGTAGACCAGATTGTCGAGGACATCGCTGCGGAAGCAGCCGCCTTGCTTTGCGACCCAGAGCGTCGTGCCGCCATCGGCGAAGCCGCAAGACAACGCATACTCGATCACTACAAGTGGGACAGGAAAGCCACTTTCATCAAGGAGCTCTATGAGAGCACCGCTTCCGGTTGACCACGCATCCGGGGAGTTTCCCCGGCGCATCGACCCGAGCATCTACCTCGCCGCGGTCGGCGCTGTCGCGGTCGCGGTCATCGTGGTGTACATGCCGGCGCTTGCCTTCCCGGCACTTGGCGCCGCCGCCGCGGTGTTCTTCCTCAACCTGGGAGCCCGGCTACCGCGCATTTTCCTCGGATCCCTGATCGCGTTGCTCATCGGCTACGCGTTCCTTGGACGTGGCCTGGCGCACGTCGGCGTGGCGCCGGTCTATGTCGGCGAGATAGTCCTCTGCCTCGGAATCCTCGCCATAATCACGCGGCTCGATCGCTTTACTCTCGAGCCCTTCGAGATACTGATCCTCGCTTTTATGGCCTGGGGCGCGATCAGGACGCTTCCCTTTTACGGCCAGTACGGCACTGACTCTCTGCGAGATGCGGTGCTCTGGGGCTACGCTGTCTTCGCCCTCGCTATTCCCGTTGCGCTGGGCACCGAAGACCGGACGCGCACGATGCTACGCGCTTTCCAGATTTGCCTTCCGCTGTTGCTCCTCTGGATCCCCATCGTCGGCCTGGTCGCGTCCGGCATCGAATTCCCCCATGGCCCAGGGTCGGACGTAGGCATCGTCTCCTTCAAGGGCGGCGACATGGGCGTCCACCTTGGAGGCGCGGCCGCCTTTCTTGCCTTCGGGCTCTACTCTGAGAATCCCGGCTGGCGATGGCCTCTGGGTTTGCTGTGGGTGTCCTGGCTGGCGGGTGTCGTAGTCGCGGGCGGCCTCAACCGGGGCGGTTTGCTCGCGGCAGGGATCAGCCTGCTCGTTGCCTTCACCATGCGGCCGTCCGTGCGCATGGTCCAGTTCGCGGGCATCGTTGGCCTCATCGTCCTCGTAGCCTGGATCGCCAACCTTCGCGTCGATATCGGCGATTCGGGCAAGCACATCTCCGTTAACGAGATGACGAAGCGGGTCAGCAGCGTCTTTGGCAACGAGGACGAAGCGCTGGAGGGAACGCGCGCCTTCCGCCTCGAATGGTGGGGTGAAATCGCCTCATACACCTTCACCGGTCCGTACTTCTGGGGCGGCAAGGGTTTCGGCGTCAACCTCGCTACCGACGATGGCTTCCAGTTCGACGCCGAAGAAGCGCTGCGGGCTCCGCACAACAGTCACATGACCGTCCTTGCCCGGATGGGCGTGCCCGGCTTCGCGATGTGGATTGCTCTTCAGGCCGCATTCGCCGTCAGCCTTTGGGTTGCCATGCGCAAGGCACATAGCGCCGGATTGACGCGCTGGGCGAGCATCGACGCTTGGCTACTGATCTACTGGCTGGCGATTTGCCTCAACGCCTCGTTTGACCCCTACCTCGAGGGCCCACAGGGCGGTATCTGGTACTGGAGCATCATCGGCATCGGGCTTTACGTCCTTCGCCTGCAGCGAATCGAAATCGACCAGGTTGAGCGTGCGCAACGGCGACGCGCTTACACGATCCCGCCGCGACGTCCTCCTTCAAGGTCCGCCGATGAGGCGAGTGCATGAGACTACCAACCGATCCTCGCCGGCGCCGGTTAGTTGCCGGTGGTGGCCTCGCGCTCGCGGTCCTGCTCGTCCTCCTGATAGTCGTGCTTACCGCCGGCAGCGACGATGATGGTCCTGAACAGGCAACCGGTCCGACGGCATCACCGCGGCCCCCCGTGACCGTCGAGAGCCCGTCCTCGACGCCCGCGCCCGAGGACACGGCGGCTCCCGAACCGTCGAGCACATCCGCGCCGTCCCCGGCCATGGCGACCACCGCTCCTCGCCCCCCCGGGACGAGCGCACCAACGAGCCCTTCGACTGAAGCGCCACAGACCAATCTCTGCGCCGGAACCCTACAGCACGCCATCGATGGCGCGGCGCCCGGCGCCGTGCTGGACATGAGCGCCTGCACGTTCGAGGGCACGGCAAGGGTGGACAAAGCCGTGACGCTGATCGGAGGCACCCTGACCTCCCAAACTGCCAACCGTCAGGCTCACACACTGTCCATCGAATCGAACAACGTCACCATCGAAGGCTGGACATTCAACGGCGGGGGCAACGTCATCTCCGTCGTGGCCCGCTCTAACGTACGCATCCTCAACAACTCCTTCCGGGACCACACTGGTGGCGTCATCGCCCTATGGGGCGCCGTAAACGGCATCGAAATTTCCGGCAACGACATCGTCAATATGCGGACCGTGAAGACGGGCATCGTCGGAGGGCGAGCCTCCGAGGGCTCGAACCCCTGTCCCACGGTCGGGCGCAACGTGACGATCAGCAACAACTACGGCGACCAGGGTGCGGGGGCGATTGGCTGGTTCGGCATCGAGCTCAAGTGCTTCGAGGACGTCCTCATCGAAGGCAATCACCTCAAAGGTGGCAGCGTCCTTATCTCCCTGCCAGACTCGAACCGGGTCACCATCCGCAATAACACCCTGGACCTCACAGGCTCGCCCTACTGGGGCGTCGAAGTCCCCAAGGCGAACAACGTGACTATCGAATACAACACAGTGTTCGGCGATGGGCCGATGAACGACACAGCCTTCAGCGCCAACTCGGGCAGCCAGAGGATGGTCGTACGGTTCAACAAAGTGCAGAACGTCAAAACGCTGGTGGATGGGCCGGTCGGAGCAATCGTCTCTGATAACTGCATCACCGGCGTCACGAACATCAGCGAACACGGCCAGCCAGAGGGGAGCACCATAGAACGCAACACGGCTTGCTAGTTAGCGTTCCGTGCAAAGGAAGGACGAACCCAAATGTTGCTCGTTTCACCAAGGATCGCCACACGAGGCTGGGCACTGGCAACACAAGCCCTGTCACACCCGTCATGGGCAGTGTCCCACCTCTCCAACTTCAACGAGGCCATGTACGACCGCAAGCATCCGTGGCAGTGGGCTCCGGCAGAGAGCCTCTCCGTGGTAGATGCGCTTCAGAAAGCAGGAGGGTGGCAAGAAGCTGAGATTCGCGCCGTGCTCGACGAGCTTGTAGCGCCCACCGGCCCGGAATCGTCCACCCTTACAGTGGATCAGGATGGTTCGAGCGAGTTCATCCAGCTGGCCAACGCCTGGTGCCGCCTCGCGAAGCCTCAGCTCGTGCTCGAAACCGGCGTCGCGCATGGATTCAGTACCGCCTCGATCTTGCAGGCCCTGGAACGTAACGGGTCGGGCCACCTCATCAGCATCGACCTGCCTCACCTCCACCCGGACGCGATCAAGACGATCGGCGCGGCGGTACCGAAGGAGCTACGGTCGCGATGGACGCTCTGTCTCGGCGGGGAAGTGTCGACGATTCCGCGCGCCATGTCGGCCCGGCCAGAACCCCTCGACCTCTTCGTCCAGGACGCTTCCCACAGCTATCGCGGGCAACTCAAGGCTTACGGCGCAGCCTGGCCCTTCCTGCGCGACGGCGGCGTCCTCCTGTCCGACGACGTCAGCGAACCGTTCGACGTCTTTGCGCGCCGGGTAGGCCGCACCCCTATTTATGTGCACCAACCGAAGTGGCGACCTGTGGGCCTGATCGTTAAATAGAAGCCTGTTCCGAACGAAGGCGCGCGTCTGACGGTCATCTCACTGTTTCATCTAGGCCAGAGCCTTTGTCGTAACATTTCCATCTACATTGACAGACCGCAACCCTGTGCACCGCTCCTGAGCCGCCGATAACTAGTTAGGGAGAACCCTAACACCGGCCCAGGAGCACTTCCTTGTTCATCAGAATCGGTGGACTTTCGATCCTCGCGCTCTCCGCGATCCTCACAGTCAGCCTGACAGCCCTGAACCCTGGCGCCGGTACCGCCCTGCCTGCACGCGCTACCCACGGGCAGGCGGTGATTACGGACCCGCCTGCCGCTTTTGCTCCTCTGATCCCATCGACCCACGGTACTGCTGAGTTCGATTCCGGCCTCGCTCTCGAGGATTCCAACCCTCTTCCGTTAGAGGCGACAGCCCCACCTTCAACCCAAGCCGCGATCGAACCTGGAGCACTGGGGCTTCCCTCCCCGTCAACCGCCTCGCGACCAGTAGTGCCCGAGCCCACCTCGACTGTGACGCCTCAACAGGCACACGGAGCGACACCCGCAGTGGAGCAAGTCGCGGCACCCGAGACAAGGGAATTAGCCGTGGCCAAGGACCAACGGGACCCAGACGGACCGTCTGCTACTTTCGCCGAGGCTCCTCCGACGCGGACGCCGGTGCCGCCGAAGCCGCCGGCTAACACCCCGCAGCAGCCGGCCTCAACGCAGGCGTCCACGCCGGTGGCGTCCACGCGTACACCCGCGCCAGGCCCAACGCCGGCAATCGGCACGTCGAATTCGGCAACCGGGAGCGCTCTTCACTGCGATGTCAGCGCTGATTCCGGGCTCACGGACAGTCAGCGTGCTGCGATGGTTGCCGCCTGTCCATCAGGCTCGCCGGCAGTGTGCGGTGCGTCGCTTGCGGCGCGCATCAACGAGACGGTGGCGGGGGGCATCCTCAACCTCACGGGCTGCAGCTACACAACGACCGCCCTTAACATCAACAAAGCGATCACGATCATTGGACCCACCGTCTCCTTCCCGACAGCAAACTCTTGGGGCGATGGCATCTGGCTGGGCGCCAACAACATCACGCTCGACCGCTGGACGTTCCTCAGTGCCGGACTTCCCATCGGCTTCGCGTCCGTCCAGAACATCCAGATTCTCAACAGCCGCTTCGAAGGCTACTCGGGCGGACCTATCGGCATGTGGGGCGAGGTCCGCAACGTCCTCATCGAGGGCAATACGATGAAGAACACTCGCAACGCCCAGACAGGCTTCGTAGGCGGCCGGGGTAACGAGGGCACGAACCCCTGCCCGCAGGTTGGTCGCTACGTCACGATTCGCAACAACGTGGGAGACCAGAACACGAACGGGTGGTTCGGCATCGAGCTCAAGTGCTTCGAGGACGTCCTGATCGAGCGCAACTCGCTTAAGGGTGGGCAGGCCTTGATCTCGCTACCGGACTCGAACCGCGTGACGATCCGCGACAATAATCTGGACCTGCGTGGCACGGCGTACTGGGGCGTCGAGGTCCCGAAGGCACACGACATACGCATGGAAAACAACACAGTCCGGGGTGACGGTAGCCACACCGATGCTGCTTTCTCTGCTAGTAGCGGAAGTGTGCGCGCGACCGTCCTCCGCAACATCGTAATCGACTTGAACACGCTTTTCGAAGGCCCCGTCCAGGCAGACGTCCGCTGGAACTGTCTCACAAATGTAGCTCACGTCACCTTATACGGAGAACCCGCGACCAGTACGATTAGCAACAACGGTCCCTGCTGACCCGGCCCCGAGCCGGGGCTGATCGCGGGCCGTGCTATCTATGCGAATCGTCCACATCGGCGTCGACCTCGAAACCAACACGACGAACGGCGTTAACCGCGTGATGTCCCTCATCTCGAAGGCTCAGCGCGCGCTCGGCCACGACGTGACCCTCGTCCGCATCTCATCCGCGCCCCCCTTCGACCGCTTCGACGAAGAGACCGGCATTCGCACCGTTGGCCTCCCAGCATCGAAAACGAAAGCGCGCGTCTCCGCAGAGACTATCGCGGCCCTCGAAGCAAATGCCCTCGGCGCGGACCTCTTCCACTTTCACTCTGTATTCATGCCCGAGCACAATTTTGCGGCCCGCCATGCCGGCGCGCCTTACGTAGTCTCACCCCACGGCGCCTACCACCCCCGCGCACTGCAGCGAAGCCGGTGGCGCAAGCTCGCGTATCGATATCTGCTGGACCAGCGCTACCTCAACAACGCCGCCTTCGTCCACGCCCTGACCGAGGAAGAAGCTCGCATCGTGCGCCGATACGCTCGCCCCAGGCGCGTCGAGGTGATCTCGAATCCCGTCCAACCCGTACAACCCATCACTCAGACTGAGCGCACCGAGGCTCGACGCAGCCTCGGACTTTCGGAAGACCAGCTGGTTCCGGTATACATCGGCCGCCTCGACCCTGAGCAGAAGGGCCTCGACCTTCTGATGGAAGCCGTTCGCGACCTCGCACGTCACCGCCCCGTAAGCCTCATCCTTGCTGGTCCCCGGAGCGGCCAACCCATCGCAGAACTGCTTCATGCTGGCGATCCCGTTACAGTGCTGCCACCGGCCTTCGCCGATGAAAAGCGACGCCTGCTCGCCGCCGCAGACTTCTTCGCCAGCCCGTCGCGATGGGAGGGTCAGCCCGCCGCCGTCCTCGAGGCCTTGGCCCACGGCCTGCCCGTCCTCATCTCCCCAGCCGCCGGCCTCAGCGGCTTCGTGCTGGAGAACGACGCCGGTACGGTCGTCGAGACAACACCGGCTGCAATTGCCGCCGGCCTCGAGAAGCTGGCTGCGAAGCACCCGACACCGGAGGCGGCGTCACAGCTTGCAGCCCGGACCCAGGGGACGTTTGGTCCGAAAACAATCGCGAAGCAGTTCATCGAGGCATACGAATCGATTCTCTGACCAGGATCCGAGCAGAGTTCGCTCCTGACTCGGGCTATTGACTCCGGGACTCCAGGGCCCATTGGAGCATCCACTTGGTCCAAGCGCCGAGCTCGTTGGCGGAAAGCGACGCGCTATATCGGTCTATCCAACCGCGCCATCGTTGGACGGAGCGGCGCCTGTCGTGACCACAAGCAATGAGGCCGCCCAATCGGAACGGCCCCAGGTTCGGCAACTACCTTGACTAATACCCAGCGCCGGCAGTAGCCCCGCCACTGAAGAAGGCCAGGTAGATGATGCCGTAGGCAACCAACCCAACCGCGCCGTAGATAAGCAGCCAGAACCAGAGTGGTCGTTTTCCGTATCCACCGCTCTTCATTTCAGGAGACCTCCTTTTGAAGATGAATCCAACGTATCAGCCCTCCCGAAATCGGTAGTTTTGTAACTGTTAACCGTGACAGGCAAGTGTATTAACGCTCCGCTCGCCGTCACGACGAAACTGACGGTTCTCGTCGCGAAGGGCTCTGGGGGCTTCACGGCTCCCCACGCAGGCGGTGCCTTGGGCGAGCGGGATTGCTCATCGCGTGCGCGCGACACGGCTGGCGGGCCGTCAATTCCTCCTACCCTCGTCGCGATAGCAAGAGCCGGCGCGAGGTTCGAGATGCGTGAGGCGGCCTTCCTGATGTCAGTTGCCGGTGTGCGATGGCGGGGCGGGCAATTGCACCGTAATGCGGAGCCCGCCTTCGGGGCGGGCGAAGATCGTGAGTGCTCCGTCGTGTGCCTGGGCGATGCTCTTGACGATTGCCAGGCCGAGACCGACACCTGCATGGTCGGTGCGTATGCGTTCGGTGCCGCGCTGGAACGGTTCGGTGAGTGTCGAGACCAGCTGCGGAGTGAGCTTCTCGCCGCTGTTTTCGACAGTGAGTATGACCGAGGCGGGGCGGGCGGCGGTGTTGACCTGCACTACGCCGTGTTCGGGGAGATTGTGGACGATGGCGTTGTGCAGGAGGTTCGTGGTCATCTGCAGCAAGAGAGCATGTGACCCGGTGGTGGAGGCAATGTCGCCGCACCTCTCGATTGTGACGCCGTGCTTTTCTGCGAGAGGCAGGAGCGTTTCAATCGCCTCTTCCGCGATGAGCGACAGGTCGACGTCTGTCCGGGTGAAGGACCGCTGGCCGGCGCGGCTGAGCAGGAGCAATGCTTCGGTGAGGTCGATCGCTCGGGCGTTGACGGCGTGCAGGCGCTCGACCAGCTCGCCGGTGTCGCGGTTCACATCGTTGCGGGCGACATCGAGAAGTGTCTGAGTGATCGCCAGCGGCGTGCGTAGTTCGTGAGAAGCATTGGCCGCGAATCTCTGCTGCTCGGCGACCTGCGCCTCGAGGCGTGTGAGCATAGTGTCGAAGGCGTCGGCGAGTTCGCGGAACTCGTCTCTGCGGCCCGGTAGCCGGATTCGGTGGGAGAGCGACCCGTTCGCGACCAGGCCGGTGGCATCGGTGATGCGAGTCAGGGGGGCGAGCATCCGGCCCGCGAGAAGCCAACCGCCCAGGAGCCCAAATACAAGCAGAAACGCCAGCACGATGGCCGCGGCTGGGGCGAATGCGCGCAGGACGAAGGATCTGTTCCCGGGCACCAGGCCGCCGATCGCATCTTCGGGTACGTATCGCAGGAGGAAATCAAACGATTGTCCGGGCTGGCCGGCGAGCCACGCGGCTGCAAGCATCAGGGCGCCTGCGACCATGAGGAAGCCTGCGTAGCTGAGCGTGAGTTTGAGGCGGACGCTCAATCCTGGCGCTCTATCCACCCGCCCCTCCGTCACGCCCGGCGGCGGATGCAGCGTCGATGCGATAGCCGGCGCCGGCGACCGTGGCGATGATCCAGGGCTCGCCGAGCCGCCTGCGCAGTCCGGAGACCGTGATGCGCACGGCGTTCGTGAACGGGTCCGCGCTCTCATCCCACGCTCGCTCCAGGAGTTCTTCGGCGCTGACGACGCCACCCTCGGCCGCCACGAGGACTTCGAGCACGGCGAACTGCTTCCTGGTCAGTGCCACGTAGCGGCCGTCGCGGTAGACCTCGCGGCGAAACGGGTCTAGCCGCAGACCCGCAATCTCCCGTACCGGCGGCCTGTTATGGCCGCGCCTGCGGTCGAGCGCTCTGAGCCTGAGCACAAGCTCTCGGAGTTCGAACGGCTTCGTCAGGTAGTCGTCGGCGCCCAGTTCGAACCCCGTGGCCTTGTCGTCGAGGTGGCCCGCCGCCGTGAGCATGAGGATCGGCATGCCGCTGCCGGAGGCGACGATGCGTTTGGCGACTTCGTCGCCCGAAGGGCCGGGGATATCCCTGTCGAGGACGGCGATGTCGTAGACGTTGATGCCCAGCAGCTCCAGGGCGGTGTCACCGTCACCGGCAATGTCTGCCGCGATTGCCTCCAGGCGCAGGCCATCGCGGATGGCGTCTGCCATATAGGGCTCATCCTCGACAATCAACACGCGCATGCTCCTACTAACGAGTATGGCGCATATCGTTGGCGTATCGAAAATCCCATACCTGCCGGCAACACCACGCGGCGTTAACTGGAGGCATGACTTACAGGAAACCCGCACGAACAGCAGCCAGCCGTACACGATCGACCATCCTCGCCGCCCTTGTAGTCGTCAGCACGGCGGCAATCGGCGCCTTCGGTTACCAGTCCTGGGCGGCGTCACCGTCGGCGACATCACCCATCGACGTTTTTCGGGGTGAACACGCTGACGCGCCGTCCTCGCCTACCGCACCGCTCATCGACGTCCTTCGCAGTGAGCATCATGACGCGCTGGTCCCTCGCCGTGATCTCCGCGATGCTCTTGCCGAGGCTGATGGCGGCGTCTCTGATGACACGACGGTCTTTGACGAAGAAATTGCGGGGGTAGCCAACCTTGACCCAGCGCTGCTTGGCGCCCTGCGTCGAGCTGCAACGAATGCCGCGGACGACGGGGTCGAGTTCTTCGTCAACAGCGGCTGGCGTTCTCCGAAGGAGCAGGAGCAACTATTTCGGGAAGCCGTCTCGAAGTACGGCTCGGAAGAGGAAGCCGCCCGATGGGTGTCCACCCCCAACACCTCCGCTCACGTGTCGGGGGACGCGGTCGACATTGGGCCCTCCGGCGCCACGGCGTGGCTGAAGAAGCACGGCGCGAAGTACGGCCTGTGCCAGATCTACCGCAACGAACCGTGGCACTACGTACTGCGTCCCACGGCCATCGAAGACGGCTGCCCGCCCCTGTACGCCGACCCCACGCAGGATCCCAGGATGCAGCGATGACCGGAGCGGAACACGGGACCGGCGCTCGAGGGCTGACTCCTGGACCTCCGCCCAATAGTCAGCCCTCGAGTCCTGAGTTGGAACAATTCACACTCTTGTGGCGACCGGCGCACTCCGCAATCGGCACCATCTTGGCCCTGATGCTGGATCGGCGCACAGGTTGGGCGTGCTATTGGAAATGCGCAGTATCTGCCGGTCCTGATCGTGGGGATTGGTCGCATATTCGGGCAAGGTAGCTTGCGAAATAGAAGAGGCCCCTCTTTCGAGGGGCCTCTTGATTCGATTTTGGTGGCGGGAGAGGGATTCGAACCCCCGACCTTCGGGTTATGAGCCCGACGAGCTACCGCTGCTCCATCCCGCGACGCGGTTAACAGTGAATAGGGAAGTATTGAGTTGGGTACTCCGATTTATC
>Ga0247825_10000866_pt1 | contig 19613 bp, 12 predicted proteins | sample 13C_Vanillin_Day_FD_194413 | JGI IMG/M metagenome (GOLD analysis project Ga0247825, IMG submission 194413) | Soil microbial communities from agricultural site in Penn Yan, New York, United States - 13C_Vanillin_Day48 | ecosystem: Environmental > Terrestrial > Soil > Agricultural land | place...
CCCCTGCCCCTATCCCTGGGAGCACTCCGGGCAGCGGTCCGAGCCTGGGCATGCCTTCGAGTGAGCCCGAAGCGGCCGGTTGCTCGGCGGCAGGCCCTGGCAGCTTCGCGGCAGCGGGGCTCCTGACCCTCTCCCTGCTCCTCCTGCTCCAGCGGCGCGCACCGCTCGGGGCCAGGGTTTCGCGCCGCTCCCGGAGCTGAGGCTCCTACGAGCGCCCCCCTGGCTGGAAGGAGGACCTGCGCCAGGACACGGGAAGCATCCGGGGCCTCCATTTGTCCAAAGCCGCTCAGTGATTGGAACGAAAGGAGCAGCATTGAAGCACTTCCTCCCTATCGCCCTGTTGGTTCCTGCCGTCGCCTCTGCTTCCGTGGTGTGGAAGGGAGATTTCGAGACCGGCAACCTCTCACAGTGGACGCGAACTCAGAGCGTGTCTTCAGACCGGCTCCAGGTGGTCTCGGACGTCGTGCGCGAGGGCAGCTATGCCTTGAAGACCACTGTGCGCCAGGGTGACGACCCCATCAATGCGAGCGGCAACCGCAATGAGGTGGTCTACATGACCGACGAGGCCTCGGGGTCAGAGTACTTCTACAAGTGGAGCACCCTCTTCCCCGAGGACTATCCGTCCATCGATACCTGGCAACTCTTCGCCCAGTGGCACCAGGGCGGCTGCTGCGGCTCTCCTCCCCTGGAGTTCTATGTCGTGGGAGAGGAGATGTTCCTGCGCGTGGGTGGCGTCAATGGGAAGGTCGTCTGGCAAAGCCCGCTGGTGCGCGGACACTGGAACGACTTCGTGCTGCACGTGAAGTGGTCGTCCGATCCCAGCGTGGGCTTCGTCGAGATGTACAAGGACGGCGAGCTCGTCGTCCCCAAGACGATGGCCCCGACCCAGTTCAGCGGGGACAGGAACTACCTGAAGCTCGGCCTCTACCGGAATGACACCGTCTCCCCGGTCGGCGTCGTCTACCACGACGGCTTCACCATGGGCACGACCCTGGAGGATGTGATGCCGCCTCCGCCTCCCCCTCCGCCGGTGGTGGAGTCCACGCCCGTGCCCGTGCCAATCCCTGTGGCGCAAGTGCCTGCTCCTGCCCCTACGCCCACGAGCGGCACGCCCCCGCCCGCCTCCACCGAGTCACCGCAGGCCCGTACCCCCGTGCCAGGCGGCTCGCAGTCTCAGCAGCCGGGAGACCTCGACTACAGCCAGGCCCAGGGGTGTGGTGCTTCCGCCAGCGGCGGCATGCCGGTGGTGACTGCGGCCGGGCTGCTCGCCCTGGCCCTGTACACGCGGCGTCGGCATGCGCTGGCCCGGAGCCGCGCGCGGAACCGGTAGGGCTTCGTGTCCGGAGGGGGGCCGTCCCCTTTGGGATATGCTCCCCTCCCATGAATCCCGTCGTCCACGCGGAGCTGTCCTGGCTGGCCGCACAAGGCTTGCGCGATCGGCGTGATCGCGTCCTCGTCACCCTCGCGGGACTGGCCCCTGATCTGGATGGGCTCACGCTCCTGGGAGGAGATGCGCTGTACGCCAAATACCACCACGTCCTCTTTCACGGGTACGTGGGGGCGCTCCTCACGATGGCGATCTGCACGGCGTTCGCGCGGCAACGAGGGTGGGTGGCGCTGCTCTCGCTCGCCGCCTTCCACCTGCACCTGCTGTGCGATCTGGCCGGGAGCGGCCCAGGCTGGCCCATCCACTACTACTGGCCCACCTCCATGCGGGAGTGGTACTGGAAGGGCCAGTGGGATCTGGCCTCCTGGCAGAACTCCCTCGTCGGGATGGTGGCCACGCTGGCATGCCTGGCGTGCGCCCTGCGCTGGAGGCGCACCTTCGTGGAGGTCCTCTCCACCCGCTGGGATGGAGAGGTCACTCGCACGCTGCGGCGCCGGTTCCTCGGTGAGTCCTCCTGATCAGGACCTCCAGAACCTGCTCGGAGCTGGGCATGAAGCGCCTCCTCAGGGCTGATCACACTGGTTGAGCTCCTGCTGGAGGTGGCGCTTCACCGCGGGCCGCGCCTCCGCCAACCGAGGATCCGCGGACTGAAGGAGCAGGCAGCGCTCTGCACGGCGTTCGCCCTTCATCTGCTCCATCACCGTGTCCAGCACCTGCGCCGCCTGCTGGGGCCGCTGAGCGCGGGCCATGGCTCCCGCGAACCGCAGGTTCTCCATCGCCTCCTGCCGATCCTTCGCCGGGCTGACCTCCAGGTGCCGCTGGTAGACGCGCCATGCCTCGTCCGGACGGCCCTGCTTGAGCAGGCTCCAGGCCAGATCCTGGTTGGCGCGTGCATGGTGCGGGTTCAGCTCCACTGTCCTCCGCAGCAGCGCCGCGCGCCTGCCTTCGTCCTCCATCCGGACGCTCAGCTCGTAGTACGGCCGCGCGTCCTCCACTTTTCGATCCACCAACCGCTGGTAGATGTCCATGGAGCGCTGCTGCCAGTTCTGGCGCGAGCGGGAGTCCTCACGCTCCTGGAAGGAGCGATTCCAGTAGGCCTGCGCCAGCGCGAGCTGCACGTCCGTCTGCGATGGGTTCTCGCGCACGGCCGCTTCGAGCTGGGAGATGGCTCGCTCGCACAGCTCCTCGTCGTAGCCGTCAGACTGGCACCCCTGCTGTGCGAGCTGCATCCCCTCTTGCGCGGCCGGGGGCTGGGGCACGGCCTGGGCCCAGGCCAGCAGGGGCAAGAGCGCCACGACGGTACAGGACAGGTACGAGGTCTTCATGGTGGATGCTCCTCCGGTGCCTCAGCGCTGAATGTGGACGTGGTCCGCCGTGATGTCGTTGCAGTCGAGGAAGGTGGCCGCGCCTCGCTCGGTGAAGGAGCTGCCCTCGCCGACGACGCGATCTCCCGCCGCCTCGAAGACGCACATGAGCTGGCGTGCGTCCTTGCCGGGCACCGAGAGAGCGCGCGGATCGAGGTCCAGCGCCCGGCCCCGGGTGTGGCGGCTGTTCTGCGACAGTGAGCCGATGGCCCGGTTGCGCTGCGGGTTGCGGAAGGCGCTGGTGACAAGCTTCGAGATGTCGACTCGGGTGTTGCGGTTGTTGGCGCGCGTCTCCGCGATGCGATTGCGCCCCGCGAGGATCGGCCCCGCGCACGCGCCATTCACCAAGGGCCCGGCGCACACGTCATCCCCTTGAGGGTCCGTGTCTCCGAGCGGCCCAGCCGCCAGCACGGCGGGCCCTGGGGAGACCACCACCGTGTTCGGCCTCAAGCCCCGGGTTCCCACCCGCTGCTCCTGCACGTCGTCGTTGAGGATGCGGTCCACCTCGGTCTGCACCTGGGTGAGCAGCTCCTCCAGCTTCCCCGCATCCTCCTCGACGATGAGGGTGTAGTTGCCCGTGTTGAGCAGCGCGCGCTTGGGCGCGGAGACGTGGCCGAGGCCAGGCTGGAAGCTGGTCCCGTAGTCCACGTACTCCTGCCGCACGACGTCGGGCTCGTTCTGCCGGATGAAGGTGCTGGGCGGCAGACGGGCCTCCAGCGTCTTCCCTTCCACCGTGGCGGAGGCGATCACCTCGTACTCCAGCGGCAGGTTGGGCTGACGGCTGCCGTCACGCCTCTGTGCCGAGCTGCCTCGAAAGGTGATCTCCTTACCCTCGAGGGTGGCCGGCACCGCGGGGCCGGTCTGGAGCCCCACCGGACGCACCGTCCAGCGGATCTGCTCCTCGGCCCCATCGGGGGCGTTGATCAGGCGGGCACGCACCGTGATCTGTTCTCCAGGCGAGAGGAAGGTGGTCCGACGCGCTGGCTGGCCCGTCCTCTTCGTGAAGGCCTCGGTGATCTCCAGCACGACGCGCCGTCCCCCACCGACCTGGGCCTCATCCTCGGCCAGTGGACCGCCGCCCCCAGTTCCTTCCTGCTTCCCACACGTGCAGCTGGCGATGATGCCCGCGCAGAGCACCCACGCGAGCCGCCTCGCCTGGTTCAGTCTCATGAGCTGCTCCCTCTCTGAAGACCCCATTCAAGGTGCGTCTCCCCGGACGCGCCTCCATTGCCCTTGTGTCGCCGCCGTCCATGAGCGAACGCGCGCCTGCTCGTGCCGCGGACTGCGCGACGCCTGTCTGCCCTTCAGGGCAGACCTCTAGCGGTGGGAGCCCCTGTGGCGCGGAGGTGCACTTCCCTCGGGAAGGGATGGGGACGAGGCTGCCCACCCAAGGGCCATCCCGGAACAGGGGCTCCCAGCAGGAGGAGTGCGCGCAACTGAAATGTGACATCACCGGGGAAGCTGCCAGGATGAACGGATGCTCTTGTTGGGACTCCTGGGCATCGGGGCGATTGCCACTGCCATCGACGCGCCCATCACCCAAGCTGTACCCCGTGGTGTTCCGCGTGGCCCGGCTCACCAACACCGCTCCCTTCCCGCTGCTGCCGGGCGCGGTGGATGCGTTCCGGCAGACGGGCTTCCTGGGCCGCCAGCCGCTGGAGCGCGTGGCGCAGGGCGCTCCCTTCGAGCTGACGTTCGGCATCGAGGAGGGCCTGCGCGTGGAGCGTCAGGTGGTCGAGGAGGTGGCGAGGGATTCCGGGTTCTTCGGCGGCAAGCGGCGCTTCAACTATGCCTACCGCTTCGAGGTGGCCAACTACCGCAAGGGCCCCGAGGAGCTGGAGGTGGCCGAGCACGTCCCCGTGTCCGAGCTGGAGGACGTGAAGGTGGAGCTGGACACGAAGAAGACGACGGCGGGCTACGCGCTGGACGCCACGGACGGCATCGCCACCTGGAAGCTCAAGCTGGCCCCCGCCGAGAAGCGCACGGTGGACCTCGTCTTCCACGTGGATGTGCCCTCCAGCTACGACTCGGGCGGGCGCTGATTCCACTCTCAGTGGAGCCCTGGAAACCCTAGCCCAGGGCACGTAGAGTTCGTGCCGTGCCTCGCTGTCAGACATGCGGGAGGCGCTGGGAGGGAAGCCACGTCAACTGTCCACAGGGGGCTGCTCCCGTGGAAGCCCCAGCTCCTTCGCCCGAGCGCTCCACGGCCCCGGAGAGCTCCATCCTCGGCTACCAGGTCGAGCGCCTCATCGCGCGCTCCGGGTTCGCCACGGTGCTGGCCGCGCGCCGGCTCTCGGACAACACCCTCGTGGCCATCAAGGTGCCCCTCGCGGGGAACCCCCTGGCCGCCGCCCTGCTCGAGCGAGAGGCCGAGGCACTGAGGCTCATCGGCCCTCCGATTGGGCCCACCCTGTATGAGGTGGCTTCGATCGAGGGCGGAGGCCGCTGTGTGGTCATGGAGTACGTGCCGGTGCCCACGCTCGCTGAGCGGCTGGCCCACCTCTCCGGTCCCATGCCGTTGGCGGAGTTCTCCTCGCGTGCGCTCGCGATCACCGAGACGCTCGACCACCTTCATACCCTGGGCTTCGTCCACTGCGATCTCAAGCCCGAGAATCTCTTCCTCGACGATGCGGGTGCGCGCGTGCGCGTCATCGACTTCGGGCTGGCGCGCTCCACGGCCATCCCCGCCTGGCCCGGCCAGTCCTCCGAGGTAGACGATCACACCTTCGCGGGGACCGCCGAGTACATGGCTCCCGAGCAGTGCGCGGGCTCTTCGCAGCTGGATGCGCGCACGGATGTCTACGCGCTCGGGGTGCTGCTCTACGAGATGCTCACCGGGCGGACACCCTTCTTTGGTGTGCAGACGGAGATCCTCCAGTCCCATCAGTCGCGGCGGCCGCAGCTCCCCTCGGAGCTGGCGCCTGTTCCGCCCGCGGTGGAGGCGGTGGTGCTCCAGTGTCTCGCCAAGGAGCGCTTCCGCCGCTTCGACACCATGGCCGCCCTGCGGGGCGCGCTGCGGGAGGCGCTCTCCCAGGCGTCCCCGCCTGCCCGTGAGGCCCAGCCCCGCCCCGCCTCCTCCGGCGAGTCTTCGCGCCCTCCCCAGACGCGCCGCTCCGTCGCGGTGCTGCTCTCTTCCTCCAACGCCAACCCGCTCTCCATCCAGAAGGTGCTCAGCGGCCTGGGTGGGCAGGTGGCCTGGCGCGACGGCGCACGGTTCGCCGGGGTGTTCGATCCCAATGCCGGAGAGAACCCGGTGCAGCGCGCCATCCACGCGGCGGAGGCGCTGGAGGAGCAGCGGCTGGCCTCCTCCGTGCTCGTGGACGTGGCCACCGTCACCGTGCAGCAGCGCCCGGGCTCGCCTCCGCGCTACCTGGGCAGCATCTTCACACGCAAGGAGCGGTACCCAGCCGCCACGGACACCATCCCCCTGCTGCTCACCCCCGCCGCGGCGGACGCGGTGCCCGACCTGCGCTTCGTCCCCGTGCCGGACAGGGGAGGGCTGCTGCGCCCAGCCCCGCCCGAGGAGGTGGCGCCCCGCACGGACATCACCGTGCTCAAGCTGGGCAGCAAGGTGCTCATCGGCCGGGACGAGGAGCTCCGGACGCTCTCGGAGAGCGCGCGGACGGCGACCCAGGAGCGGGCGCCCATGCTGGCCACCGTGCTCGGTGAGCGTGGCCACGGCAAGAGCCACTTCAGCGCCGACCTCACCCACCAGCTGCGCGAGCGGCTGCCCCAGGCCCGCGTCCACTCCCTGCGCGCCCGCGAGCCGGTGCAGGGCGATCCCTCCAGCACCCTGCGCACGCTGATGCGCCTGGCGCTCACCGGCTCCGAGGGAGAGGAGACGGGCACGCAGGAAGAAGGGCGCACCACCTTCTTCAGGCTGCTGGGGCCGGAGCTGGCCACGGAGCTGTGGCCTGGGGTCGCCGCCACGCTGGGCTGGTCTTCACCCGACAACCGGGAGCTGCAGAGCCGGGCCGCGGCGCCGGGCGCCCTGCGCTCGCTGGCCGTGCGCGCCACGGGCGAGCTGCTGGCCGCGCTCGCCCGCGAACGTCCCCTGTGCCTGCTGCTGGACGACGCCCACTTCGCGGACGACACGGCGCTGGATGCCCTGGAGTTCGCGTGTCTGGCCGAGGCCAAGGTGCCGCTCTGGGTCTGCGTCCTGGCCCGCCCGGACTTCGCGCGGAGCCGCTCCTCCTGGGGCATGCGCGCCGCCCACCGCGTCACCCTCACCCTGGAGCCTCTGGCGCCCAGCGACGCCCAGGTGCTGTGCCGCATCCTGCTGCGTCCGGTGGAGAACGTCCCGGCCCAGGCGGTGGAGCGCATCGTCGAGCGAGCCCGCCGGGTGCCCCTGTTCCTGGTGGAGATGGTGCGTGCCCTCAAGCGCCAGGGCCTGGTGCGCCAGCGTGGCGCAGGCGGCAGCTGGTACCTCGCCACGGATGAGCTGGACACCCTGCCGGATCTGCGGCTGGTCGAGTGGCTGGCCGATCGCGAGCTGGGCACTCTGCCCCCTGCCCTGGCGGCACATGCGCGCCTGTGCGCGCTGCTGGGCTCGAACTTCACCGCCGCGTCAGCCGAGGGCGTGGTGCGCGAGCTGGAGCGCGAGGGGCTGGCTGCGGACTTCCCGCTGGATCCCCACCATGCCACGCGCCGGCTGCTGGATGTGGGGCTGCTGGTGGAGCACCGGCACGAGGAGCTGAGCTTCCGCAACGAGCTGGTGCGCGAGGCCGTGGTCCGCACGCTGCCCGAGGCGGAGCGCATCCGCATCCACCGTGCCGCCTTCCGCTTCTTCGAGAGCCGGGGCGCCGCCAATGAGCGGCAGCAGCTGCCCCGCCTGGCCTTCCACGCCGCCGTGGCCGGGATGCGGGATGAGGCGCTCGCGCTCTACCTGGATCTGGCCGAGTCCGCCCGTGGCCGCCACGCCTACCTGGACGCGGAGACGCTCTACACACGCGCGCTGGAGCTGCTCGAGCCCTCGGACGAGCTGCGCGGGCTGACCCTGTACCGGGGGCGCGGGCTCATGCGCTACCGCATTGGCCGGTACGAGGACTCACTGACGGACTTCACCCGGGCACGCGAGCTGGCCCGGCGGGTAGAGGACGACCGCGCCGAGGTGGAGGTGCTGCTGGACGAGGCCATGGCGCTGGACTGGATGACCGACTACACGCGCTCGGAGACGTGCGTGCAGCTGGCGCGCACCCTGGCGGCGAAGGTGCCCTCCAATTATGTCCAGGCGCGCGTGCTGCTCGGCGTGGGGCGTAACTTCTTCCGCCAGGGCAAGTGGGAGGAGGCCTGCCCTCCGCTGGAGGCCGCCGCGGACCGCGCCCTCCTGCTGGGGGATGCGGGCTATGAGACACGGGTGGTGGCCCAGCTCCTGCTGGCCGTCATCCTTCCCAACCTGGACCGCATCTCCGAGGCCGAAGCCGTCATCGAAGACATCATCACCGCCTCGACCCAGCGCGGCGACCGGCTCCACCTGGGCGGCGCCATCAACAACCGCCGCAACCTGTGGGTGGCGCGCAAGGACCTGGCCAACGCGCTCAAGGACCAGGAGCGCTTCATGCACCTGGGCCGTGAGCTGGGCATGGTAGGCTGGGAGTACTTCGCCGAGCACAACCTGGGAGAACTCCACTACCAGGCCGGAGACACCGCGGCGGCCGCGCCCCACATCACCCGTGCCATCGAGCTGGAGCGCCAGCACCCGGAGGTGGCCTCCCGGCCGTGGGCGCTGCTGCTGCATGCCCGCGTGCTGGCCTGGGAGGGGCAGTACACCCAGGCACGCGAGCGGCTCGGGGAGGTCCGTGAAGCGGTGGCCCAGCGGCACCATGCCGTGGGGCTCAGTCCCTCCGAGGAGGTGCTCTTCGACATGGTGGAGCTGACCACGCAGGAGGCGGACCCGGAGGCATGGCGCCAGCTCCTGGAGCGCTCCACCAAGGTCTCCGTGGAGCAGGAGCCGCTGGAGGTGCTGGAGATGATGGGGCTGGCCGCGCTGCGGCGGGGCGATCGGAAGGAGGCCTTCCGCGTGCTGGAGGAGGCACTCCAGCGGGCCGCCAGCATCCCCAACGTCATGGAGGGGAGGCTGCGCCGCACGCTGGAGCGAGCCCTCAGCTCGGGATGATGCCCAGCGCGCGAAGCCCCGCGATGGTCAGCCCCATGAGGGACTCGCCCGCGATGGTGCCCGCCCCCAGCGCGGGAAGGTGCTGCCCCCACTGCTGAGGCCGCGCCCGGCGCACGAGCGCGGCCAGCACCGCGCCCGCGGCGATGGTCACCGCGTAGAACGCGGGCAGGATGAAGCCAAGGCCCACAGCCACCGCCGAGGGAACGAAGCGCTCCAGCCTTCCGCGGGAGGCCAGCGTCAGCGCGGCGCCCACCGCGAAGCCAATCGCCATGGCCCCGGCCGCGTAGGGAGGCAGCCCGGAGAGCCCCTGGGTCGCCAGCTCCGCCACGGCACGGAACTGGTGCGCCGTGGGCACGGGCAGAGCCTTGCTCCCGAGCCCATACGCGTTCACCAGCAACAGGTAGGCAGGCACGCCCACCACCGCACCGACCAGCACTCCCAACAGCTGCGCGTAGAGCTGGCGCGAGGGCGAGGCCCCCAGCAGATGCCCAGCCTTGAGCGACCAGAGGCTCACGCCCGTCTGAGCGACAGCGCCCGCCACCACGGAGCCGGCAGCGACATTGAGCGCGGGCGAGCCCGGAAAGAGCGTGCCCGAGGCGGCCTGGGCAATCTGTCCCATCTGCGCAACCGGGGCGACATCCATCTGCCCCGCCCCGCGTCCGCATACGGCGCACAGCGGCAGCACGAGCGCCAGCACCAACAGCATGTGGAGCAAGGAGAGCCCGAACACCTGGTGCCCCAGCACGAACACCAGCCCACATGCCGCCAGCCCCACTCCGATCACCCAGCGGCTGACACCCTCACCCATGCCTCCCAGCGCGCGCAGGTCCCTCGCCGCCCCGAGCAGCGAGCGCGCCTGCATCGCGAGCGAGATGATCGCCGAGCCCACCATCATCCCCACCCCAGGCCAGATGAGCCACCCAGCGAGAGCCTCATAGCCTCCGCTGGCATCGATCACCCCCCTGTCCACGAGCGTTGGCGCAATCACCCCCCAGGCCAGCACCGCCCCCAGCAGCAGACTCAGCCCCATGGGGAGCCCCACGATGATGCCGATCCCCAACATCATGGGGTTCCATCCGAAGCCCCAGCTGAAGGTGGCCGCGGGCAGCCCCGCCAGCCGCCCCGGTGACTCCACCAGCGCGGGCACCCACGCGAGCACGTCCCTCAACCACGTCAACACCATGGAGCCCAGCCCCGCGCCCACCAACGCCCTCGCGCGCCCTGGCTGCTGCACCCGTCCCGCCTTGTGCATCGCGGTGACGATCTCCGCGGTGGCCACGCCCGTGGGAAACGCCAGGGCCTCCTCCACGAGCAGCCGCCGACGCAGCAGGTGCGTGGCCAGCACGCCAATCACTCCCAATGAGATGCCCCAGGCCACCACGCTCCAGGCAGGCACGGCGACGCCCATCAACGCCAGCGCGGGCAACGAGCCCAGCAGGCCGGCGGCGGCAGGCATGGCCCCCACGGAGGAAGCAGCCGTCTGGACGAGGTTCGTCTCCAGCACGGCCGGCGCGCCACCGCTGCGCCGGCCCAGAGCGGACAGGCCACTGAAACCCAACATCGCCGCCATGATGGAGCCGCTCTCCCACCAGCCCGTCTTCAGCCCCATGTAGACGTTGGTGATCGCCAACAACGACCCGATGAGGCAGCCGGCCACCAGCGCCCGCGCGGTGAACTCCGCGCCCTCGGCCGGAGCTCCAGGGGGGGACACCAGCCTGGCGGATCGCTCAGAGGGGTCCGCGACAGCCGGGGGCTCCCGGGGCTCCGGTGAGACATTCATCGCCGTGCCTCGCCAGCGCGCCGGATGATGAGCATTCGCAGCTCCTCCAGGTTCAGGGGTTTGCCAATCTTCGGGTTGGGCACACCCTGGAGAAAAGACACTGCCCGTGGAGTGAAAGCGCCCCCAGTCATGAAGACGACACGCCCGGACACCTCCGGCGCGGAGCGGGCCAGCTCCGTGTACAGATCCATGCCGGTCATCCCCGGCATCATCACGTCACAGAGAATGACGTCGAACCCGCGATCGTTGCTCAACATCCGCAGCGCGTCGTGCGCGCTGTTGGCTGTGGCGACCTCATGCTCGCTGCTCAGGACGCGCTGGAGCGATGACGTCACGTGCGGCTCGTCATCCACCACCAGCACCCGCGCGCGCGGCCCATTCACGGCCGGGAGGGCCGCACGCGAGCCCGTGCGCGTGGTGGGCTCCGCGTCCACGGGCGCCATCCGCAGCACGACGCGGAAGGTGCTGCCCTTGCCCGGCGTGCTCTCCGCGGAGATGGTGCCCCGCATGGACTCGATGATGCCGTGACAGATGGAGAGCCCCAGCCCCGTGCCCTCGCCCACCGACTTGGTGGTGAAGAAGGGATCGAACACGCGCTTGAGCACCTCCGGCGTCATGCCGATACCCGTGTCGCGCACCTCCACCACCACCTTGCCCGGCTCCCCCGCGCGGATACGCACGGCCACCTCGTGCTGGTCCGCCGGTGCTCCGTCGGGGATGGCCTGCGCCGCGTTGAGCAGCAGGTTGAGGAAGACCTGGCCCAGCCGGGACTCGTTGGCCTCCACGGGTGGCACGGCCTCGAAGTCCATCACCAGCCGCGCGCGGTGGCGCAGCATGTTATCCGCCATCTTGCAGGCCAGCTCCACCGCCCGCCGCACATCCACCGGGCTCAGCCGCGAATCCGCCTCGCCGCGCGCGAACGTCTTGAGATCCTGGACGATGCTCGCGATGCGCTCGGCCCCCTCGGTGGTCTCCTGCACCAGCTCATGCAGCGGCGCGACGGTGCCCTGCGGCGCCTCCTCCTCCAGCTTCTCCAGCCCCGAGCGGATCAGGTGCAGGTTCACCAGCATGTAGGCCAGCGGGTTGTTGATCTCGTGGGCCACGCCCGCGCCCAGCGTGCCCACCGAGGCCAGCCGGTCCGCCATCACCAGCCGCGCCTGCAGGTGCTTGCGCTCGGTGATGTCACGGTGGACCAGGATGCAGGCGATGGTGCGCCCCTCCGAGTCGCGCAGCGGCACCGCCACGCACTCACACGTGCACCCCGTCCCGTCACGCCGCTGGAACTCCACCTCTCCCGTCCAGCGCCCCGCCTGCTCCAGCGTCGAGAGCATCCTCGCGGTGAGGACGTCCGTCTCGCTGGGGTGCAGCACCGCGAAGAGCGTCTGCCCCAGCGACTCCGCCTTGGCGCAGCCGAACATCCGCTCCGCGCTCGGGTTCATGTCGACGATACGGCCCGAGAGGTCCGTGATGACGACTCCGTCGTAGAAGCTCTCGAAGATGAGGGCGTGGCGCCGCAGCTCCTGCTCGGCCTGCAGGCGGGCGGTGATGTCCATCACCGTGCCCGTGATGCGCATGGGCGCGCCCGCCGGATCGCTCAGCACATCCCCCTTGCAGGAGATCCACCGGCAGCCGCTGCCCTCGGGCTCGATCCGGTACTCCAGCTCCACCTGCGTGCGCTTCTCCAGCGCGTCGGCCAGCGCCTTCCTCACGCGGACCAGATCCAACGGGTGGACCACCTCCTCCAGCTCCATGGGACGGCCCGACAGCTTGCCCACCTGCAGCCCGAGCATCCGGTCCACGTGCTCGGACCAGGTCAGCACCCGGGTGGTGACATTCCAATCCCAGATGCCCACGCGCGCGGCTGACAGCGCCTGCCGCATCTGCTCCTCGTGCGGCGAGAGCTGCTCATGGGTGGAGAAGCGGAACACGGTGCCGGTGCCGATCTGCAGCCGGTCTCCCTCGCGCAGCTCCGCCTCGGAGGAGATGGCCAGACCGTTGAGGTACGTGCCGTTGGTCGACTGCAGATCCGTGACGCGGCACGCGCCCTCGGGCGTGCGGAGGATACGGGCGTGCCGGCGCGACACACCATGGTCATCGATGCGAATGCTTGCATCCGAGCCGCGCCCGATCACGTGCTCCCCCGGCGCCAGTGGGAAGGCCTTGCCAATGGAGGCCGGCGACGCCGTGCTGATCAAGATCAGGCAGGCGCCGGCCGAGGGCGGCGGGCCATTGAGCGGGAGCACCGCATGAGTGGTGACATCATCCAGCAAAGTCATGGGCTTTCATCCACCGGGAGCCTCCCGAGCGCCCCAACAGCCTCTCGTCTACCATCCAACTGACCGCAAGTGCTGCACTCTGAAGAATCCTCCAATGAACAGGGTCTCCGCCAGTGGGGCAGCCTGCTTCCCAATCCCGGACATTCTAGACGCCCGGGGAGGGCAGCTCTGGCGAGCCGTCCAATTTCTCGCGTGCGATGGCGCAGGTAGTTAGGTTGTGTGCGATGGGGGACTCTGAGGACACCTACCGTATCCAGGGGCGTAAGCCCCAAGTCCCTTGGGACACGGCCAACACGCCGCCAAAGGGGGGCGAGAGCCCTCAGTACGCGCTGGCGGGAGAGTATATCTTCAAGCGGCTGATCGCCTCGGGCGGCCACGGCAGCGTGTACGAGGCCGAGCACCGCATCCTCGGGCGGCGTGCGGCCGTGAAGGTGCTCCACGCGCACCTGGCCGACCAGGGCGAGATGCTCCAGCGCTTCGTGCGCGAGGCCCGCATCGTCAACCAGATCCACCACCCGAACGTGGTGGACATCTACGACTTCGGGATGATGCCGGACGGCAGCCCCTATTTCGTCATGGAGCTGCTGCAGGGCCGCACGCTCAGCCAGCTCATCCACGAGCGGGGCAGGATGGCGGCCGAGCGAGCGCTTGCCTACCTGGAGCCCGTCTGTGCCGCGCTGGAGGCCGCCCACCGCGCGGGCATCGTTCACAGAGACCTGAAGGCCAGCAACGTCATGATCGTGGACGACGGCGAGCAGCCCCAGGTGAAGCTGTTGGACTTCGGCATCGCCAAGATCATCGAGACCCAGGGCTCTGGGAGCAGCCAGGACGGGCTGACCCTGGCCGGGCAACGGCTGGGCACCGCGTACGCCATGGCGCCCGAGCAGGTCCGCAACAGCACCATCTCCCCCGCCACGGACGTGTACGCGCTGGGCGTGCTCCTGTACCAGCTGGTGACGGGGCAGTACCCCTTCCACTCCAAGGATCGGCTGGAGCTGGAGCGGCTGCACCTGGAGGCTCCGCCGCCGCGCGCGAGCGCCACCGCGCCCGTGTCGCCCGCGGTGGATGCGGTGGTGCTGCGCTGCCTGGAGAAGGAGGCGGAGAGACGCTACCCGAGCACCGGCGCCTTCCTGACGGCGCTGCGTGAGGCGGTGGCAGTGCCCGGAGCCGCGGCGCCCGCGGGCCAGCTGCGCCAGGCGCTGGCCGTGCACGCGGAGGTGGAGCTGGCCGAGTCCAGCCAGGACGACGAGCTGGTGCACGCCGCGCTGGCCGAGGTGCTGGATCTGCTCGAGCAGCAGCTGCGCTCCTCGGGCTTCGTGCTCGCGCTGCAGACGGGCACGGCGCTGCTGGGCATCCGGCTGCTGGAGGACTCCGGCACGCTCCTGCCTGATCAGCTCCAGCTGCTGCACGAGTCGCTGCGCCTGCTGCGCCGTGACTCCGAGACGCTCGCCGTGGCGCTGGGCGCGCACGTCCAGCTCTGTGCCCACGTGGGGCCGGTGGAAGTGCGGGGTGAAGACGCGGCGCTGGAGGTGCTGGGAGGTCCTCTCACCGACCTCTCTACGTGGGTCGTGCGTGTTCCCGGTGGTCTCCACCTGACGCCGAATGCCGTACACCTGCTGGGCCCCACTGTCTCAGGTTGAAACAGCGTCTTTGCGTGGGTGTCTCTTTCGTGAGCAGTGCCGTGTAGCGCTTTAATGCATCGGCACCCGAGATACACCCGCTCTGTGGAAATATGTCTGAAACATGAGCAGTTGTATTGACAGGGTTTGAAGTGTGTGCGTGTGCCCTTAGCATTACCCCTCTAATTAGCGGTATTATTTGAAACCGTTGAAGAGCGGGACCCAATACAGCCGTGATTTCACGGCTGTCTTCCTCCGCGGGGGTAGTGCCATGAATGCCAAGAAGCCGATGACCGTTTTTGCTTGCCCAGGCGACTCGGTACAGCAGCACAGCAATTCTGGCGTGGCCTGGTTGATCCCGCTGCTGTGCATGCTGAGCGCGGCCGGATGCGGTGTGCCGGGTGAGGACACTCCCTTCGAATTGGAGGCGCTACGGACCCAGGAGGCGGAGGCGGCAACTGCCGAGGACATGGACCTCGAAGGCCTGTCCGTCAACGGCCTGTCCGTCAACGGCCTGTCCGTCAACGGCCTGTCCGTCAACGGCCTGTCCATCAACGGCCTGTCCGTCGGCGGCCTGGGGACGACGACCTTCAGGGACTGGTTCGAGGAGAACCCGGCCGAGCGCAACATGGTGATGAAGTACATCGTGCTGTGCGCGGTGCCGCAGGGTCAGTACCGCCTCTTTACGAGCTTCGTGACGGGCAGGACCTATCGGTGGAATGGCATGCTCGGGCTGGCGCCCGGCTGGAGCGCGGGAGCGCAGCCGACGCGGAACGAGCAAGAGGTCGTCACCGCGTGCCTGGCCGCCCACGCGAATAAGTACGGCATGCACATCTACCTCTCCGTGCTGGGGCGCAACGCGAACGGCACGGAGATCCCGTATACGTCCGGGGAGCTGGCCACGTACGCGGAGACGGAGGCGTGCTTCTTCGGCAACACCTTCAACGGCGAGGGCATCTTCGCGGCCAATGACCGGGACTACCTGAGCCTCAGCCAGAGCAGCCCGCGGGCCTGTGGCATGATCGCGCAGAACCAGAGCACGGACTGCCCGCCCATCGTCCACGTGGGCTCGTGCGCCACCTACTGCACGCTGAACGACGCGAAGACGTACTACACGTCGTGCACCTACAACGGGGTGACGTACAAGCCCATCACCACGCGCATCCGCCCGGTCGACATCTACTCCTGCGGTGACGGGGTGTGCCAGTTCACCGAGCAGTGCGGCACGGGGACCTCGTACAACAGCTGCTACGCGGACTGTGGCGCGTGCCCTCCGTAGGCCAGGGAGCCTCCGGCTTGGGGAAACGAGCCCTCACGCTCGCATGAGCCGGAAGACGTCCACGTCCACGCCGTCCGAGAAGTGAATCAGGGGGACTGCTGGCGGCCGCGCAATTCCCGCGGCCGCCAGCAGCGTTTCATCCAGCTCCGCCACCTCCGCGCCTCGTACCTGATAGGGCGCGTGGTGCACCTGGCCGCGCCACAGCGCTCCGCCGTGCACGGTGTAGAGGAAGTAGCGCTCGACCAGGAAGTGCTGCAGCGTGCCTGGCGTGGAGGCCGCCGCCTCTCCCCGCGGCGAGCACCGCACCGCGCACCTCGCCGGCACCGGCGCGGGCCACCGCCGCTCCGAGCGGTAGGAGATCCACGAGCCCTCGTGCCTCAGCTCCATCTGGGCGAAGTGGTACGGCAGCCGGAACCACGCTCGCGCCAGCTTCACGGCGATGCGGTTGAACGCATCCAGGCTGAAGAACCACACCCCCGGATCCTTCCCCTCGCGGTGCACGTACGTGCGCACGTTCGTCTCGTGGAAGTCCGACAGCGGCGGGAACGGCGGCAGCAGCGCGGGCCTCACGCCCTTCATGGTGAAGGGCACCAGCCCCACGAACGCCCGGCCCTCGTAGGTGTCCAGCGTCAGCCCCGGCGGCAGCAGGCGCGCCAGCTCCTCCGCCGGCAGCTCCCAGTGGAGGAACAGCAGCGTCCGCCAGCGCTGGTACATCACCGGCCGCGCGTCCGGCCTCAGCGTCGGGGTGATACGATCGATCGTGTCAGGCCCGCTCATGCGCCCTCCCCTCCCCAATCACCCTCATCCTCACCACGAAGTAGAATTCTGTGAAGCGGCTTCACCGCCGCGCTGCCGCTTCAGCCTTGCTGCCCACGAAGGTGTATCCGAGTTGGGACGCTTCCCGTGCGAGGTCCAGATATGCGGTAGGAGCAGACACGCTTCCCCCTGCTTCCGCGAGTTCAGCCAGGACGAGTCTGGCCTGGAACTCGATACCCTTCAGCCCTCCCGCTCTTGCCCGCTCGACGAGCGATAGCAGCTGCTGAGCGGTCTCTTCCCTCTCCATGAGCGTTCCATGCCGACTCACCCAGCATGCGCTGGTGAGGGCAACCTCCGCCATGAGGAAGAAGCTCTCGCTTTGGCCCGCCAAGCGGCGTGCATTCCGTATCGCTTCCAAAGCCGCAGCAGGGTCCTCTTGCGCGAGCAGGACCTGGGCTACGATCGCGTGCGCCAGCCCCTCCTTGGTAGGGTTGTGCTGCTCCACGAAGTTGGCGAGTGCCTGCTCCGCGATGGAGAGTGCCTCTTCGGGTCTCTCCTCCGCCACGGTCAGCGTTGCCAGGCTGAGTTGCGTCTCCCCGGTGAAAGCCCGGAGCCCTCGGTCTTGCCGCAGTGCGAGCGAGCGCTCCAGGTGCGAGCGGGCCCGTGACAGCTCGCCCTGATCGAGCAGGAGCATCCCCAACTCATGATGTGCCCAGCCTTCCACGTACGCATTCCCGACCGCTTCCCGCGCTGCATGGGCCCCTTGCTCGAGCAGGCTCCGGGCTTCCGCAAGTGCCCCCTGATACCGGCGCACCATTCCAAGCTGGACGCCGACGAGGGTCATTTCAGGGATCAGCTCCAGCCGCCGGTAGAGGTCCATCGCCTCTCGGGCGAGCCTGTGTCCCTCGTCGAGATCCCCCAGGTGGCAGTACACATGGCTGGCGTTCGCCAGGATGTCCGCCTCGAGCTCGGAACCTCGAAAGCCCGAGGCCCTGCGAATCACCGTGGCATAGACACTCTCGGCTTCTCTCAGCCTTACCAGGTCCCAGAGTGCGATCGCTCGCATCACCATGGCACGCAAAGTCCCGCCCTGGTTTCCGCATTCATTGAAGAGTCGCTCCGCCTCTCCCATGAGGCCCACGGCCTGCGCGGCATGCCCCAATATTCGAAGCGCCGCTGCCTGTAATACCAGCGAGTTGGCGGCGACTCCTCTCTGCCCTGCCCGGCGTGCTCGTTCCACTGCGATCGCGGCATGCTCATGGCCGGCAGCGAAGTCCGCAGAATAGCACTTGGCGTTCGCTACCGCCAGCTCGATCCGGGCGTCATTGCCTATGGGCGGAGGCAACCGCCGCAATTCCTCGACCGTTGCTAGCGCATCTTGAATCCGGCCCGCAGATGCCTGGGCCGATGCCAGCGCCACGCCGTACTCCACAGTGTCGGGGGAGAGCTTCAGGAGTTCTTGATAGGCCTCGATAGCCTGGGTCCACTCTGCCTGGGCCTCGTGGTGGCGGGCGCGCACGAGGAGGCCGTCCTCGCGTGGAAGTCCCTCGGAGAGCTTGAAGGCCCGGTGCGCCGCCACCTTCGCGCGCTCCATCAAGAACTGGTGCTGGTACGCGGCGGCGAGCGCGGAGTGGGCGAGCGCGAAAGAGGGCTCCCGCTCTATCGCCTGCTCGAGCCACTTCACGGCAGCTGCCAGATCATGAGCTCGTAGGGAGGCAAGCCCCTCGGCATAGAGCCGGGTCACCTCTGGGTTGTCAGGCAATGTACGGCGGACCTGGCGGAACTGCTCGGAGGTCAGCGGCGTGAGTCCCAGCCTCTCTCTCATGGTGCCGCCCACGCGGGAGAGCAGGTTCAGCAACTCGCGATCGGTTCCTACCTCCGTGAGACGAATGACGGCCTCTCCCGTCAAGGCATCCTGCAGGCGCAGGTCAATCCTCAGCGTGGAGGCATCTCCGTGCCCAAGAGCGAGGTACGAGCCCGTGAGTACCAAGTCTACGCCCGAGTGAGTGCGGATGCGCCGCAGTGTGTCCGCAGCCATGCTTTCAGTCTCAGGCAGCACCAGTTCCCGCCGCATCCGGGCCACCTCCTCACCGGACAGCACGCGCACCTGCACACCCGTGGCCAATTCTGCAGAGAGCAACTCCGCGAGGGCCGTGGACAGCCAAGCCGTCTCGACGCGAGCCCACAAGCTGTGGGGCGCCAGCACCGCCACGGACCTTCGCGTCATGGGGGCATGGCCCAGCTGAGGGGGCAGAGCCGTCTGGTCAGACAGGGAAGGCGAGGTGATGGTGGCTCCTGTCTTCTCTCGGAGCAAGGCTACGGCCTCTGCGGCAGTGGCGAAACGCTCCTCTGGCAACCGCGCTAGGCAGCGGAGGAGGACGCCGTCCCAGTGTGGCTCCAGTTCTGGAGCCCAGGTGCGGGGTGGAGGCGGTGACTTATGGAGCCGTTGGAGGGCGGCGGCCAGCGCCGTCTCCGCGAAGAAAGGAAGGCGCCCGGTGGCCAGCTCGTAGAGCACCACCCCGAAGGCATAGATATCCGAAGCCGGCGAGATGGCCTCCCCGCTCACCTGCTCGGGAGACATGTAGTGGGGAGTCCCAATGAAACCGCCACGCCAGGACTCCGAGGCATCCTCCCAAGCCATTCCCAAGGCCAAGCCAAAATCGGTCACAACGACACGCGAGTGCCCCAAGGAGGACTGGGAGGGGAGCAGCACCACGTTGCTGCTCTTGAAGTCCCTGTGGATGATGCGAGCCTCGTGCGCCGCATCGAGTGCCGACGCCATTTGCTCGGCCATGGGCAGAAGCTGCTCTGGGGATAGTCGCCCGTTCCGCGCCATATATGCCTGAAGGGTTTCCCCCTCCAGCAGTTCCATGGTGAGAAAGGTCACCGGCTGGCCACCCTCCCCACCTCCTAGTACTACAGAAGTAGATGGGAAGACCCCATGGGTAGCCCTGTGTTGAGCCAACATAGGAGGTAGGACCCATGCTTCCCACGATGGCTCAGGTAGCAGGCAAGCAAGAAGAGGAACTCCTCGTGG